>Ga0209611_10000386_pt1 | contig 63067 bp, 54 predicted proteins | sample S1TSphgellanicum_3_FD_187693 | JGI IMG/M metagenome (GOLD analysis project Ga0209611, IMG submission 187693) | Host-associated microbial communities from peat moss isolated from Minnesota, USA - S1T2_Fc - Sphagnum magellanicum MG (SPAdes) (version 2) | ecosystem: Host-associated > Plants > Peat...
TTTGAGTGCATGAATACAAAACTATAATCCTTTAGGGGTGTTCTTGGGGTATGTAGGTAGCAAGTATAGAGAACTGCCACAAGAATCCAAAGAAGCTAGATGCTTGGATTAATAGCATCAAAGATTTACACCATGCAAAGCCACCACCTTCTGTTGTTTTCTCAAAACCCATGCCAGACATCGAAAAGCTCATGCAGGTGAATGGGCTTTTTTCCCCTACTCAAGGAATGAAGTAGACGAATCTGAAAAACAAAATTATTTCTTGCCATTTGCTTCAATTGAATTTCACAAACAAAAGATCTACATTTCAGCTCCAAATGATCAATGAAAATGTAGAACATCATAATGTGCCACTATATTGGCAATCTAAAAATCATCAAGAACATGATTTCCAATATGAGTGAATGAATCCATGTCAAAAACCATTTTTACACACAAAGTAATAAACAACACCAAAAAAAATACAAAATTACCAGTTTATACTTTTTAGTGCAAGTATACCCTTTACATAAGCTTCTTAAAATCATGCAATTTTCATCCTCATCTTTGTTAAACAATAAATTGATGAACACAATTTAACAAGTTTAATTTTGGTTGACTCATTCGTCAAGTTTACTACTCTTGTCAATTCCACTTTGAATGATGGTGATCACTTTCAGGTTTGGCCACCACAAATGGAAACAATTTTTAAAACAATTGAACTGCCAAAAGCCCATTTGGATGTTGATCTTGCCACATTAATCGACATTTGTTGCTCCGTTTTGGATATTCCTGTGTAAGTTTTGTCAATACAACCCATCAAATGATGAAGGTCATGAAATCATTTTGTTTTCATTGCACTTAATTGTACTCATAGTATCATATTTTTCCATGTTAGATCTCAAGCATGCATTCTTTGTAAACACTTTGTTGCAATGGCCAAGCTTTGTGTTACGGATTTTGCTTGGGCATGGGGTCCATAGGTACACATGTCGTGTGGAGTCACTACATGTCCTTTTTTCACTCTATATCCAGTTCAAATTTACATCACCTTCTTCGTGTACAACTAATTGGTCCCATAGGTTTTACTCTTGAACTATAGTTCCCTTCAATTTTAATCATGCATTAACCAAATTATATTTTCTTGTAAATTATTCTTTGATGTGGTTGTGCAAAGTTGTCATAATGGATATATTTTTTAATTCATCCATTCTCATGCATCATGCAAAAAATGTGGAATTATATGCACATACATTACCCTAGGGTCGGTTTTATCATTAGACAATCTTTAAAATAATGAAACAATTTTTTGTGAAAATATGGAATTGAGGTGTTGAAAACCATTGTAATTATTGCAGGCTGCAATCTGAATAATTTAACTCCTGATATGAGAATATCACAGTAGATCATGAGAAAACAATAATTTCAAATTTATAAAAATGAATTGGTTTTTCTTCAGAAATTAATTATTCATTTTGTCCATGTGGAAACTGACCCCAGGCTACTATGGTATGGGTCGTGTCTCAAACACATGCCCATATATTTCAACCTTTAGATGAATATAAAGCTATTCTAAGAAAGTTGATAAAAGTTTGACAATTACTCATGGATTTAAAAAGACAATGAGAAGCTCGGGACACTATTTTTCTAGTAGAACAATCTGCAAATAATGATTCTTGTTTGATGAATGCAGATGATTTTTCCAATTTATATCTTGGAGTATAGCCAACTATATTGTGGTTGGGAGAGGACAAGAGCTAGTAGTAATTCATATCATATACACCCTCAAGTCTAGTGTGATTCATTTTAATTAGTTCATGGGTGTTTTCATTTTTTTTTTTTTGTTTTTTTTGTTTTTTTTTTTTGGGAAAGAGCAATATCATTGGCCCATCAACAAAAATTTTGGAACATTGAGCACTCCCCAATGAAAGCACTTCTTTGGACTCCTAGTTGCAAAATTGAGACAAATGTATTTTCCTATAGCCAACCTTTTCAGTTTACATACATGAGGGTTGAACTTTGGGCAAACCATATGAGATAAAATTGAAGTGCTATGGGGAATGCCTTTGGGAACGTGGGAACCTCAAGGGAACATGTTGGGAACATATTAAGAATAAGGGAGAAAAGCCACCCAAAAAAAAAAAACTCCCCCTTCCGCACCCCCGAAAAGGAAAAAAGTGGGCCTATCACGAGGGCATGCTAAGTCTTCCCATCATATGTGAGCATTTTGAACAATGAAATGCCCACAGAGGTAGGCGTTTCACTTTTCGAAATGCATGGATTATTTTTTTTACTTGTTTACTACAATACTCGAAGGGCATCCATTGGCACCCAAAGGATATCAACAAAAAAAATTAAAAACCAAAAATGATGCATCAATTTTTAATTACACCGTGTAATGCCCTTGGCTATGAGCATTCCTAGAGTTTTGGTAATGCCCATGGCCATGGGTGTTACCTTACGCATATGATATCCTGAGCTACTCTTTTGAGATGAATCGTTAGCAAATTTGCAAAATCACTTGCCCTGGAAAATACACATTATCTATGCAATGCTCTCACATCGTAGTAGCCATGTTTTTAGCTTTTAGAGCTATATACATGAGCATGATGACATACTAAAACAAAAAGTATGGCTTTCAATCAAAACATCTTAAAATCAATTTTTTGTACTACGACTCGATTTGGTTTAGAACCCCAAATTATTTTTGGATCAATTTTGTGATGTAGCTAAAGTGGCGATAACTTATAACTGACAATAATTTTTAGAGGTTAATTTTGAAATGGAAATGTGACCTAACAATAATATCATCAATGAATTACTTTTAGAGAAGAATGATTGGAAATTAATTTTGAAGTAAAATTTCAATTAAAATTTACTCAAGTTAAAGGATAATTTCTTAGTTTAGCTAGCCTAAAAGGCCTCTTAATAATTAGATTATTATTAGTGGTAGGTTCATACTTAGTGTTTTTCGTTTATTATGGGATGAAATCACTAGAACAATTCGTTTTTAAAAAGTGAAATAATTTATCACTAACTAGGATATGTGGAGGATTTTTAAATAAGGTAATGAAATGAATAAGGACAAGGGAAATCCATGAGTGGTGGGAAATCATTTTTGGGTCTTTATTATTTTTTGTGATTCATTCCTTCATTTTTTCATTCCTTATCATCCTATTATTCTATCATTTTATATATGTAATTTTAGAAAGATGCGTGTGAAATGAGAACAAAAAGTTGTACTTGTGTGAAGAAAAAATATAATGGATTTTGGTTGAAGGTCAAATGACATCTTTTATTTTATTTTTTGCCTTGATTTTTTGGATGCAAAAGAGAATATTTAATATTAATTCTCAATTTATCAAACTTTCTTTTCAATCTTCCACTTCCTAAAATGTTTGTTATAAATTAGTCATTGGAAGGTAAACCCTAAGCATGAAAATAATTATAACAAGAAGTTAATTACAATAAGAAACTAGTTATACCAAGAAGGTAATTCTAATAAGAAGCTAGCCATAGGAAGCTAGCAACTAAGTGATGTATTTTTTGTGATAGAAATATTGTCCAAGGAGTGGAAAATAATTATTTTCCAACCTTCCAATTCTAATTTTGTCAAGGAAATGCATTTTCAAAAATTTGTTTTCATTGTTTTTATTTAATTTCTACCTAGTAATGTTTTCTTCACGATAATAACTAGGCTATTGGTTTCATGGCTTTATAATCATCCAGAAGAAAATTTAGTCAAATTTGGATATAACCTAATTTTTGAAAAATACATATCCTTTGGCTATTTCTTCCATGTATTAGAAATTTGGTGTTTTAGATTATTTTTTCAATTTATGGTTATTGAAAATCTCCTATTTTAGCACTTTTAATTTTCAAAAAAAATTTGGGTTATATATAGACAATAAAGAATATGGCTAGTTCGAGGATGAAATTAAGGTTTCACAATTTTTTATTTTCATAACAAATATGCGTCAAATTCTAGGCCACATGTGTTTTCTATGATGTTTTCAATGTTCCTAAAACTAAAGGCTATTTTCCAAACTTGAAAAGTGAAATTACAATCTTATGGGGGCAAAGCCAACAAATCTTTTTTTATGACTGATTCAAACTTATAGATAACATGGTTGACAAAAATAATGTTAATTAAATATATTCAAACCTAAATAAATTTATTTAAAGATATTTACCATTGCAATGATGTGGCACCATTAACACTAAACAAACTTTTAAAGTTAAGGAACATGATGATTTATTATTGCTATTAAAAAAATCTTCAAAACATGAAAATTTGATTGATGTTTAACACCACCAATATCTCAATGACTTTAAATCCTAGCTAATAACTATTGAAAAGGTTTGTTTCCCAACAAGGTTTGCTTTCATGTGCCTCACCATGATGCCTATACTTTGCACCCACACATCATCGTTGTAATGCATGTTCAAGCTTTAACACATGTCCCTAAATCCATCCTTCACAATTTCACTTCATAACATCATCATTTTTTTTCTTTTCAACATCACATAGGTCTCTTTAGATTGTTGTTTCCCATCTATTTACATCATTATCTTTTTGTGTCACAACATCGTAGCATCATTGTCACAACATCATAATTTCACAACACCATTTTGTGACAACAATGGACAATTAACCAAACATCAACATAATAAGGATAAGCAAACGCAAAAATGGCAAAAATACATCACAACAATGCAATTCCAATTGGAGTCAAAAGGAGATGGATCCAATGAACTTTCACAAACAATTCAACATATAATATTAAAGAAAGAAACAAAAGTCTTCAACAACAACGCAATTTGTACTAGAGTCATGAGGAGGTGATGGCCCTAATAAGTTGTAAACACTATGAACACATTGATTTGAAACAAGTCATTGATCCACAAACAAACATGATTTTTGTAATACAATGGTGGAACAAGCTCTCAAAGGACTTGTAATCAATGAAACATTTCAAGATTCCATGAATTGGCAAACAATGCAAAAATAAGTGGAATTGTGTCAATGGCGATTACAAGAAGATATATGATTACCATAAAAGCATTATAAATAACATTTCATATTGGGATTTGACATTGGGAAAGTGGCACAAACTCCATTTGCTAAAACAATTCATTGAAAAGTGTTACAATGCATTTTCTAAAAGTTTCATTTAGTATCCCAAAAACATTTCCACCACACTTTTTCTTCTGGAAAAATGTCAATTATACATGCTTCTAAAAATGTGTGCTTGATGTTCGCACTTTGCTTATGATGGATAATGAGTTAGGACAAAAGTGGATAGCCTTTGTCCCCAATGATGTAAAGTTAAATGTAGCCATTTTGTGATCCTTGTTCAAGAAGTCATTGTCAGTTTTTTTTTGGTAAAGACTAGACAATCAAAAAACTCTTGCATCATTCATAATTTGTAACAATCCCACAAAAACATTTCGAAACCACTTTTCATGATCAACAGTTGCTTGCGACTACATGATATGAAATTTAAATTTGTAAGAAAATAAATCTACAACAAAAGCTCTATTCAATTTATAAATGTGAATTTGTGTGCAATCAATTACACCATGCACAAAAGTTGCACCAATCCTTGAAACCCACCATCACCCTCAATAGATCTTCACCCCATGGCCACCAAATCTAGTTTCTAAACACAACATTAAAAGTAGTAACAAATTCATGCAAGACCATGTTGATAGAAAACTTGCTAATCAAAAACAATTCATCACTCAAGGTAATTAACTATGTGTGTAAGCTTGTAAAGTGAACATATAATTTTGATGCCAATAGGAATTACACACATGTATTTGGTGTTTCATTTTGTAATCAAAGGTTGTAACTTTTCTATTATTTGCAAAACTACCTTTCTAGTGACTTAGAAATGTTTAACCCACCACTAGTATTTATATTGAATCATGAGGAAGTTTGAATACCAAGTTGCATTCTAGGCCTTAACCTAATCATCAATTTATTTTGTCATCAACAATTCAAAATCACAAGAAAACATGTAATGATGTAGATTGCACATCCCTTGCACCTTTGATTAATAATCTTGCATCAAAAGTCATTCCTTTAAAAATCACATGGCATTCAATACCTCACTTTCAACCTCAAACCATAGACAAAGAAACTCCTATAATTAGGATAGAACACATGTAGAAAATGTATTAGCAACAACATTCTTGGAATTACAAACAATGCAAATTTTTAAAAAAAACAAAGTAAGGGGAATTTGCAAAAATAAGGAATGTAAACATGAAATATGATGGCAAAAAGAAAGTTCAAGCATGGTAGATATCTTTGAACATGGCAAAAACATGGAATGTGGCAAATATAATGAGAGCACACGACAAAAACAAGGAGTGCAACAAAGACAATGAGCGTGTGTGGCAAAGACAACAAATGCAAAGATGAAGAAAAGTGGTGGCAAAAAAATATTGCAAGCATCGTCAAAATCTAGAACGTGGTAGAAAGCTTGACCACAACAAAGCAAATGAACAAATGAGCTCCTATAATTGTCAAAGAAAACAAACTACTCCGCAAAACTTGACCAAACTATAATAGAAAAATGAAAGATACAATGCAAAAATTGATCTAGGCAAACAGGGTGACAACAAGTGGTTTAATGCCATCATGATTTGTTATCATGCTAATAACTTTCAACCGATTCATGAACAAGGATATGCGCTTTAGAGTTCTACATAACTCCTAAACACAAAAGGTCAATAGGTTTGAACCTACATTGGACAAAAAAAAAAAAAAAACTATTTGCTAAAATCATGACCTTCGACTAACCTAACAACCATCATCATCATCCTATCACCAAAATTTTATCAACTTACACTACCGTTAGGTCTAAACATACCTTTAGGGGCTTAGATGCTATCCCCAAAAAGAAAAGAAGAAAAATCGCCCAATTAGTATCAAACAATGTTGGCTAGTTATTGAATAGTTATTAAAAACTTATCAGCCAATTGTTGATTTTTTAATAATTTTTGGTTAATAACCTAACCACTTGGTAATTAAATTTCAAAATCTAATAACATACCCAGATGACTTGATTATCATTAGATAGGTTATCAACCTAAAACATTAAACATTTTTGTGATAAAAAACTATTTATTTATTTATATTTATTTATATTTATATTTATTTATTTATTTATTTTTTCATAACCAACATGATAATAGACGGTTATCAACTGATTATTTGATAACCTACCCAGTGGTTATGAAAAAAAAATTCAATAACCGGCCAAGACTGGTATCAACTATGAACTATCAACTACAAATTTGTTTCTTATGGGTTTACGGGCTGACCCCAAAATGGAAGGAAAAGAAAAAGTAGGGTTTTATGATTTTGGGCAGGGTCGAGGGTTTTGGGGCTGCCGTGTTCATGTTCTAGGGTTTAGTGAGCTTCTCGTCTTTGCTGCCTCTCGACTGTTTGTCTTTTGCCTTGCGTGTCGATCTCTTCGCACAACATTCTACACTCGTATTTCTCGTTTGTATTGCTGGATCTCAAAGAAAGGAGTTGTAGCGATGGCAGGTGGTGTGGTGTGGAGAGCAGCTGCGAGATCTCTGAGGAAAGGTACAATGCGGCTCGTGGAGCAGCCGCGGGTGGTGACGGCGCTGAGAGCGGCGGCGGCTGTCGTTGAGTCTGAGACGTCTTGTTATCATCACAGAGCAAGTATGTGGTCTTCCGTTTCGCGGTCCGCAAGCACGGCACGAGATTCAGCTCCGCAGGATGGTGGTCTTCTGCGCGTGCTTAAATCTGAGATCCAACATGAGAAAGATGACTATGAACCTCCCAGTGTAAGCGTCTCGTCTCTTGACCTGAAAGGAATTCCCGAACTGGGAGCAAAGGCTTGTTGTAGAACGCCAGACGTTTTTTCATGAGGGTTTAGTGGGTTTACAGTTTTGGTAACAGAAGTTGTGAAGTTTTCAATGGAAAGCTTGCATTCCGCGAATCCAGAACCCTGCTTGCGCTGACCTAATTATTGAAGGTTTGGTTCTCGCATGCAGACATTAGCTAGAGGCCCACCACAACCCTTCACAATAGAGGACAAACCTGGCAAACTGGAGGTGACATTGCGGAGATCATATGGTGAAGAGGACATAGAGGCTACATGCATTTATGAACCAGGTATGGCGCCAGAAGAAGAGGGAGAGGAGGAATACCATGATGAGGACTCAGAGATCCCAGACCAGAATGTTGTTCACTTGACAGTCTCTGTCACAAAGCGTGGTGAACAACCCGTACTGGAATTCAGTTGTGTAGTAGACAGGTCCAATTTCTCAATTGGATCAGTGCGGTACTTGGAGGGAAAAGAGTCCAAAGAAGAACCTGCCTTTGATGGACCCGACTTTGCGTGAGTCATTCTTCTTCTCATTACATTCTTGTTCGGGATGCTGACGGTCTTCTGAGTCATTTGATCATATACAGAGCTTTGGTGCCACATGCTGCTTTGGAAAATTGTAGTCTCACTGTGGTTTGTTGATGATGTCATACCTGTTTGCAGGAGTCTGGACAAGAATTTGCAGAAGCAGTTCAAAAAGTTCTTAGAAGCACGGGGAATAGATGGGAACCTTGCAGACTATCTATCAGATCTCATGGAAGACAAAGAGAAACGGGAGTATTCTCGTTGGCTACAGAACATTGAAGCATTTGTCAAGAAGTAGGAACGTTTCTGACTCTCAGCCAACACAATTCTCTTCTATGAGGGTTTCATGTATTGCTTGTAGATGAACCCTTCATGGAAGATGGATCTTGGGAGAAGATCTGGTCAGGTACTATGGTGTTTGAAGATGTTGTAGTCTGGTTTATAGACAACCCTTTGAAGGATGCTGTATCCATGTTTGGAAAATTTTGGTCAGGTTGGTTCCAGAAACACTTGGGCGCTATCTCTGCAACAATTGTCTATGTAAGATTTCTGGGTCAAAGTTGCACTTATGATGTGGGTCGGTTTCTGTTGCTCAAACAGAAGAGATGTTGAGTATCCTTTATATGGTAGTGTAAATCTTACTGAGCTTTTGTCTCATCTGTTTCAAACCATACACCGCTGATAAAGAAACCCAAGAACTCCAATGTCTTGTGCAAGCACCTTGATGTTCTTTTACATATGGGGGCTCAAATCTTGTGTCTGCAATGGTGGAATTTGCTTTCCCAGTCTTGCCAAAGTTTCTTCCTATGAAGCATATGGTCCTGTCTTTGGGTGGTTGGGTTATTCTTGATCTTCACAAATGCAGTGGATGATTCCAATAGCTACATGATACCAAATCTGCTAAGATTGTGAAAGTATACTCTACATAGGTATCTCCTTTGAACCAACTCAAATGGTTACCTTCAAAGTGTTATTTTGGGGTTATTTTTCCTGCAGTCAACTGAGAAACTGCTAGTGATAGGTTGTGCAACTTACGTGGACCTTTCAGGTCACAAAACAGCCCTTTGAAAGTCCAGCATATGTAGCTATTTTCAGCATATGTAGCTCCTGTAGGATATCCACATTGTCTTCAGCACATGTAAATCTCGTAAGACATCCACATTGTCTTCAGCGCATGTAAATCTTGTAAGACATCCACATTGTCTTCAGCACATGTAAATCCTGTCCACATTGTCTTCTATCAACTTGATCCTGAAATACACTCCAAAATAAGCAGCCACATTCTCTTCTTCCCACCTGTTTCTGCATACAGTCCAAAATAAAACATCCACGTTGTCTTCTACCAGTCCAAAATAAGACATCCACATTGTCTTTTATCAACCTGCTCGTGCATGCAGTCCAACATAAGACAACACATTTTCTTCTATCTACCTGGTCCTGCATACAGTCCAAAATGAGACATCCACAGTCACACATCCATTGATGACATTCATTTGAGTGGATTTTGTGATTCAGATTCTGATTTTGTGTTTCAGTCTTGTATGGCTGGCCTGCCAGTGACAGGGCTCATATACAGAGATCCATACAAACTTCACATGAGGGTGATTTACTGCCATGGAATATCCCAATGACAAAAGTTGCGATGAGTCCTCGATTTTTTGAAAAAACAAAAAACTCAACAGAAATATTGGTGATTATATGTCCACCATATATCAACCAAGACCAAAAACAATATCCCATCAAGTACACTATCTGATTTGAGTCATTTACCTCCCTTTGTACATGCGCAAAAAAAATATTACCTCAAAATGGAGTGCTGGAGTTCTCACTAACAGCTACAGTAAACTGCTACAGATATGACACATGATATGACACTGGTTGACCAACCTTTAGTGCACATATAATCACTGAACCAAGCTTGTCTGCTGTCAAAAATGTTGAGTGCACACCACTACACAACAACTAACTGAAAGACAGCCTTTGTGTGTTTGATGGCCTCCATGCACTCTCCAAGGGTGTGCAACAGCTGCACACATAATTAATCATTTCCCAATTCAGTTCCTAATTGCTGAAATATTTACAAGCCTACAGTGTATGCTGAAAGCCTACCTTCTCACCAAGTAAAGTTTTGTGATATTTCAACAGAAACAAACAGTTGATAACCACCAGTTATCAGGATTCAAAGCTAAAACCTTTTCACCAGCTGCCAATACTTCACCAAGAAATGAACACATACATGTCAAAAGCAATTCCATTAGATCTTATGATACCTGGCTCAGATCCTCAATGTCATGAGAGACTGCAATCAATTGACGGAGCTCCTGCAACAAGAAGAAAGCATTACCCAGATGATCACACCAATACTTTCAATCCAACTCCTTACATATGGATAACAAGCCCTGCACCATAGGCTAAAGTCTGACAATTTGGAGGTGGAGCAAGGTGCCTGTTACTGGTCAAGTAGAATGACAAGTTTCTAGAGAAGCATTTGTATCTTAAGGGACAAACCCACGCAAGTGCTAATTGATTTTTAGCAAAACCAGTGGCTCACTGTCACTACGTATGCAAAACTGCAACATGAACCAAATTTTGGCATCACACAATTAACTTAACAAGTGCCAAGGGACAACCATCAGACAGAATTCTTGGAAGTAAAATCCGCAGTTTGGTGTTCAATGGTCTGTTGTCTGTCTTCACCACTTTTTTTTGCAATGATACATGGCATTGGCTGATAATGCACTACGAATTCAATACTAGGGTGGGAAGTCTTTTATGTGGTACATCCACTGCCTTGATGGGTCCAAAACTGGCCCCAATTTATCACAGATTTCAAACTAGTGGCAGATTGATCAGCCATTCATGGTGCAGTGTCCATCACTCTCAAGAAGACGATTGGGGAGATTGAAAAAAAGTTTAGGAAACCTCACCTCAACCTTCTGAAAGAGGGTTGACAGTGTATTGCACAGCACCAAACTTGGATCAACAGGCAAATTCACCTGCAAAAGATTTTACATAATACTCAACATCTTTGAATATGGAGCCAGTAGAAGACTGTATGCAGCACAATTGCTTGTAAAAAAACCAAGTTAGTCTTGACACTGAGCATATACTACGTTACTATATGTGTACCATGCAGAAAGACATTCTTCATCTATGTATGAAACAACTACCATTTCAATACGTAATCATCAAACTACATATATGCCAGACTCAAAAGAAGGTTACCAAAACAAAGCCATCTCTTATGACAACAAGATAGTAAAACTTCTTGGCTCCTTGATTCATTGGGTTTGCCACTTACAACAATTATGAACAACTACCTTGGGAAGCATTAAGCCTTTTGATGTTTGTGAAAATGGAGCAGTGATATCATCTTGCACTCTATTGAGCACATCATTTCCTGAAAAAAAAATCCAGAACACACTCCACATTTGCAACTTCTGCACTGTGAGATTCCTATTGTGATTGTAGAATTAGTTACAGTGAGTCAAGAATGGCAACCTTGAACACATACGCTGCATATATTTGTAAACCTGTCAGAAGTGGGAAAGTGAACCTTTCTAGTTCAATTACCATAAGTTTTGAGGTGCACAAGCAAAAGCTCAGATTTAGGTTCCTAGGATAAGCAAATGGGCTAAGGTGCTTACCCACAAACATCTCCATTGATGCCAACCTCTTGGGACTCCTCACTTCCACATCCTGATCTCTGTCCCGGAGGCTAGATATTCTCCCATGGCTTCCACCATTCACCTTCCCCCCTGTAGATGTAGCATTGCCCAGAAGACTCATAGTAGGTGAACAGGCTGGGGCTGAAGAAGCAGGAGGAGGAGGAGTCGGGGTGGAGGTTTCAGAGCTTGTCTTTGAGTCATTCACACGCTGGGCATTCAACTTTGATGCCAATTGCTCTTCTGTCAGGACCCACTGATCACATGCAACACAAAACATCTGCTTCTGTCTGCATAAGGTCCAGAAATTGTTAGCGTCTGTGATGGGGGCAATCTAAAGGTGCTCAAACTAGCTTACCTCCTAAACCTAAATCCTTCAACCACAATGTGATAGTCATCAGCAGGATCATTACATGCAATCGGTTGATAGTTACCATGTACTTGGTATTATGATACATCTCGAGGACACCAACCTTGTGCCTTTGGTCCAAACTAGGGTTTTAGACACATGCTGGTCCCAACTTGTAGTAAGCATTCTTATCATCATAACCAGCAAAACTGAGAGTTCCACCACAATATCTAATTGCAATGCACTGCATTCAGACAGAGACAGTGAAGAATAACAAGCCTTACCGGTTTCGAACAAGAGGGGTAACACAAACAGGGCAATGATCCCCCAAAAGTGTCCAGCCCTGCAAAAGCTTGGAGGCAATGGAAGAACTGTGATCATCTACTTTGGAGACTCGGTTCAGAGCTCTTGTTGACAAATCGTTGTCCTCTTCCTCCATGACCACTGAGGAAGTTTCACGGCTGAAATCCATGGAGTCATCCATAGCTTCAACGAGTATCCAAACCTGTTGACTCCCTGATTTTTGCCTAGTTGCAAATGTCACATGCCCTTGGCAAATATCCGCCAATTTTCGTCTTCTTTCCCTGAAGAAGATTGGATGGCACAGAATTAGAGTTCACTCTCCACATGGGGTTCCCTTTCCCCATAAGAAAGAATCAAAACCTAATTGTCCAGTTCTTGACCTCAACAATCCCAGAAGTTTAAATGGAGTTGTGGACTTGCGGTGAGGCAGGGTTGTTGAACGGCATTGCTCGAGAGGAGCTCTCCAAATCTGTAATGAATAAGAGAGAATCCATCCTGCTTTACAAATCCCTAAAAGCAGAAAATCAAGCTCATCTGAAACAGACAGTTGTGCAAAGAGAAAAGTGCGAAGAAACAAATGCATAAGAAACCATCAACCAAGAAGATCTCTCTCTTGTCTCTCACACACTACAGAGATCTTGCATCTGCTCTGAATAACTCTTTTGAGCCCCACGCTGCAGGTGACAGACAAGCTCGATAACCTGTACCAAAAAACAAAAAAACCTCTCTTCTTCTGAGTGCGCACTCACCCTAAACCCTAAACCCTAAACCAATTCAACAGAACACGAAACAAACAAACCCCGAAAAAAAGGCTCTCACCGAAAAAGAAGAATGATCTTTGCCAATCCGTCAGTATCTTCTTCTCCTTCTTCTTCTTCCCCTTGGTTGCTGCATGCAACGATTCTCCGATTCTCTACTACAAGCAGACCAGCAACGAAGACGCACCTACGAGGCAAGCAGCCGTAAAATGGTGCACCACGGCTGTTTTGTGTTCACTTAGAACGTTAAAACAATAGGCCGTTCAGGACGACACAAATACTCTAGAGCAAATAAATCTGCCAAGTCTTTACGTGTATAAAGCCCTAATTTTAGATTTGTGTTTTTGTAAAGTTTTATTTTCTCAACACCATATTCATAAGTAGACTTTTATTTTATTTTTCACCAATTTGCATCTCATTTTTCTCAACTAAGTTGGGATGCTCCTCATTTTACAAATGTTACAATTAGAAAAAAAGGGGTAAAAAAAAGAAAAATAAAATAAAATAAAATAAACATCATTGTGTGCATGTATGTTAATTTCAAATGCTTGATGAAATTTATACTCAAATTTTCATTTGGTTGTTTCACTTTCTATCGTCACCATATTGACTTGTTCCAATTTCTCATAATCATATTGAACTATTATTATTTTCATTTCTTACTGAATGAATATTTGAATCCCTCATGAATCATGTTAAATCGTTATTTTAAATTTTTATTGAATTGTTCTAAGTTTTCATTCCTTCTAATCATATTGAATTGTTGTTTCAATTTTCATATTAGAAAAACACAAGCATATTTCAAAAACTTCATAATATAACATAGATACCATAATCATGAAAAGGCACCTAACATGTGTTTTTTCATGTCCATATTAGTGGATAAATATTATTTAATTAGACTCGAAATAGGTAGATATGAAGGGTATAGATAAACAAACAAAGAAAATATGTTTTAAATTTATAAAAATTGTTGAATTGAAATTCAATAGAATTTGAATTCCATTCAATCAATGAGTCCCTCCTCCAACTACATTAATGCCCACTTTAGACGAGGGTCCAAGGTCCAATTTCCTAGGAACCAATTTGGACTCATTTGAAGCAAATTGAATCCTTGAGTTGGATTGTACCTTGGTCCCTATCTTGATTCGTGGTTCTCCAAATTATGAGCTCTCCATTTAGCACTGTTCTTTGGTTTGGACTACTTGATTTTTCCTCCAAACAGGTGCCCTGTAGGTTTAGCCTCAATTTGCCACTCTTTGGTCTTGGATCTTTGTCTAAAGGCCTTGGGACCAATTTAAAGCTTTGGATCAATAAGATTGCTTGAATTCATTGATCCTTTGACCTTGGACCCTCATCTAAAGTCTCCCAACATTATTTCAGCAATGAGTCTTAAATGTGTCGCTCATTTCAAGGCGGCTCAATGTGGGTTTCCATGTATAAACAGAGTGGGCCTCGGAACAACCAACATGAAAACATGTCATGTTTTGGTGACATTTTGACGTTCGTTTCGATCAGTTGAAAATTGCACGCCACAAAACATGAACCTCAAAAGTTGAACCTTGAAACCTACCACCCACTAAAACATATCACATTTCAACAAGCGACCCAACACATGTTTTGATGCCCAAGCAGCCTGAGCCCCCGAAACATGTAACATGTCAAGAGATATGTTTCAGCCCCATGCACCCATCTTCCATGTTCCCCCATGCGATCCCAATCCCCATTCTTGATGTTTGCAAATGGATATTGATTTTTATACTATTTATGGCGATTGAAACATGTTGTGTCAAAGGTTGAAAAGTTACGCACCGAATATTTGCTTGCAAAAAGGATAGGTTTATTGCTTCTATCATGTTCATTTCCCACGTTGTTTGTTTGGGTTACCGTTGTTCTGTTCCTTGTCATTGTTTTCTTGTTCTCTACTTGTTCATTTCCCGCTTGTTGTTTGGGTTTCTGAATTTTTTTATTTCTATAAACATTTCTTTGTAATAATGCATTTGTTTCAAGTTCATTAAACCTTTTTTTTTTGTTTATGTAAACATAATTTTTTTGCAACAATCCACTTGTATCATGTTCATTTCCCGCATTGTTGGGTTTACATTGTCTCATTGTTTGTTATTGTCTTCTTGTTCTTTACTTGTTCATTTCTCTCGTTGTTGTTTAGGTTTTTGATTTTTTTGTTTCTTTAAACTTTTTTTGGCAACAAACCACTTGTTTCTTGAGTATGGATATTAGGTTATAATCTTGCAGTGCCTCTCCCACGGCTCTTGGGTGTTCTTAGATAATGTTTCAAAGTTTTCCATATGTTACCTTTGAACATCCAAGTGCATTGGGAATACTATCGCAAAAATGTAAGCAGCAACATTCCTAAGCAAAAGAAGTATGGGTCCCCTTCTTGTTTCCAATTAAGCGAGGTGATTAGACAAAATGTAACACTCGAAACATGACCAACTACACTAGAAACAAGTTCCAATTACATGTTTCAACATCTTTGTAGGTTTTTAATTTCTAGACACATGCTTCAACTATCCAGTGAATGGTAATTTTCAAATACCGTTTGGTTCAAGGATTAACCCATGTTTCAACATCTTTAAAGGTCTCCTATTTTTGTACATAGGTTTCAACTATCAAGTTGAATGGTGATTTTTAAATACGATTTCCTTTAAGTCTTAACCAATGTTTTTAACTAGTTTTTTTACATAGATATGTTGTGTTTCTGGTTTTGATCGTATAGACTCTATCATAAACACTCTATAACGATTGATGAAAAGCAAATGGATGTTTGCAGAAAATATTATGGTATATCCAATTGCCATCTTTTTTGGTGAATGAAACATTATTATCCTATTACAATGCTCATCCCTTAGCACTTGGGTGTTCTTGGACAATTTAAGGGATAACATCAACTTACCCTTGACCATCCAAGAGCATAGGGTGATGTATTACAATTTGGTTACATAAACGAATCTATTGTATTGATTTGAAAAGTAATTTAAAACATGCCTTTAGAATATGAAAAAAAATCAAATAAACATGTTTTGAAACCTCTGAAACATGGTAACAACATGGTAAAATTTTAATCAAAACCATATAAACCATGTCTCACGAAGTTGGACGAGTAACAAAAATTCAGAATATTGGAAACATAAAACAAAAAATCATAGAACCTTGTTATACAACTTGCTGAAAACAAAACATGTAAGAAACATGGTATACACATGTGAGAAACGTGACAGAAACCAATTAGAAACATGTAATAAACATGTAATAAACATATTTTTCAAAACCACAGGAATATCAAAACTTAGAAACCCACAAAACATGACACAAAACATGATATAAATAAAACCTTGTTGTCTGAAACCATGTTAGGATCATGCCTTTGTATAATGTTTTTCCAAGTAGTTTTAAACCACAAGCCCTTGGAACAAGTGGGTGCTTGTTGCCCATATTGTGGAAACATCTTCTACGTATTGGGATATATTACGCTATGGACCCTGAGTTCGCAAAGCATCTTCCAAAATATAAATTCTAAAACTTAAGCTGATCCTAAAAATGCACGACACATTATTTTTTAAAAAAGGTTTTTTTCTTACTCTATGATAAATATTTTATTATAATCACCGGTCAATAATTGTATATGATAGATATAATGTTGATTTAAGAGAAACATGATAAAAACATAAAAACTAACCCAAGACAATGATCAAGTATATGAAAGATGTAATGTTGGTCTAAAAGAACTTCATGAATAACTTGTTTCTTATTTTGTGATAAATGTTTCATTATAATGATCAGTAGTTAATTCATGCACTAAATATTCAATGTTTTTTAACCACCACATTTTGGAACAAACCATTGCTTATTGCCATTCTAGAGGTATATCTTATAATTGATAAAATTGAATATGTTGTGGACTATGTGTTTGGAAAATATTATCTGAAACATGATAGAAACATGCGTATTGAAACCCAAACTAATCCTAGGAACCTACAAAACATGATAGAAACATAAAAATTAATTCAAGACAAAATCAAGTATATGGTAGGGTTTAGGGTTTAATGTTGGTCTGAAAGACATTACATCATGAATAGCTTGTTTTTTTTCATGTTTTACTTTAATGAATGGTCAATAATAAAAACATTGAATACTAATAGTGTTCTTTAGCCACCACATTTTTGGAACAAGTCGTCGTTCTGTTCCAATATTGTAAAGGTATTATTACAAATTGATGGAATTATCTATGTTGTGGACCATGTGTTTAGAAAATGCCCTTAGAAACATGCTTACCAAAATTTAACTTAATTTTAAGAAACTATGAAACATGAAAGAAACATAAAAATTGACCCAAAATAGTGACCAAGTATATGGTTGATTCAATGTTGTTTTAAGGGACATTACATCATGAATAACTTGTTTTTTTTCTTGTTTTATTCTAATGAACGATTAATAATACAAACACTAAATATTGATAATGTTCTTCAACCATCATGTGTTTGGAACAAGGTGTTGTTGGGTTCCAATATTGTAAAGGTATTACTTACAAATGATGGAATTTACTTGTGGACCATGGGTTTTGAAAATCCCTTACGAAACATGATAGGAACAAGCTTACCGAAACTAAAGCTAATTCTAGGAAACTACAAAACATGAAAAAAACATAGAAATGAACACAAGACAATAATTAAGTATACGATAGACATATTAATGTTCTAAGAGTTAAGACCAAGTTCTACTACAAGAACAAATGCATTTGGAGAAATTTGGACTTCACACATAAGTCTAGGTTCTTTAGATATTAGTTCCAAGTGATAGACTCCTAGGTTTCATCCACTAGGGTCTATACATGGGTTAAAAGCAGACTTGGATGAACATAGGAGGGCTACTGATATGTTTCAACATGCAACAAAGTATAACACACAAATGACCAACATTCTGCTTAGATTTTTTGATTTGGAAATAAAAAAACAAGCAGATTATAGAAGAGAAGGGTAGATTTATTTAGAATCTGTAAGGGGCTTTGGAGAAGGAGAAAAAGCTCAAAGCATAGTTGGAAGTCAAGAAACATGAAAATGAAGTATTGACAAAAATAAAAATAACCAGATAGAAGATTAACAACATGGAAAAACACAACAAGGATTTGTAGAAGATCAGAGTGGAAAGAGATTTTTTGCATGCAAATTTGACATAGACAAATGCCAACTACTAGAAGTTGAAGATAGAAAAGGATTTTCTGAATGTGGAACACAATAAACTTCAAAGAGATTACAAGAATATGGAGCAGATGATCTTGAAGCAAAAGGAGGTAGAGGAGTTCATAATGGATATTGGTAATATATACCAATCCAAAAATGAGTTATAGAGGCAATTTAACTAAAGGTAAGTAGAGATGGGTAGAAATTTACAAAGTTAAATGGCATTTAATGAAAGGTTGTGGAAAGTTTTGGAAGAGGTATAAGGAATCAAGCCCTTCAATTACGATAATGTTTTAAAAGAAAACAATGAACTCAAAAAGTAATATAATTTTCTTTAGATAAAACTCAAGGCATTAACAATGGAAGAAAAGGATGTAGATCTATGGTGGGATGCAGTGTAGGATATAGTCCAGAAAGATATTGGAAAGGTATATAGAATGTATGAGAGAAATGAGAAGCTTTACATGCATAAAATATCTCAAATGGAAAAGGTCATACCATCATTTCAATATGAACCTTTAGTCTTCATTTCAAAACCAGAAACCTCAGATGAGGAAGAAAATAAAGGGAATACTGATGGTGTAGGACCATAAGGGACAAGAACAGAAGAGGATGAACAAATAGTTCTTAAAGGGGGGTTGGTGGTATGAAATATGCATTGAAACAAACTCTAGAACCATTAAAATCTATTTTACAACATGTTAGTTCCTAGGAGTATGCAACTATAGCCACAAAAATAGGAGAGCAAATACAAACTAAAGAACGTAGAACTCAAGAAATACAAGAAGATCAAATTGAATTAGCATTAGAGCTGCAACAATAGGAGCATGTTCATATTACATCAATTTATAGTCATAACAACATCTACAAGTCACATTAAAGTTGTAGTCATAGGAGTAGACATTAACAAATCACCAAGCAAGTGTATAGCTATCAACAGAAGTACAATAAGAGTAACAACAAATTTTGAATACAATAGATAATCATCCATTAATTCAATCTGAAGTACAACAAGCACATATAGATCAGATTGTAGTACAACAAGATCAACATTAGATTTTTGACTCATAAGATAAAAAACAACATTAGATTTAGCTTTCTTAACATATTTTGATTTAGAATTATGGGATGTGATTCAGAGTATGGGTGGGTTAATGTTAAAGGAATAATTATTCATTGTAATAGTTAATTAGTATATATTTATTTACCTAGTTATTATTTTAAAAATTACTAATTAGTTTACATAATCTTTATCACCATTTGAATTAATCATAGGATTGTTTTAAAATGATCATTTTTGGCAAGGAGAGGATTGTAGGATTCATTAATGTAGAACATTGAGTTTTGTGGGAGTATGAATCAAGAGTATTTTGTTTTCTGGAAAAAATTCAATCCATAAACATATTTGTTATTTTTATGTTTTTATCATACTTTCATAACAGAATTAAAGTTTTGAATCTAGATTTGAGTAGATATGAATGAAAAGAATTTATTAGTATTAGTTTCATGATATGTTTTAGTCCAGATTTAGATTAGAATATAGGATAGAGATTTTGTATTTACCATTAACCCAACAAAGAAAAATGTATTAACATACATAGAGCTTACATAAGAAACATACAAAAAATGAATAAGAAATAGTGATTCACATGTTTCAAGATTCAATGTTACTTAACCAACTTTGTTGAAACATGTTATAGGCATGTTTCAGGGTATTGGTGGGGTGATAGAAACATGCCAAGAAGTGGTTATTTGTCGAGTGATAGAAACATGGTGCTGTCGTGTTTTAGACTACATGGAGTGGCTATGTTTTGGGGAATTGAATCATCTACCATGGCACCTACTGAAAACTTAACAATGGAAAAGAACAAACGAAACTTAGGAAGAACATGAATGTGAAATAGAATGTGAATGAATATATTGGACATGAGTCTTTAACCTTAAATGATGTTGAAACACCAATGATGGAAAGTTTCAAACACACATGTATGTATTCGAAACATAAATATGGAATGAAGGTTGAAGTAAGTGATTAATGTAATTACAAATGCATATGTTAAAAATCAAATGTAAATGTGAATGTACTACAATGGATCAATATGGTATAAATAATTGAGTACCACTTTGTCTCCTCGCATGAGCTTTCCAAATGCACAATAGGAAATAATGTTGAAGTTTGGATCACAAATAAAGGTATTTAAACTCTTTGCAAATTCTTCTTTATTTTACGTTTTCCAATCCCAATCAAGAAGATTACATCGTAGATGTTAAAATGCCTAGTGTTTCTATGATTTTCCCAATGAATATTAGTTTTCATTTCAAGAGTTCTCGAAACACAATATTAGCCTCTTGCCAAACCTCATTCTTGTAGAACACCTTGTCAAACTTTAATTTTTTTTCCTATCCCCACCATCTCCTTCTAGGTTTTTGGGAGTTGATGTTGGGGTATGTAACTCTTCTAAGTTGGTACCCAAATTTCCTGATGGCAAGCCTTTATCCGAAATGTTTATTTGTTTTGATTGTTCATTTTTTAGATTGTGACAGAAATGTAGAGACCTTGGAAAGTAAATGCATTGGAGATGAAACATATTATACCACAAAAACACATTAATTAAAACCTATTAAAATGTGGCAATGAACACCTTCGAAACATGGCTATTAGAAATCGTTAACTTTTATTCTAGGTTTGCTGGTTGTGAATGTCGGAATATGATCACGTCCATGAACGAGGGATGAAATTTTCGTATACATGATAGTTGTCGAAGAATTCTATAATTTGCCATCGAAACATAAACTTATGTATTGGTATCGTAACATGTTTCTTTGGAACTAATGGAATGTTGAAACATGGAATCCAATTTGGAATGCTAATTGAAACATGATATTTTTGTTGGAGAAGTTTGAAACTTCTGGAATTTCAGGGAGGGAAAGAAAACTCAGTATATCGAAACATGTTTCACATGAACTAGTATGGGCTACTTTTCAATTGAACACAAAAAATTAGACTAATACAATTGCTAATTGAATTTTGCCAAAACTTAAGGAAACATTACAATGTTGCATATTCAAATAGAAAAGGTGCGATTGGATACCATTGTGTTGTGGTTTTTCCCGAGTGATAGGTTTTAATAAAGCGAGGTGTTCAAGAATCTTCTTTGGTTTTGAAACTTGTATGATTGCTTGGCTTCCATGTTTTGTGAAGCATTTTTTACGAACAACAATGAATTCCTTTTGAACTTCGTCATGAATGTCCAAGGGTGGGGTTTTTTCCTTGCGCTTGTGTTTAGATGTCTATAGTTGAAGGGTGACTAGTCCTGGGTTTTGACAATGCATTTGCCTTCACCCTATATTCCAAAATGTTTCCACCTTTCACAAGATACACACCTTTCATTGCGTTTCTTAATGGTGGGTACAACTTTAGTTTGAGAAGATGCCCTTCAAAATCCACAACTTTGCCACACCTTTTCTTTCGGTGTTCATTGATCTTCATCTTCAAGTTCTTCTTGTAATGACAATAAACATAAATAAACTCCTTCCTGTCCTCTTGGCAATGATTGTGCCATTCCTTTAGTAATCATAACCACTCCTCACGAATGTAGGTTTCCACAAAAACTATTTTGTTTATTTTCACATTTTCTATTATCATGTCCATTGCTTTGTTCTCCATGTTTCCTCTTTTCTATCAAGACTAATTCAACTTTTGTGCTAAGAACAATGGAAGATTAGAAGAAGGGAACACTAAACCCTTACACTTGAGTTGGAAGAAGAAAAAAAACTTACATTTGTTTAAAAACCAAGAAATTTTACAAAGAAACTAAACCCTAATTAAACCAAAACCTGGGTGTGCTTGTTCGTTTGTTGTGATGATTAACACGCAATACATCTCGCTTCTAATCAATTCCTACCTAAACTTTTATTACTTTCATTAATTGTCTTAATAAAATAATATGGCATAGGTTAGACGAAACGTGGGAAAGTTGAAAAAGATTTAAAGCTTCATGGATGGATCATGGGGCATGGATGGGGATCCCATGGGGGGAACATGGAAGATGGGCACATGGGGTCGAAATACAGCTTTTGAAACATTACATGTTTCAATGGGAATATGTTTCAGAGGCTCAGGTTGCTTGGGCATCGAAAGACATGCTAGGCTGCTTGTTGAAATGTGACATGTTTCAGTGGGTGGTAGGTTTCGAGGTTCAAGTTTCGAGGCTCATGTTTCATGACGTGTGATTTCTAACTAGCCGAAACGAATGTTGAGGTGTCATTGAAACATGACATGTGTCCATTTCGGTTTGCTCCGGAGCCCACATTGCCCATGTGTGAAAACTCACACCAGGCTGCCTCGAAGCGAGTGACGCATTTAAGTTGAAATAATGTCAAGGTCTAAATTCACCCTAAGAATTTCTTCTGAGGTTTTTAACAAGTACATGTACGTAACTTATACCCGTACGTACGTGTACCCTTGCTCTTGGTTATGATTAGCGTAATCGGGATTAGGGTAATTAGGATTTGCTAATCAAGGGATGTTGCACAGTCTTGGGTTCTCCTGCTGTTCTTGATGATGTATGTTTGTTTCAAGGAAATGGTTAGCGCGCAATTTTCAAACGGACAGTGCGCGATTGCATACGTATTAACAGCAAATTCTACTCGCGAAAGAATCGGAAACGAAGGTGACAGTAGAATTTTGTCGTAGTGGAGCCGTGGCTACTGGAATGTACGTGGAGCAATTGATGCAGCTCACCATGTTAACAGCGAGCGGTAATGTATTTGCGATTCGCCTGAAGATGACGATGATGATGATGATGATGATGATGATGGAAGCAGCGGTGAGAGGAGAAACATTCTGCAAGCAAGTCGTTCAGCCGCTCGGATATGCTTGTGTTGAATACACGGTAATCGCAAAAATCCATTTGTATTTCCATCCGCACATGATTATTATATCCCCCTCTTAGCGATTGTTGTGCGTGATAATGTCATGGTTTTTCGCATTCTTCAAGGGATTTTGCACTGTGGATTTGCTTCTGAAAATATGAGAATCCAACGAGAGAATGTCTGGTTTGACTTGTGTGATTACGATATCATGGTTTTTTTGCATTGTGATTTTGCTTCTGAAAATTTGAGAACCCAACCAGGGAATGTCTGGTTTGGCTTGCATGATTACGATGTCATGGTCTTTTGCATTCTTCAAGGGATGTTGCATTGTGATTTTGCTTCTGAAAAGTTGAGAATTCAAATAGGGAATGTCTGGTTTGACTTGCGTGATTACGATATCATGGTTTTTTTGCATTGTGACTTCGCTTCTGAAAATTTGAGAATCCAACTAGGGAATGTCTGGTTTGGCTTGCATGATTATGATGTCATGTTCTTTTGCATTCTTCAAGGGATGTTGCATTGTGATTTTGCTTCTGAAAATTTGAGAATTCAAATAGGGAATGTCTGGTTTGGCTTGCAGGAGTATGATGTTTCTTTTGCATTCTTCAGGGGATTTTGCACTGTGATTTTTCTTTTTCTTTTGAAAAATCCAATTATGGAATGTCTGGTTTGGCTTGATTGAACGGCCTGCAATATGGTTTTGTATCTGGTGCTGCTTTTAAAGTGTTCCTGGGCAATCAATGATGCAATCCTGTGAGTCATGACCATGCTTTATGCTCCATCTTTTGTCACAATTGTGCATTCAAAGAATTAGACATTGTTAAGAGGTTACCAGATTTTATCACAATCTCCATTTTTAAATTTTTTAGCAATTGATGGAGTAGCGTGACTTTGTGAAAGGATTATCAATGGGTTCTATTGCTAATTTTTACATGATTCTTTCAGAATCCCACTTCATAAATGGGAGGAATTAGAAGCAATACTGTGCAGCAGATTTGCATCTTGCACTTTGGAACCGTGTATAAACAACTCAGATTGGGTTTATCTATGTCAGAGCAAGAGTTTCCCCACATGCTTACACATATGAAGGGGCCAGGCACCAGATGAAGAGTTTTTATGTTAGTGATGGTTCAGACTTCCTTCTGTCACAGTGTGTTGTTTTTACCATTCCATTTGAACTACACACTTGTCGATATCAGCTATTGGAATAGTGTGACAAAGTCTTTGATCATGTGATAATTGCTATATCTGTTGCTAATGCAGGTGGAGACAGATGATGGGTTTGTTCTGGTATTACATCGGTTGAGCCATGTTAAGAAACTTGCAAGAGACAACATTATGGATTCAGGTGTTTTGGCCAATGCAAATTTGACAAGGGGAGAGAACCTGGGACCATCTGAAGGTGGTAATGGTTTTTCAGGGGCACCTGATTGCCCCAACACCAATGTGCAAGCAGTTGACGAACAGAAAATGAACAGTGGTGCAAATTTAGGCTCCAACAACACTGGCTGCTTCTCACTGAAGAAGAAACCAATTTCAGCACATGGAAGAAATCATCACCGGACTTCACAAAATTACACTGCAGATCCAAAGGTGACCTTAAATAGTTGTGTGATTTTTTTTCATCTATGTACATGAATGGGACTTCTTTTTATTTGGCATCAAGATTCTTTGCTTTCTCCATGCTTACACAGTCTTGACATGGGGGACTGATTGGGTTTAATCCAGAGTCTGGCTGATGATTGCAGGGAGGCAAGGGGGCTCCTGTGCTGCTCATGCATCAGGAGTTTTTGAATGGAGATAGCTGGTTCCAGTTTGTGGATGCCAAACATGTTGGCAGGCTGCTGCCAGTGTTGCTGCTTGATGATGGATTTGATGTCTGGGTTGGGCACCAACGTGCCACTTATTGGTGTCATGATCATGTCAGCCTGCACTACACACAACAGGTGCCTTCTTCACTGTCATTTCTTCAATTCTCTAGTTCTTGGTTGTATCTCACACAGAGATACACAAACATGTTGAACCCCCCTTGACCTCTTCTGCCCAGTCAGCATGTTGGGTGGTTTCCAGATGTGAGAGATGCCTGCATCTCTACGTTCAATGGATTGAGGGAAGACCCTTGATCAAGTAATCATTCATGGACATTGGTTTTTTCTCTCCTCAAGGCAGGCTTTCTGGGACTGGACATGGGATGAGCATGCACACTATGACTTGCCCGCACAACTCCGTTTCATCAATGCTGAAACAAATCAAACGGTTCATTACATTGGCATATCACAGGTAAAATTCCTGGAGTTTCTTCTAAACAAATTTCCTCTCACCTACTCGTTCAACTCCACTTCATGAATGCTGAAAGAAATCAAGCATTACTCTACAATGCCATATCAGTTTTTGAACAGATTCTTCCAATTGTTGGTAGGTCAATCAATCCTGAAGCATCACAAAGCTTGTTACAGTGCTTCTCATTGGCCTCTCTACTAGAAAGATCAACAGATATTAAGAGTTCACCGATTCTATTTCAGACTGATGCTTCATTACTTCACCATCTGCAACAACTTGGTTTTAAGTGATTACATGCCACAGTTCACCTAAGCTTGCTTGTAGAGATGGGCACCAAAATTTTCTTTTTGGAAAAGATTTGAAGCTTTGCTTAAAATTTTGGTCAGATTGTCCACAGTAATGATGTTGAAATAGGGAGACTATCAGGCAGGAACAGCAGGAGCTGCAGGTGCAACATATACTGATACATCACTGATGATTCGGAGCTTGACACTAATTGGTCCCACTGCATATAGGGGCAACACTAACTCACTACTGCTTGACGCATGGGCATATTTCTTCGGGCTTGCACTTGATTCGGTAATGAAACTTCTTGTAGATTGATCATTTCATCAAGTAATAATGTTGTTCTTTTTTGTTGTTGTTTTCGTCACATTGCCTTTGCAGTTGAGAGCATAACACTTGGAAGAAAAGTAATTTCCAGAATCTGGTCTTTGTTAGAGAATTTCAAGTAGTGACTGGGAAGTACTCTCACAGCTATTTCACTCATTTGATGTGACCACAATTGAAGGTAGCTTATGCTCCTTGGAGATCAAAACATTTTCTGACATAATACATGAAGAAAAGTGCAGGAGTATTATGCAACAGGTTTCCAAAATGGAGCCTTCAACTATACCAAGTAAGAGACACTAGTCCTCATTTCCATTTGGTATTGTTTATATGGCCAGAAACTTTGTATTATGAAGGGTGCTAGCTCTTTTTCAGGTCGTGGTGCTGATGCTATGAAGAAACTTCTGTTGGGGACCTTCCCAGGGGAGTTGATTCATTGCTTTGAAGTAATTCTCTTTCTTCTTAGGGCGCTGAATGTTGGCAAACTCATAAGTTGCTGATATGGGAGGCTGCTCTAGAGGTTCTTGGCATTTGTCATGTTGGGTGCTCCTTTATGCTAATGATTGGATCTGTGATAATACCACAAGTTGAAGTAGATTGGAAGAACCAAAAGAAATTGATAATGAACTTGGATGTTCTTCCTTCTGTGAAGTGAGTTTTCAACAGCACCAATAACAGCAGATGGCATCACTGGCCTTGAAATTGGCTTGATCTCAGGTGCATAATCAGTCCATGCTCACTTCATCAATTTGAAATATTCACTTTACAATCAGACCATTTTGATGGGAACAGACAGACCTTGTTTCCATGGAACAATCAATGGCTGATGATTTATCATTTTTGTTGCCCATCTTCCAGAATATCAAAATGTGTTTCAGTAGAGTCACACTGCTTAGATCTCTCTCAACAGAGTAGAGATTTCCATATATCATGGGCCTTTAGCCTGTGTTGGCAGAAATGTTTGTTCTAGCATCAATCCAAAGAACTCATTTTTATTTGATTCAGTTGAATTTTTGTCTGTGCATGAAACGCAGGGCCCAACTGCTGTCTTGGAACAGGCACTATTTCACTAAGCAATGGTTGGGATGGGACTACCTCTTTCAAAAATCTTTTGCATTGGCAGCAAGGTGTTCTCTTCTCTTGTATACTGGCATTGGTGCCAGTCATGCACCAATTCCTTCCTTTTTGGTTTTCAATGTTCATCCTTCATGCTGGACCATGCCTGAAAGACTCCATACTGCATATCCTTCGTTTGCCTCAAATATCATGTGTAAACCAGCATGAGTTTTTCAAGCATGGTCTCTACTTTTGTTCATCCTGTTACACTGTCTACTGTACACAGAGAAGTACAAGGAGCTGCAACAGCTTTGTTTGCCTAATGATCAAATTTACTTGCACCTTATGTCCAGAATGCTTTTGCTCCATCACTGATCTAGCTTGCGATTGTGGACCAGGGATCAGGCAAAATACTTGGGCCCATTTTGACTACTTCCCAAGAACCGAGCGCAACATGATGGCATACAATCAACCAACACCTCCATCCTATGAACCTGCACAGATTCCAGCCACAATTCCTGTGTTGATCATCTTGGGTGGACAGGATTGGACAGCTCCTCCCCATGGTATTAACATGTTCATGACCCAGCTGCAGCAGGTGCCTCATGTAGTGAACCTGACAAAATATGCACATTATGATCTCATCTTCAGTGCCACCCGTGAGAATGATGTGTATCTGCCAATTCTTTCATTCCTCGAAAGCTCTCTCTTTACCTAAGCAGAAACTCTCTGTATGAAGCTACATCATCACAGGATCTGGGATCAGATTTGGGTCAATAGTGCTTCTTTATATTCTAATTCCTGAAGGTGGAAATCTGAGTTCAGACCTAGTACACTCCTGAAAAGCCATCTGAACCCTTGCATCTGGAATCTGTAAAATGATACAGAATTTGATTCTATTACAAATCCACATGTACAGAGTATTTTTTGGGCTCTTGGTTGTTTCCACAGAAACAGAAAACAGTTTGCAGAAAGAGTTGCACAGTAGGCTGACTGATTTGCAAGTTCATTAAGACAGTGCATAAAAAGAGAGTGCAACCTTGCAGAGAATCTGAAAGGTGAAGGAAAGAGTACTCTTTGAGATTTTATGCTAGACATCTGCTTCATGTGTTTCTGTTGCATTTCTGAAAACAATGGGAAGACTCAGTCATCATGTTGGCTAGCACTCTGTCACACTTCTGGAAACAATGATAAGACTCAGTGATGATGTTGGTTAGTGCTCAGGCGACGTGGTGCATTTGTGTCACATGATACAAATACAAGCAGTATTCAATCCTTCAATAGAACCCTACATATCTGCTTCATGCATCACCTAACTTTTCAAAAAGCCTATGTACAATCCCTGCCATGTTCCATGCAATCCACACAGCAAACTGCATAATCTGCAATTGCCCATGACATACTGAATCCATCCATGCCAGGCAGAGATTTCAAAAGCTAGAGACTTATGAGATTCTTCCTATAGCAATCAGCATTTTCTTCCTCCAGCTTCTTGCTGCAAGTCTTGATTCATCCACTTTGAACAAGGTGAATCTCTTCTGATCATTCTGTGTATACCATGAACTCAAAGGCACACAGCTGTGAGCTCAGCGCAAAGTGAACTATTCTTTCGCCTTTTACTAAAGAATACCGTGTGCAGGGTACAAATAGTAGCATGAACTCAAAGGAAGCTTTGGAAGATATGGGGCCCACCAATTTTCCAAACTGATGCAGAAATGTGATCTGAGCTTCCACATTGATCGTACCACCTCTGAAGAAGATACATTGCAAAGACATGGGCATCTTGCTCTTATGCCTGCCAACAAAGGAAATCAAACACTGTCCAAACTTGGAAAACTTCTTGCTAGTTGATCATCAAGAATCTTCAGTTCTTCAAGCAGGCATGCAGTTTGGATACTACTCAGAAACTTTCTAATCTAGAGTGGCACCTGAAATGAGGAAGACTTGCCACATCACCACAGATGTAGCTTGTAAAAATCCTTCACTTTTTCCGGTACTTGGCATAGTATTGACTGCCTGCCACCATCTCCTTCAATTTTGTTGGATCAGCTCCTGTCATTTGTGCTGTCACCTTTCCCTTCTTATAGAACTGAAATGTTGGCTGGAATAAATTGAGTTCAGACATGAGATTTAGCTCATAATACTCCACCAGCCTACAAGACTATATTTGACTCTATACAAGGTTGAAAGATCCAGCTGCATCCTTCACCAGTTCTATACAGACCATTGTTGTTTTTAGGAATCGTTTTACCTGGCCAACGGGGCAATCATCCATAAGATGCAGAAAAAGTGGCAATCATCCCTAGGAAAGATTTAGCCAAATCTGGATATAAAATAGATATGAAGTACAGATCTTTAGTCATCCTTCTACATTTTTGGCTACACACTGAAAACCAAACATAACTTTTTTGCAATTTTCACTAATCTTTTTTCTCACTTCTGGCAATTGAAAAGCTCCTGAAACTGAATTGAAATCACTTCATTTTCAATTTTATTTTTTTTAATTTTTCAATTTGGCAAAAAGGGCTGATGCAGACACAATTGACACTAGTATCAACATGTCACAGACATACTATTCCTGTGCATCTCAACTATGATTATCAAATAGACAATAGAATTGTAAAATTATGCAAAAGAGAAGGAAGTGGCAAAAAATTTACCACATCACTAATGCCAGCTGCATTGATGGCCTCTTGCAGTTCTGCCTGTGGGAGTTAAAACAAAGTCACAGCACTTGTTAACAGGGCACTATCTTCAGGCTACACCCAAGAATTTCAGAGCCAAAGCCTCAGCAACAGGCATGTAAATAAATCTCTGAGCTGGTGCAATTAACTCCTATGCACTCACGCATCCCACCTTATCAAAATCGACTCTCAAAAATGTGATGTCATGATACTGAGTGCTTAGAAAATTCACTGCTCGTGACATTAGCCTGCCTGTACAATGCCAAAACAATATCAATCATCTCTGCCAATTATTTCTTGGCCTATCTCTTCAATCACTTACAGAAGCTTTTCACTCTTTTGCTACAACCAAGCAGAAACATTGACAATTTTCTGCAATTTCTCACCAGAAGAGTGGAAGTTTTAAAAAACAGAAAAAACAAGAGCCAATGGCTATAACCAGCTGCAGGAGGTGCAAACTAGCTGTTAACAAAAGCAACACCAAGCTGAAAGTAAATTAGAACAAGCTCTTGCTATTGTAAGCCATGTATCTAGACTTTGATTTTGGGTGCTTATGGATAGTCTTACACGAATCTGAAAAGTTTGATGTGAAGTAGACAACAGCAAGGCCACCAGTCCTAGCTGCAACACACTTTTGCCTTGTAAAAATGCTTACAGCTTACAGCATCACATTGCACATCCTTTAAGGAAAGTACTAACAAGCTAATCCACAAAAAATTCCTGGATAATCCTTCAAATGGGTCATGAAATTTTGAGTCATTGTTGCTCATAAAAGACTATCAACAACTTTGAACTCTTTATTTGCAAGTGCATGTCACAGAACATGATTTGAAGCGATGTATAAATTCCATGCTAGATTACACTAAATTGCCTGCTAAATGCCCAAGCAACAATGTGTAGGATTGCAATAAATTCCAATTGATACCAAATGTTTCTTAGGTTGTTCTTTCAACAAAACAGTAGGGACTACTTGTAAACAGCGCTTGATCCCTGGAGAGGCTTGCATATATACTAAGTTGTATGCAATATATGACAGTTTTTGGCAACTGGATTAACTAGTGGTCTCATCCACTCTTTCACATGACCAACAATGTTCAGGTCATAAAGTGAACAATCTTCACATGGAAATGGCTCCCTTCCAATTGGAGTCATTGTTGAGTTGGTTTGTTCATAATCATGGAAATTGCTGCTGTAGAAAGAAATTGATCAGGGCTACAGCTTATTAAACAGAGGTTTAGGGTTTAGGGAAAAGAATGAGAGAGAGAGAGGGGGAGCCCGGGTTTCTGGGGAGAGTCAAAACATAAGGACGGAGGGAGTCAGCAGGATATGGCGGATGAAGAAGGCAGGTTGATGATGAGGTCTAAGGTTACCTTTTGCTTCTTGCATCAACCTCTGGAAGTGTGCGGACGACTTCGCTGCTACAACAGCGATTGGAGGCACTGCATCACCTCTTTTGCCGCTTTGACCTAATTGTAAGACCATCCAGCAGAACCACACCGTCGTCACAACACGCAAGTGTTTGTGCATTCAATCACATCCTTCGACTCAACCATCTCAACCCTAAACACTAAACCACATCGAAAAAATAAAGCTCCGAATGAATGAATCAACGACAATTGAACTTCACCGAAAGAAAAAAAATTTCACATTTCAGCTTTCTCCTACAGCCTTCAGTTACCAGCGTTTCGACCAGCCTTGGAGGCGCTGGATCGCCTGGTGGCGACTGCTGCTTGCACCACAGGAAGAAGCGGATTCGAACCAAATCTCCACCCAAAAAATTCAAATAAAAGCCCTCGATAAGATGAAGACGTCGTGAAGATCGAAGAAAGTGGAAGAATACGCCGAGAAAAGAGGCCCCAACAAGCACAAAGCGGACGCACGAGCACCATCGCCACACACCAACCTCGCAAGCTTGCGCCAAGCACACAACCTGCCCTCTTCCTCCCTCCCGAGGAATACCTCTTGGATGTTTATCATCGATATCTCATCCATATGACAGAATAAGATGCTGACATTCATCAGATGCACTGCCGTTCATCCGCACCAATGAAGCACATAAAGTCAAGTCAACCCGCTGGAGCACGCGGGAGGTGGGTAGAAATTGTCATGTGGGGAACGGAACTGAGAACTCTGAGAACTCGACGACATCAAATCAATGGAACGAAACTTGAGTCAAAACTCGAAACCCCGAAGGCGAACGACAGAGCATTGGGAACATTGGGAACATTGGGAACATTGGGTGTTCCAAGAGACCCATTTTACCTCAACAGCGTTACCGATTGGGAACGGTTATTGGGAACTCAGATGTCAAATTGTAGGACCGAAAGCAGAACATTGGTGCGGATAGTCGCTCTGCTGCTTCCGACGTTTTTGTCGCTGTGTCGATTTTTCTCCAGGTACGCTCTGGTTTTGTTCCTTTTCTTTGATCTTGGGATGCTTATTGGAAATTCACGATATTACAAACGAGTTCGTCCTGTAATTCTGCGAATGTCGACGTCTTGATGTTTGTGTTTGGTGCTTCCCGGAGGGAGATTTCGATGTCTGGGTGTTTTCCGTTTGGTGCTTCCTGGAAGGAGAGAGTTTGAGGCTTTTGCCGCTGGACTTGCGCTTGCTTTTCTTCTTCACATGTGACAGGGTTTTTATTTGTTTGTTTCGTTTCGTGGCAAGGTTTTTTTGTGGCAGTCGAAGATAGAGAACTGGAGAAGTAAAAAAGCCCCTGAGAGTTGTTACCAGGTTTAGGGTGTAGGGTTTACGGTTGTTACCAGCTTCCAGGTGTCTGAAGAAGGCTAGGAGTATCTTAGCTCTGTGATTGTATCTCAGTTCTGTGTCCAGACTGCTGCACCATTCTGAAATTATCTGCAATCACAGATTGCAACTGCAGGTGCACCCACAGTGAGCAAATGTAAGTCTTGTTAGGAATGCTCAAGTTTGAACAAAACACCATCCTTTATAGATTTTCTTGATATGCAAGTAAGTGTCAACAGGAGGTGTCCTGGAAATGTTAAAACCATGAAAGATAGCACTAAAGATGTCCATGGAAGTGACATGTCTGTCAATTAGCATGTGCCTGTCATTAGCCTGGACTGGATGCCCAAGTAGTAGTGCAGCTGGAGTTGATGGTCTGTCGGCAGATGTTTGCTTTTTACCTTCTGGGAATAAATTTATAGATTTGTTGTGGGTAGCATGGGAGGTTGTTCCTAGTGTCAGTATATGTTATACTGTGGCATGGATTTAGGATGCTGGTTCTTTCAATCAGTTAGTGGGTAATCCACTTTTTTCAAGAATCTTGATGTGGACTGGTGATTATAAGTGGTCAGGATGGTCCAGATGTCTAGCTGAGTTCTGAGGCTGTTGATGGTAACCACCAGAGGGTTGCAACAGGACTCAGAAGTCCTGGCTTCAGAATCTATGTCAGAGGCACCAAAGCTGAAGAATCCAGGACTTGATGATATGACTGCAAAAGTGGTAAGTTTCTCACACTTCATTATTTTATGTTGAACCTGTTGTTTTTCTAGTGAGTTGGGAGCACCATTATCTGTGGGAAGCAAAAACTCAGTTGTGTAAATCAGGAATCCAGACCACCAGGTCCAACCAAAGTTCTTCAGTAAGATGGTCCCACTCAGCTTGCATAAATTAGGAATGCAGCATAGCACTCCAGTGGCTTTAGCTAAGGCCCAAAAGGACAGCTGAAAGAGAGGGCCTGAAATCCTGTGATAGTCTGTTGTTCTGTTAAGAGGTGGCACATGCTAGCAGAAGCGAATGTTGCATGCATATCTTACATGAACTGGGGAGATACTTCCAGAGCATCAGATGTTGGCAATCAAATAGCTCAAGTTCTCTTGACATGATGATAGGTGATTTGATCTATTCGTGTGGAGATGGTATGTTATCTCACCCTTTGTCCAAAATCACAAACTGCTGAACCCTATACTATCATACCTGTCATTAAGGGTTTAGGGTTTCAAAAGATGTGTCTGGCAACCTCGGTTTGAAATACTTATTTCAGAATTCTGACAGTTTAGACTTAAAACCAAGCATGCAAGTTTAACTACTACATTTGTATGTACGTTGGTAGCAGAATTTGACTGTGAATTTATCAATTCAGGTTTTGAGTCCAGTTTCTGAGAAATTCAACTGTCGGTTAATGCAAAGTTTTTTTGATTTTTTTTTCCAACCCATCCTTATAGGGAATTATTTCAAACCGACCCTTTTGGGAATTATGGGTCAATGCAAAGTTTTTTTGTTCCGACTCACCCTTTGCGGAATTATATTCCTTTTTTCTGACCTGCTCTTTTAGGAATTATCTAATGCCAAACATGAATGCCAGGTATGACAGTAAGTTGACAGCATTGTTGATTTGTAAGGAACATAATAGTCACTGGACAAAGGTTTTATCTGCTTGTTCCCCCTCTAAACCCTTTCCAGGTAGGTGGGGGTAAGAGTTGCCCACAAGCAAAATCTAAGCTTGGTAATCAAATCTGTAGTAAGCTTTCTTTTTTTTTCTTTTTTTTCCCCTGCATATGGTTATGTCAGGCTGCTCAGAAGTATAAACTCCTATACAAAATTCTACAAGCTAAATTGAGATTCAATAGGGGAATTTACCTTTCTGGCATCATGAGACAGTCATGATTATTAAAAAAATCCTGATTCTTTTCACAAATTTCTGAAGAAAGAAGAAGATGCTGCTAATGGACTGAGAGAAACACAAAAGCTCCAACTTTTGGATGCAGCATTGCACCGAAATTTTGTGTGTAGACAAAGCATGAAGCTTGCAGATATATTGGAGCTTGAAGCAAGAAGAAGATGCTATTGGTAATGGGTTAATACCCCAAAAAAAAAACTCCAACTTTTTGTATGTAATATATTGCACCAGAACTTTGTGTTGACAAAAGTTGAAGAATGGTTACAGATTGGAGTTTGAAGAAAGATGTAGCAAATGGTTTTTAACCAGAAACCAAAAATTTCCAACTTTTTTGATGCAGTATTGCACAAGAATTTTGTGTAGACAAGAGATTATAAGCTTTCAGATTTGAGACGCTTTAAGCAAGGAGATGTTGTTAGCAAAGTGGTTAACTAGAAACAGAAGCTCCAACTTTTTGATGCAGCAGCATTGCTGTAGATTTTTGTGTGTGTGTAGATAAACAAAGATGAAGTCTACTGTCTAGAAGCTTGCAGATTGAAGCTTGAAACCAAGAACATGATACTATAATTAGCAAAATGGTTACAAGAAGAAAACAAAAGCTCCAACTTTTGGTAGACAAAGATGAAGCATGAACAAGATTGCAGATTGAAAGCTTGAAACCAAGAAGAAGAAGAAGAAGAAGATGATGATGATGATGTTGTTGTTGTTACCGGATGGTTAATAGAAGGAAACTAAAGCTGCAACTTTTGGATGTAGCAGCAATAGTATGCACCAGAACTGTGTGTGTAGTAGACAGACAAGAAGATCATAAAGAAGCAGCTTGCAGACTGAAGCTTGAAACCAAGAAGAAGATGTTAGCAAATGGATAGTAGAAGCAAAAGCTCCATATTTTTTAATGGATTGCGCATCAATGATGCAATCATCATCTTCTTCATGGTCGTGGTGGTGGTGATGTCGTCGGTGGAAGAAGATGATTGCAGTGTTGTGCACGGTTGTGGGCCCATTCTATGGGCTTGTTGCGCCGCTCGACAACAACAACAACAGCAACAATGAATCAATCATAACTGTGTTGCAATGATTACAGCGCCTTTGGAAGAATCCCGAAAGAAAATGACGATGGACGCAGTCCAACAACGACAACAGTTCAGAAATCAAAAATTCGGTGGTGGTGTGCGCGAACGAGAGACACCCAAAAGCTCGCTCTTTTGGCCTTCCGCATTTGCAAAGAAATTTCGAGCTTTCGGCAGTCTTCTTCTTCTTCTTCTTCTTCTTCTTCTTGAGGAGTTTTTCTCTGAGCGCTTTCTCCTTGTATTTCGGAGACTTGGTAAAGCACTTCCAATTGCGAGCATCGAGAGCTAGCTCAAGCTTCTTCCTCGATCGAACGACACAGCAAAAGCGCATCATCATCGTCATCGCAGTTACAAAAAGCTCGGAAAGAGAGAGCGAACTCGTCAGGAGGAGGAGCATGGGGGAATGGATTTTGGCTCTGGCTGTCAGGGCGAGCATATTAGCCGGGTATATGAACAACCTCCTTTGTTGCAAAAAGCTTCAAGAGGTTTTATTGTTTCTCAACTACTGTATCTTGAGTTTGTTGTTGTTGTTGTTGTTGTTGTTGTTCCCCCCTCGAATCTCCAATGGACAGAGAGGAATATGTCTTCTTCTCTGTGAACTCTGAGGAACTGAAGAATGAAGTTGCAGCAACGTTTGTAAACTTTCGCCATCATCTTCTCTGCGTGAACTGGAAGATGGCAAGCTCTATGGGATGATGCAAGAAAAGATGGCATCGAGGTCGTTGCAAGTGTGATAAGAACAGGCAGTGTCAGAGGATTGATTGCTGACGGGAAAAAGTCTGCTTGTTGTGGTGTTTTTTTCTTGTGTTTTCTGCAACAGGCCAGTGATCACCCTGCTCTATCCTCTGTAAGCCCCTCTGCAATCCTCTGTCTCTCTCTCTCTCTCTCTCTCCCTCCCTCTCACAGACACACACACACACACACACACACAAGTTTTGCAGTTCTATTACAGAGCCAGCTATTTGTATGTGCATATGTGTCTTTGGTGTTAGCTTACCCTTTGCAAAGAGAGCTTGAAGGATAGATTGGTTTTATTCACAATTCTATGGGTGCCTTTTGATCTGCTCATCATGAGCTTCAAATCCTCAATCTCAATTGCACATGAATATGTTTGGTGATCTGTGAAGTCTGTGTCTGTCTGTCTACAGGTGTCAACAGGGGAATGAAATTTCATTTGCTGAAATCACAGATTTTTCTTTGTTGTGTGTGTGTGTGTGTTCTTTTCTTGGCAGATATGCATCAATCCAAGCAATAGAGAGTCCTTCCAAGGAAGATGAGCAGCAATGGCTAACCTACTGGGTCCTGTATTCTTTCATAACCCTATTTGAGGTGGCTGCTGCACCAGTGCTTTTCTGGTACACTACTTACCCACAAAAACTTCCACCCTCTTCTTCTGAAGCTCTTCAATGAGATCCTGATCCTGGATTTCAAATGCAGACATTCATAAAAGAAAAGCAGCCACTGGGGTGGGCTCATGAGCATTTCATCTGACGGACAATGAGAAGCTTGCATTTGAGCTCTCTTGATTGGTTGGTTTCTCACATCACTTGGTTTCTTGGTAAAGATTCTGCAGAAATCTCTGTGGACTACTTTCTATAACTTTCAAAGCTGCGAAATGTGCAAAAAAAAAAAGCTGGACTTGTGAATGATTGTAAATCCCTATTAATGGTTTTGCAAGATTGAATTTAGGATTTCTGAATCCAATTCGAGTCCAAGATGATACCATCATCATGTCAAGTCTGGTTTTCAAGTTCTTTTTAAGGTTTCGATGGATGCATAATATATATTCTTGAAGGAAGGAAGCCATCATGACAAACAGCTACCCTTCTTGTGATGACCGAGTTATTGTCAAATGCAAAGGACTAGTTGCAGGGAGTTACATGAACTTGCAAGGAAATGTTCCAAGGCATTGCACATGAACATGAGCTCTGAGATCCTTGGATTTTTGTGATTTCATGATTTTACCTGATTGTCAGTTTCAACAACTGTCAGTAGTACCTACTCTTGTGCTTCATCAGACACGGAGCTCCATGAAACTGAAATGCTCAACAAAAATAGAGATTTTCTGTCAGAGGTTTGGTGTATTTTGATTGTGTAGCATGCCCATCAGGGTTGACCAATGCCACAGTTTGTTTCACTTTGGGTTTTTCTTTTCAGGAGTTCCTTGCAACATTGCATTTATCAAATTTCTCATTTTCCTTTTTCATGGTGTTTTTTGGCCATCCAGGATTCCTTTTTGGGGAACAATCAAGCTAGCAGTGACAGCATGGTTGGTGTTGCCACAATTCCAGGGAGGAGAATTTGTGTATGAGCAATTTGTAAGACCCTACATCATCAACAAAAAGGTTGTCAGAACTGTTGATGACGACGAGTGCTTCTCTGATAACCAGCGCAAGCTTTTGTTCTCACTGAGCCCTGAAACACAATCCTTGGTAGCTCAGTTCATCTATGAGAATGGAGAAGATGCATTTCACAGTTTCCTCGCTGTGGTAAATCCACAAATGTACTTCCTTGCTCACATTCCTCTGTGATGCATCCTCTTAGTTTGCAAACTATGTAAACAACAACTTGCCACAAGGAAAACCCTTGTCTTCTATAAATTTTCCCCTCTAGCTTTCAAGTGAGAAGAGTGTTATTTGTCCCCTACCAGCTGCAGTTATGGTGATTAGAGAAACTCATCATAAATTGTGAAATGAGTTGGTGTTTATAAGTCACTGAATGAATGTGCCATTCTGGTTTTTTTGTGACTACAGGCAACAAGATCTGAGTCCAGAGAAAGCTGATTATATAGTCAAAGAGCGAAAGCAGGATGTGTTCAAGCGGAAGATGTCAAGGCTTGTTGGATTACATGACAGGCAAGGACAATTTTGAAGGTTTGGTTTTTCTCAAAAACTAGGACGCAACAGACATCATCAAGAATTTTGTCCATGCACATGAGAAGTGGGTTCATCAAGGCAAGGAACTTGTTTTTGTCAGTAGATGGACCATTATGTGCTTTCTATGCATAATGGGTCAGTTGTTAATCCCCAACAATTCAATAGATGATCCCTTCTGATAAGAATTATGGCTTTGTACATATGCATGGAATCATCTGGAATGTCAAATAGCACAAGGTAAATAGGAGTTGTCCAAAATCTTAGTCTTTATATCATTTGAAAATTTGAGGGCCAAATATTGATTGACGTGTGTGGTGGACTCACAATCTGTTAAGTCAGAAAGCTTTCTCTCTATTATTGCCACGACTTTATTCAGTGGATGGAAAATACATGGCAGAGAGCATGCAAAATGTTCATACAAATGTAGGGTCCATGTGGGAGAAAGCTCCAAGGTCTTTGAGAAATAACCAAGAGAAATATTATGGGATTTCATGGATGTTGTTCATCTCTATGGAAGAAAGCTTCAGTTGCAACGCCATGCACACAATCTCCACCTTTCTCTACTTAGGTTTGCTATCATTGAAGTCTATCATCTCAAGGCAAACAAAGTGACAAACATGATCCACAATCAAAATGGAGATCTCCATGCCTTTCCACAAGAGTTGCCACACATAATAGGGGAGGCCACAAATTGGGAAGAACCGCTGTCCACAGATTGTATATCATATAATTTCATCATATGCTTGCCCTTGGTTTGCACAACATTCAATGTAATGAAAGCTTCCATCCCAACTTTTGAAGACCTTCTATATCATATTACGTCATTCACAAGTGGCAAAGTGGAAGATGATACCAATGCTAAAACTTGGAGTCTCGATCTCCTCCTCTGCAACCCAAGAAGTATTGGCAAATATTCCTAACAAGACCCTGGAATTGATCTCAAAATGATTCCCAGAGATGTGATGCAACACTTGATATCAAGTATTAACACCTTCACTGGTTCAAAACGCACAATGTATGCTTCCTACAGAAAGCTAATGCAAGCATCTAGTTTCTGAATGAACAGATCAAGCTCCACACTCAATGGTACAATTGTCCTGAGATTAGATACTATTGTTATTCATCTGCTCTCCACAAATGTGGAAATGACATGAACTCCCAGTTTGCTCCCAGTTTGTGTCATTAACCAGTCTCAAGGTTTGCAAGCCAAGGCAGAAGTTTTTCATGTACAAGATCTGGGGAGTCATCATGGGGACAATGACCCACACCTTGCAGTAAATAGAGTTGCACTTTTGGATTAATTTGTGGGAGAGCCTGGAAATATTTCCCAACAGGGCCATTGATTGGAGTAAACGGATCTTCATCACCCCAAAGCACTAAAATTGGATTGCTGATTGATGGGATTAGCTTCATTGGTTTGGGTCCTGGTGGACCAGTTATGATAGAAACAAATGCATCCAGTGCTCCTGCAGTATCTGCTGGTCTCAATATCACCTGCTAAAGAAAAAACAGCTTGTCAACATGCTTGCATTGCTGCCATGATCTGTAAAAGACAGAACGTAGCACCAAAAGGCCACTCTTAATCATACCTTTCATATTGGAAGTAAGAGAGGATACAGGCTTGTCATCTTTGTCTAATATATCTCTTTGTCTGAGATCGAATGCAACAAAGAGTAAGAAATTCACTAAAGATTTGCTTTGAGGGAGAAGCAGTGCAATAAATACCTCCACAAGCTCATCATCAACAGCATCCTTGTTGCTATAGATAGATTGCAAGATAGTCTTCAAGTTATCCCTGTGGGGAAAAAGAAAATAAAAATCAACATTGTAAAAGTGCTCATAGAGCATGAGGAAAACATATTTCTAGAGCAGCAGAATTGACTACCAAATTTCTTTCATCAATGGCAATCTTTGAACAAAAGCTTGCTCAAAAGCTGACCTGGATTTCACACGGTTGAAAAGCCAAGTGGCAATAGAGGGTCGTTGTAGTAGAAAATCAATGAGCCACAAGAGAGGTGAGGCCAGCTGAAGGCGCCAGTCATCATTGATAGCCTTATTGTTCATTCCTCCCGAACAATTGAGTAGCACTGTTCCCCTCACTAGCCCTGATGGTGCAGCTCCTGTCCACACCAAGACAAACCTCTTTATATTTAGCATGATTCCCTGTTCTGGGATGCCTAGCCTGGACTTCAGTGCCAGAACAGTATTGCACACCAGAGTAGAAATTGAAAGAAGAGTTCTCAGAATCCAGTGGATAAGAAATCAGTAACTGTAAGAGACATGATGAAAACCGCAATCAATGCATGTTTGCGGATATGCTTTATTTTTCAAACAATGCCATTTTAAGTTTGGTCCCTAGTGTTAACCCATTCTAAGCTCGTTTGCTGCTAAAGGTTATTGGGGCCTTGTATTAGTTGTTGAAGATCTCATGGTCTCTAAAAATTGGCTGGCATCACAAGTTTACAAGCTCTTGATTCAGATTCACAACCAGTTTGCAGCAAATGTATGAAAGCCTGACATCCCAAGGCCATCTATTGGTGCATACACATATAGTGGTTTGTTCATGTAGTAAGGGCCAGAACTCTACCTGCTGAAGCAATTACACAAGCAAGACTCCCAATGGAGTTTCCAATCAAAACGGTTGGAGCTCCCACCACCTCCTTGATAAAGTCCACAAGTAGCTGCACCCCAGAAAGATTCAGTTGTTAGGGTCAGTGAAGTGTTCTTCCTTTAGTCCACAGGGTGTTCAGCTTGTTCCAAGCCTCAAGTTGAGCAACCATGGTGCCCCTACATAAGAAAATTGCAATTTGCATCAGAGGAAAAATAGGCAGTTGTTGTGACCATTCAGCCTCAGTGATCCCAAAATGCTGACCAAGTTAGTTTTAGTAGCCATAAGTGGGACAGAATCCTGATTCTGCTCATTGTGAAACCCACACTGAGCTTCTGAGACCTCCACTCATAGACCAAACAACCAATAAAGGATGAATTATCAAATAGAAAAAAAGGAATGAGAAAGAACTTGCCTCAGCCCAAATTTCCATGGTGTACTGGAATTTGGAAGGCTTTTCAGATGCCCCCAGGCCAAGTAAATCAATTGCATATACTGTGTTGCTTTTGGCAAGCACTCCAATGTTCCTGCAGAGAAAAAGTGTAATGATCTCTTAACTCATTGAAGCAAATGGCCAGTCTGCCAATATTTGCTCAGTCCACAATTCAAAACATGGTTGCCAATCTGGGACCTTGTAGAGACATGTCAAACAGAAATTCCAAATATTCTAATTGAGCAATTGTATACAGCATTCAAATAATTCTGAATTTAGGGAACTGGGAATATGGGAAAACCACGTGCATTGTATGTTTGGTAACCTAGAAGATCCTGAACGTAAAAGAGCAATGAAGAAGAGTCAAGACTGATTCAAAAGGTTTCAACTATAATAATAAACGATCAGCACAAAAGAATAAGTTCAAAACTGCCATAAAACTGCATGCATGCATACTAAGGGCCTATTTCCATTAGGCTGCTGTGATCACAGTTACACACAGTGTGCTGCGATCACAGCAACCTAATGGAAAGCCACAGACATAGGGCCTTGTTTCTTGCTGCAGGGATAGTTGTTTTCCATTGAAGAGCTGCAAGTGCTTTGAAAATATGTAAGTAATCATGTTAGGAACTCTGGCTCATGAAAAAAAGACAGATGTCACTGTATGGTGACTCACAGCACTCACATCTGCAATTGGTCAATGCTTGACCCGTAAAGCTGTGAGATGGGAGCACAGCAACCTAATGGAAAGATGTCCTAACTATATTGGAACTTTATTCCGCACCTGCGCCAATGTCCAATCGAGGCACCAAAGCCATGGACTAGAAGAATAGGAGGTCCGCTTCCCTGTACCGCATAATTTATCGAGTAGCCCTTCCATAGCCACTGTCGACAAGTTGCATATATCTCTCTTAGCGCCTCAGTTATGTACGAGTGTCTGAATCCATCCTCCTCAGCTCTCTTCTGTAACACTTGAGAGGCCACGTTTACTTCAGCAGAATACTTATAGTTTGCTTGAACTTGGTAATACATCTATCATTGTACTTCGCAAAGTGCAACAGCAGTATGCCAAATGAGTAGGACACATTGCGACCAAGAAGAACCAGGTTCCAACATTCGATGAGGATAAAGTGCAGGAACAACAGTTGTAGATGATGTATAAAGAACAACCAATACCGGAAAAACTCTACAGTAGAGAAGGAGCAAATTATACCTACTGCAGAGTCTGCTGCAGCTATAGCGGCTTGGATAGCAGCTGAGCCATCTTGTGCTACAATTCCAGCTGTTACCGCTGCTGCCGCCTCCTTCTCAAGCTTCGTCCCCGTTTCCACTTCTGGCTCAGTTTCCACAATCTTTCCTTCTTGTTGCGCTCTGACCAAGAAGCTGCTGCTAGCAATCCTAGGCTGACATCTTGAAAGCCGATCTAGCAGTTGGAGCAAAGTTCCGAAGCTGCTTACGGCGGTTAATGTCCGCCTCTGCTTTCGCAAGATCACAGAAGAGAAACTCTTGTCCGATTGCAAATTTGCAACAGGGAGAAAGAAACCAGCACAAAAGCATGAATCTGAACAGCTACGACTTTCACATACTTGAACCACGAGTTTGGCAGAAGCTGCAAATGAGGTTTGTTGTGAAGAGAATTGCATGTCGCTGGCGATACAACCAAAGCTCTGCATACAGTGATGATGAGAACGATTCGATAAAGCCGTCCCAAAATTACAACAGAGGCGGGATGGTGGCAATTGAGAGGAGGAGAAGCTGAATGCAGAAGAGACGGATTTGGAACTGTGGAGTGTAGTGTGAGAGAAGAGCTGGCGATGCAACGTGAACGTCGTTGCAGCATCTGCCATAGCCATCGTGTTTCTCGTCTGCAACGCGGGACTTTTGTTTGCGAGCAGAGAAACAAGTTCATGCTCCTCCTCTCGACCACCCACCACGTTGCTGAAATCAGGTCTCAAATGACATCCCAATCTATCTTCTAGACAATTTAGGACCTCGCTAGAATGCATGTAGCATGAAAATGCGCGTGTGCTCCTATCGACCACGCTCCTCTGAAATCAGATCTCAAATGAGATCCTAATCTATCTTCTAGGCAATTTAGGACCTTGCTAGTATGCATGTATTATGAACATGTGCGTGCTCCTTCGACCACGTTGCTGAAATCAGATCTCAAATTGAGATCCTAATCCATCTTCTAGAGAATTTGAGACCTCGCTCCTACTAGTTGTTCGTATGAATACGTGCCGTATTCCTGTCGACCAGACACCCATACTACTGTAACCAGATCTCAAATGAGATCTTCACCTATCTTCTTGGCAATTTGGGACCTCGTTACTATGCTTGTATAAACATAAACTTGCTGCCCTCCATATCCAATTTCCTAATGTTGTTTTCACTTCAATGTTATGAACTTCTAAATCATATTGGACTAGTTTGGCCTGTGCCCCTAGCTCAAGTGTAAACAGGACATTGATGAGAGAGCTCAACTGTGAAACTTTTATTAATCAATTGAGTGGAAAAACCTACTCAAAATTCACTACCCTTCACACCTTAGGTCTCCAAATTTCCAAATCAACTTCAGTAAATCCTACTGACCAAGGACTCTCCAACAACACTACCATGCTAAAAATTTCCACATCACCTTCATTAAATCCTACTTGCTGAGGGCTTTCCAACAATACTAAGAGTGCACCCTAATTCCACTATAATTTTGAATTTTGCGTCAAATAAATTCAGTAAAAAATTTATTCAAAATTCGATAATTTCACAATCTTCCAGACATCAAAACCTACTCATCAAGCGCTTTCCAACAGAACCAAGAGCAGGGTAAGAGGCACCATGGTTACAGAGATCTCAACATGACAAACAAAGTAAACAAACAAAACAAACAATACTTCCTTCATAGAGGGAATACCTATTAACTTCATGCTAATTTTAGTTTAACTTATTATTAGAGTAAAGTCATGATCACTAAAATAGCACCTTTAGAATAAAAGCTACTTATTCTACACAAAGATGTTATGTTGCAACCTTAGAAAGTGATTGTAATTCACACTGACCAAATTATATTCCACATTGCTACTGTGTTGCAAATCGTCCAAGCTTTTTGAAGTAGCCCTAAACCCTGGGCAAGAACTTCAAGTAACATTTCTGCCTATATCAACACAATGAGTGATTGCAGAAGAAAACTTGCACGTGCACACATTGCTGCTCTTGCATTTTCATCTAGGCTTGATCCATTTCATCCATTGCCGATGAATTGAAGAATAAAATGAGTTAAAGCATCACAAATCTCCTGGGGCTACCATAAAGAGACCCAGTCATGACTGCAGCAGAGAAGTACAGACTTGAAGAGAGAAATTCTGCTCACAAAGCACAATTGCTTCCTGTAGCCTTAGTAAGGTGTGCATACATGCTGGACATGGAGGACATTGGGGGCATGTCAATTGCAAATGCACAGACTGGCAGATATATTGAAAGAGAAACAGGAGGATGACAGAATGACATCTCTTGCCTTGCAAAACATTATGCACTCCAACCCACAAGGGCATGATCATGTGTCCACTCAAAATCTGATGAGGAACAAAGTTAAACCTTGAAGCCTCGGCTGTTCCGGCGACCTCGGGCCTTCTCAAACTTGCGACCCTTTGACCGTGTGTATGGCTTAGTGTTACTATGTGGTACACCAGGTGCCCTTCCAAAGTGCTTCACTGCCTCCCGAGCATTCTTGGGTCCCCGCAACAAAATCTGGAACATTGCATCTTATATGACTGATAAACTCACCAACTTTGAAGACCTAATAGTGGATAGGATTTTTTTGACCTTCCATTTCCCAGTCAATTAAAATGAGCAACGATTTGCAACCATGGGCAGCTAACCAATTTCTAGTCACAAAACTAGCATTAGCTACATAACTAAGAACCTCAAAATCCTACTCAAGAAAACAAGCTTTAGTGACACAATTAGACATAAAGTGTAACCTCAATGCTCAGTAAATGTGAAAATGGCATCTAATTTTGAACAAGGATGCATTAGCCCTACAGGGTCTGGGTTGAAATTCACTGAAGACTTTGTACTTACAGTGTTTGATCCTGTAGGTGCACGGAGCGCAAGCTGATCAAATGTGAGGACTTCCCCACCTGCCTTCAGAATGCGGGCTCGAGCAGTCTCAGTGAAGCGGAGAGCTGCCACCTTGAGAGCTGGCACCTCATACAATCTAGTATCATCAGTCACAGTGCCAACAATCACAGCAATCTTGTCTTCCTGCAAAACAAATTCAGCAATCTTAAAAAGTGCACTTCCACAGTATAAAGAACTAGGTCAATAGAAAATCTCCAGTAGCACAGAATTATCTGCTGTTCATTCAAACATCTTCCGGAACAATGAGAACTTCTCATACTTATAAATTAAGTTCACCTGAATAAAATTGGCACATAATCTGATAATAAGGTTATAGAGATTCTGACAAGATACCAGCGTAAAGGAGGAAACCCAACCCTAAAGAACACTTTGAACAACAGAGACAGTCAAAAATATGTTTTCTGCTGCTTGTTCAAATATCCATCAATAAACTAGACAACAGATACTGATAAAATCTGACTAGCTGTAATGGCACTCTCAGGGTATGAAGATGGCAAATCGACATGGAGCTGACCTTTCCAGCCATATATCTGACAAGGCGTGACAGAGAAAGAGGGGGTCGATTAGTCCTGCTCATGAACAGGCGCTTCAACACCACACCATTGAATGAGCTCCCAGTTCTCCTGACCAGAAACCGGTAGAGCTGCATCCCTTCCACAGTTACAACTATCAGGACAGCAAGAGCAAAGAACAGAGCAAGGAGTCTATCTACAAACTCCAAACTTCACCTCAGGAAAAAATTCCACAGACTCTCCCTAAAATTACAGTTAGCTGCAAGGAGACTGTTCAAGGGTTTCAATCCAGTGAAAATCGATCGACAGCACTCGCAGCACAATGGATGCAATGGCACATTAATTGCTACCCTCCAGCGTACAACTGCTGGAAATTCTATCACCTTCTGAAATTGGGAAGTCTTGTGAAAGATTTTTTTTTTTAAACTTTGAACGTACCTTCACAAGAAGCTTCAGGTACACATTCTCACTCTTTGGTGCGGTGCGTTTGGTCTTCTTGTTGCGACCGCCTGCCTTCAAGTCGATACCCTATACATCCAAAACCCATGCAAAAGTTGCAGATCAGCCAAAAGCAAATCGCATGCTGTAGTCAGAACCTGAAACTATATCGGGTTCCAGAACAAGAGAACCAAAATCTAACCATGAAAAAGGAAGTTCAGAGACAATGGAAGTAAGAATAAACCAGAGATCACACAGTACGCTTCAGACAAAAAGAAAACAGGCCTGGAAACCTAACCCTTCAAAAAAACAAACACAGTTCAAGGAGACTTAAAATAGCAGAAAGGAACTACTGCCTGATGACGGTCCCCTCTACAGCAGAAATGAAATTAGCATAGTGCTCCCTCCACACAACAAACAGCCGGAATCCAAATGATGGAGGCGGAGCCGTAAACCCCATAGAAAGCGTGAACAAACACTGAAAGCCTGCCTTGTAGAGAAGAGAGAAAACAATATGGCATACCAGAAAGAACTTACCATGATTATTAACTGGGAACGTCGCCCGTCACAAACGTAAAGCTCCGGTAGCCAGCAATCCTGCGAAGCACGACCGAGGAAGAGACACGACACAAGTACGAAGCCACTTTAAATATGTTGAGCACTAAACCCTAAAGATGGTCTGAACCGCCCATTTCTAGGTTTCACTCTGGACGGTCAGATGATGGTTCTCGAGACAGATCGGACGACTCTGAATGGCAGATGGAACTGCATTTATATCTCGTAGTTAGGGTTTGAAGCTCTCTTTTGTTTCGTGTGTTTGTGTTTGTAAGGATTGCTGGACTTGCGCGAGAGACGTGATTCTGTCATCATCATCAAGCGTCGCCATGGGTCGTCGTAAGTGCTCTTCTTTTCTTGTATATTTTCTTGTTGATGATTCACTTGTTTTTTTTTTCTTGCCTGCTTTTCCACGTAGACGAGGAGCAGAGGGATAGTCCCGGCCGACAAGTTTCGTGGGGTTTTCTCTAGAACCGTTCTTCCTCTCTGTGCGGTTGTTATGTTGCAACTTTTTTGTTGCTCCCTGTATGTACTCTTTGTGTTTCTGTGTGTGTTGTAGTGTTTTTTGGTCTTTTCCCTGCTTCTACCGTTGTTGCATGTGTTAATGTTTCACGGTTGTCTTCGTAGTTTGAGGAGCAGACGCTTGTGAAGCTTCGCTCTTTTGTCTTCTTGCCGCGAAGCCATGTGCTAGATATGCTTTCTGATTTCGGATTGTTTGTTGACTTTCCTTTTGTAGGCCCAGCAAGGTGCTATCGGCAGATCAAGAACAAGCCGTACCCAAAGTCACGGTTCTGCAGGGGTGTGCCAGACCCCAAGATTCGCATCTATGATGTGGGCATGAAGAAGAAGGGAGTGGACGAATTCCCCTTTTGTGTGCACTTGGTCAGTTGGGAGAAGGAGAATGTGTCTAGTGAGGCACTGGAAGCTGCTCGCATTGCCTGTAACAAGTACATGACTAAGTTTGCTGGCAAGGATGCATTCCACCTGCGGGTGCGAGTGCATCCATTCCATGTTCTCCGGATCAACAAGATGCTTTCATGTGCTGGGGCTGATAGGCTTCAGACAGGAATGAGGGGAGCTTTTGGAAAGCCACAAGGTGTCTGTGCTCGAGTTGCCATTGGGCAGGTGTTGTTGTCTGTGCGCTGCAAGGACCAGAATGGAATCCATGCTCAAGAAGCTCTCCGCAGAGCCAAATTCAAATTCCCTGGTCGCCAGAAGATCATCCTTAGCAGAAAATGGTATGTATCCAGCCCATCTTAGTAGACACTTCCATAATACACAATTTAGTGGTTGTCTGACTCATGCAGGGATTCTGTGAAAGATTAACAGTGGTTCTTTTGCAGTGTATCTACAAGATATGCTCCTGGAACCTACAAAGTACCTACTAGCTTCTTGTTAGTATGAAGTGTGGGCATATATTCAATACTACCTGCTTTTCTTTTTCTTTTTTTAATTTTGTAGGATCATTGTTAGATGGGTTCTAAGCTTCAGCACCATGCAGCTGAATAGAATATTTCCTGCTGCTGAGAATATGCTTCCTTGAAATTCTGTTGCAGGGGCTTCACAAAGATTTTGAGGACGGACTATGTCAAGTGGAAGGAAGAAAACCGTCTTCAGCATGATGGTGTGAACGCAGTGGTATATCTTTCTTTCATACCAATTTTGTGGTGTTTCAGGGTGCAGTCAATGTGTGTATCCTTATTTATTGGAATAAGTTGTGTTGTTAGTTTTGTATTTTCCCTGTGCTTGATTGATTGTTGTAACAACTGAGAGACTTTCACTTTTGTTCATACTGCTTGTGTTTATTGTTTCCTTGTTCTAGTTTGTCCCTTCTGTGTTTGTTCCTTCTTCCTGGTTCTGTAAGTCCTTATCTGGAAGTCTTTCTTTGAATTTTAAGGAAAAGTGTTGGCCTTGTTCTTGCTTTCTTAATCATGAGTATGAAGATTTCTTGATTCTCATGAGAGTTATTATTGTTGTATTGTTTGTTCATCACAGCTTCTTGGATGCCATGGGCGACTGTCAAACCGAACACCAGGGAGAGCTTTTGTAGATGCTGCTGTGTCCTCTGCCTAGGGTAGTGTCAGCAGGCTGCTGGAACATTTAATTTTGAGCAATGGTATTGGATTCATTGCATGCACCAGATGCATGGAAATTACTGTTGTGGTTAGTTGAGGATGGAATCAAGTTCTCACATAATCAAAACTTTTTGTGTCCATCCGCAAGTCAGTTCATGAATGGGGGTGAATGTTGACAAAGAACAAACACACAATAGACATGCACTATGTATGTTACATGAACATAGTCCATTTGAATTGGCTTTTTAGAGAAAGCTTTTCAAACAGGATGCTCAAATCCAAGTTGTCTGAGTAGAGTTCGAGCACCTTTGTGACATGTGGTTGTCACAATAGCAGACTTTCAGTATGATGACTTACGTCATCAGATCATATGGTCAAGTTATGGTCATGAGCTGCCTCTGTTGAGTGCTAGCCAGAATAGTGACTGAGTCTTCTTGTTGCACCTGGAAACATAATAGACAACCAGGAGATGGATGTTTGTTTGTTGGTCTGTGATCAACTATAGACCTATCTACATTCACACTGTTGGGATCTGATGAAGCTGATGGTGAGTCATGGTAGCTACTTACTGCTATTCAGGATGAAGGTGATGGTGTGACATTTTCCAGGTGACGGCTTATTTCTGTGCATGTTCTTGGCCTGTTACCTTTGAAATGTTGTCGTGGTCTTTTCTCTGCTACCTCATTGATATGGTCAAGTCATTGTCATGGGTAAATGTAGAAAGGTATTGAAGCTCTGATCTTTTATTAAATGATCCTCTTAGAAATTTGGTGACAAGTTCTGTCCAATTTCAGCCATTGGACATTTTGCAGAGTGTCTACAGGTAGTACTCTGAACAATCAACATCCACAGCTGCTGAATGTTTCCAGAAATTGGTGTTATTTTGTTGATGTAAAAGAGGTGACTCCATTTTGAAGTCCTTCCTTCCATGTGTCTCACCAGGTTCTACACTTCAGAATAAGAAAAACGTCTGGAACCCCCACAAGGTGATCGGGAAGCTCATTTCAGTATCTGTGACAAAACTCTTAAGGATTTAAAGACAATACAAGCTGGGCTGAGTTTAAGCATGTAAATCATAAACAGGGTACAAACCTAAACACAAAATGCAACGTTGGTCTGGAATGACTGAGCGCCGCATTGCACGCTCCTCAAAAGCAGTAGTGAAACCCACAATTTCTTTTTACCCTGATTGAGTTGTGAGGATATTGAGTTGCATCATCAACATGTGGAGCTCACAACACTCCTACATAGGTAACACTTTGTATGTTGCACTTTGATCCCTGGTTGATTAACAAGGATTGGGGAGACCTCCAGAGTTTAGGTGGCAGTGGCACTGATGTCTAGTTGATCAATGTCTCTTGGGAAGCTCGAAGGTTCAAGGTGGCGGTGCACATCACAACAATTCGCTAAAAAAGGAGTCAAGGATACAAGGCAACCCCTAGAGTTGCATTAGTTGCTCAATGCAAGAGCATTCTCTTCTTGAAAAAGTTGTCAGAAAGTTTGCTCCTTTCATTCCATTTTTTGAATCTCTCTTTCTATGTGTCTCTTTGACGATTTTTGTTGTTGTTAAGGAAAGTCTTGTATATATATATATATTATATATAAGGATGGAAATCCATCCACAAAAAGTACAAGGCATGTCGAAGCAAATGTCAACACATGAAAGGAAAACCGAGACTATCAAAATAGTAGTAATGAAGTGGAAGACATAATGCTAAAAAGGCATCCTTTGACACAAATCAGCTAGTGATGGAGGTGCACTAGTTGATATGTGTGGAAGATATGAAGAACTGTGACTAAGTGTAACAATGGGCTGAAGAATTGTGATGGCTCGCGCACATTGTAAGGCTATCAACATTCATTGCCTATAATGAGATATAAGCATCGAAGGTACCAAGGAGGTCTACTAATGACGAGCTATATTGGCATGTACACAAGAAGTCAGACATCTTTTGATATCAAAGTATTTTTCAAGCCAATAAACACTAGCAACTTGTTGATCATGGTTTATTATTGTTTTTAGGGTTTAAGTGCAACTTTGAAAGTTGTAGCTCGCTAATTGTGGCTTGTTAAGGGTTTTAGTGTTTAGATGTCATTGGCCACATATTGTTGCAACCTTGTAGAGTTTCTAGATTTCATAATGGTTGCTCCTAAGTCTTAATTTTTCAATCTTGACTATTTATTGTTGAATGGTTATTGTTGAGCCCTAAGTCCTAACCCTTGATTGTTATGTGTTGTAAATTTCTAGGTCCATATCCCATGGGTGAAACAAACGCCACTTTTGGAAGGTACAAAAGTTCTAAAACATCATGTTGATCCTACTTAATAGTTTACATTTAAATTATGAGATTGTATGTTGTCATGTGTTGTAAATTTCAAGGTTCCAAGTTCTAACTTTCAAATTTTTAATTCTTAAACTTGATTCTAGTTTGTTATAAATTCATTGATCATGCATGTTCAATGGTTCAGATTTCATTCTTGATGTTCATTCATTTTTTTGTTGCAAAGTGGTTTAGCATTCACTAAATCCAAAATCTAGTGTGTCTTTAATGGACTTGATCATGAATTGTTGTTTCCTTGCATTCATATTTTTGAGGGCCTGACCCTTTAAGTTTTTATACCTGATTCATAACAAACTAAAATATTTCAAAATCCAAACTCTTCAACCTAGCCTGCTACTTATAATGTTGTTGTAAATTCTTTGATCTTCATTTATTTATTGTCATAACATAAACACAACATTGTTCCAAATAGCAACAAAAAGTATCATGTTTTGATTCCTTTTTATGAATTAGGAAGTTCACGAAAAAAACCCCTTGTCATTGTTTCCATGGTGCTCAAGTAAATATTTATGGTTTTACATTAATTTGTTTTTTACCTAACTCTTAAAATATCTAGAAGCTCTCAAGTTTCGAATCCTTGTTATTGATTGTCATTTGTTATAATGTCCTCCACCATCTCAAATCTGACATGTTGATTTTTAAATCTTGATGTTCATTGCTTGCATTATGTTTTAATGTGTTTGGATTCTAGATTATGGGGCCTCGGTATTTTTATTTTTTGAAGGCCTCATCTTTTGTATCTACTTCAAAAAAGTTTCATAATCAAACTCCTAAGTTGTGATGATACAAATATTGTAATCTTCTATCATCTAAAGGCACGTGTTTGAAGAACTTGATGATTGATCCTTGTTCTGTTGAAATGTATAGCCACCATGGCCCCTTGCAAATTCCCAACAATTTTGAGTTCAAGCTAATCTATCTTCTACTTTCATTACCTCAAGATGGGGCTAGTCCATCTTCTTCATCATGACATTATGCTTATGTTTCTCCTTATGAAAGATCACTAGTGGTAGTGTTTGATGAAGCTTGTGAAGGCCTATCTAAGTAGAATGCTACAAATAAAAGGAAAATATATGATGGGTCAAGGAAGTTTTAGGATGCTTAAACAATGCACCTTCCATGTGTTGAATTTGTAATCAATGAAAAAGGTGGAGTCCACCAAGTTAGATGTACAATATGCATTGATGTTGAGGGAAAAGAAAAACCTCTCGCTCCATAGCTAGATAACTTGTTGAAACACGTTGGAAATGTTTTGTATCCCAATGAATGTTGATGTTGGTTCATAATATTTCAATAAGAATTCAATGCATATGAAAAATGGGCATGTATACAATACTAATTCCCACCCTTCCATCCTAGACCACTTTAGATTATTGTCCCCACTAACCGAAAATGGGAATATGTGCAATTTGTTACAATCTATCACATTTTGGCCCATGGGTAGCCTATGACCAATTACTAAGGCTTCCAAGCCTTGTTCCAAATGCTAAAAGTAAAAAGGTGTGTAAAAAAAACATCAATTTAATACATTCGGTTGGGGCATGGTAAAAATCATGCATATTGTTTTGTTGGAAACTACCATAGTTACATTTGTTGCTACCATTTTCATTGCTATTAGTGCAAACAAAGTTATGGCAATTGACAACTCTCAGTGCATTTCAATTCACTTATATGGAGGATTTGGGAAGAAAGATCATCAATATGGGCTACAACAACAACAATGTCTTCCAAGGCAATAACATTGTTTGAAGCAATTGAACTAGTGTCACATTACATTTCAAAAAAAAGTTTACCTTTTTTGTTAAATAGAGCACTACTTTGCCCACAAAAGAAATATGGTTATGTTCACACTCTTAGAACTAAATCTAGTGCATTAACTCAAATTTCTATTGCAAAATTTGTATGCATTGTTTATTCACAACCCAAAAAAATTTCTAAAATTCCAAAAGTTTTTAAACCTTATCGACAATAAAAACAACAAATTGCTTTGGAATGTCAAAACATGGTAAATTTTCATGTTCTTTGTAACAAATAGGGTGTATGTTGAATATCGCCTTTTGATTGTCAAGATGCATGTTGGATATGCAAAAAATGAGCTTGCTTTGAAAAACCTTAATTCATTATGTCATGTTGAGTTCATTTTAAAGTTATTGCTTTTGTTTGAGTGTGTGCATGTGTTGATAAATTTGCACAAAGTACGGATGTGCTTGTTTGTGACTTAATGGACAATGTCAATCTAGCCCAACAAGAGTTGTTAAGACTTTATAATAATCCTTTAACTAAGTATGAAGATTCAACATTTGATAATTTTAATTATCCTCTCATTTTATTTAATGACACCTTCCCCATTAACTAATTTTCTGATTTCAATGGTGGTGATAAATAAATGTATCTTGCATTTTCATTTGTGAGAGACAAATACCCTATCTATGAAACCAGCAATGATGATTTTATTGATTTTAAGCATGTCATTAAAGATTTCAACAAAGTTGCCATCGAAGTGAAAGATGAATGTGAAAAGGCAACTTCGCATTTTATTGCAAAGTTTGAATGACACTTTCAAAACATGATTTATTCACAATTTTGGGCTATGAATCCACATTGCTAAAGGATAATTTTGATTCATCTAATTGTTTGAAGGCCAATTTTTATACCCGTAAGAAGGTGGGTGATGGTAGCAAAGTTGTGCCAACCTTATTCTTTACTCACAACCTTGATTTGTAGATTTTTTTCAAAATAATGATGGTTCATAACTTTGAGGCAATGCACAAAGAAAATGAACTAAACCTAGATACTAGGCTTTGGGACAAGATTTTCAATCTCCCATTTTCAACCATAAGCACTCGAAATACATTAAACTAGTTAAAATTGTCATTATCCAAACATTTGGGTTTGTTCAAAATGAATGAACTTTAAACAACATTAATTTCATGAAGAAAAAATTACAAAATTGGTTGAACATCCACTTGGAACTTCGCACAAAATTTTATAATTCAAATTTTTCTATTTTAGAAAATTTTCAAGTTATAACCAAGCCATTGTCAAATGGCAAGGCAAATGCATCTTAGGATTCCAAGCCCTGTAAGCAATTTGCAAAATGCAAGATGGTAAATTGGATAAGGTTTTCTGATTATGCCATAATTTTGATTTGTAAGTTTTTTTTACCAATTGGATTTTTTCTAGAACTAATATAATCATCTTTTTTATAAAAAATTTGATCAAATTGTAAATTTGTAAGGTAATTCTATAATCATGGCATATGTTCTAGAATCTAGATATTTGTTTATGTTTGTTGGCATTTTGTTTCTAGACGATGATTTTGCAATTGATGAAAAAAGGAGTTGGAAGCCAATTGATGCAATGAATAATAGCAAGGACTCATGAAGATTCAAAAATTCAAAGTGAAAAATAAAAATGCAAATAGAGGTTCAATTTCTTGTCAATCTTACATTTTTATAAATTTGTTTCTTTTGCCCCACTTAGAACCCATAGGTTTTTGAATCTTTATGTTTTAGTTTTTTCTAAACCTATGTGTTAATTGTGTTTACATGAATGATGGTGCAACCAAAATAAAAAAAACATTAAGGTTTTTTTTTAATCTTCTCTTTTCATGGCATGGTTTTACCCAGACTTTGAAATGCATTATTTTGTTAGGGTTCAAAGAGAAAAACCTCACAAAAGGTTTTTTTTTTATCTTTAATTTTTAAGTTTTTGATTTTATTTAAAACTCTAATGTATATGTTTTTTTTCTAATTGGTTTTTAGGTGCAAATAAAGCTTGAGCTGTAGTGGGCAACACCCTTTTGGGGGTTGGGGTTCAAATCCCTTTCAACCAATTTAAGATTTAAAATCTTCCTCATTCAAATATAGTTCTTATGATTATTATTAAATAGATTCTTTCCATCCATATGCAAGTGTAAAGTTTGTTTTCTATTTGTAAACTTATAACTTTTGACTTGTAACTTATAAGTGGTCACTAATCAAACTTACTAAAATCGAAGGTTGCATATTTGCTTGTACTAACCTTTAGTTGGTGTTCTAAATAGCCAAATCTACACTCTTTGCAATAGCATTGCAACCAAATGAACTTCATTGTCAACTCACATGTTGTCAATGTTTTTGATATCACTTATTATGATTGTAACCAAACTACAAACATTTGCAAGTGACAATTCACCAACATAGCCATTCTTAAAAATAAAAAATTCACCGAGGCAACTCTAGCTCAAAATAAAATAAAATAGCCACCTTTGCTAAATTAATGTTGAGTTGTGTAACCACATTTGCAACTAGGCTAGTTGGACTTGAAAAAAAATGACTGGTTCTAGCATAGCAAGTTACTTGTCCATTGTCCATGTTATTTTTCAATTTTGGAGTGTAGCAAAAGTGGCCAGCATCCCAGGCAGGTTTCAACTTAATTAGCCATAATTTTGTACAAGACCATTAAGAGTGTAACAAGTACATAAGGGACGGACCTATGGAAACAATCTTCCCCAAAAAATCAAAATGTGGCAACTTTGGTTTTGAAAAAAAAACAAGGATTTTTCACCCAAAATTTGAATCAGTGTTGCCTATTGCCAATTTCTTTCCTTTTGAAGAACTAGATTCCCATGGCCCGGAGACAGTTCTATTTATTTATTTTTCAGAGGCTTTAGTGAAACAGCACCTACCAGTGCACAATGAAGGGTGAATGGTTAGTGATAAGTAAACAGTTGTTCTTTGTTAGGTTTCAGTTCCCTAGCTAACCATGGTGGTTAGGTTAGGTTAGCTTAGTTGAGTTTTTTTTCTACCGACCTACTTACCTAACAACCCACAAGCAGGTTTTTAGTAGGTAGTAAAAAAACAGCCCTTTTCTATGTATAAACCGTCTAGACACTTATTTTCTTGCCTATCATATATATTAATTCACTTGGTCTGTGACAGTAACTCCGGACGAACAGTGGCCATGGACAGTTGTTTGAAAAGAAAAGTTTTTTTAAAAAACCAAAAACATCAACCAAACATTGTTGAAATAACACACCTGTGCATTATGCACAGGGTTCACACTAGTTGATTCTAATTTGTCTATGACAATATCTATGACAAGACTAGAAGCGCTTGACCTCCTGCCAGTACCTTGCAAAGCCTAATCATCCTCCTAACCTGCAAGCTACCTCCAGGCTGCTGGCAGATTCAAATTATGTCAGTTTTTTACTATTGAATTGTTTTTGTGAATTTTCCGGATCTGTGGCTTTCCTCCTTTTGTTTTCCAATTTTCCTGATCCGTCTCATCAAAAAATCTTTCCATGGGAACATGGGAACGTACAAATATAGCGAGGCATAACTCCCTAGGGATCTTCTGCTGGGGGAGTTCCCTCAAAATACAAAGAGAAATAAAAAGAGAGGTTTTTTTTACGTGTTAGGAAAGGACAGGTTACATCAGGGGAAGTACTGTTCACTGGCATGTCAACTCAGGCTATCATTTATTACGCTTAAGAAACGGTGTGAACTGCTCAATGGCAGGCAGTACTGGCAGACCCGCACGTATTCTGCTAGTACGAGACTTACAGAAATCCCTGCCCTTGGTTCACAGGTGTAATGCCCTACTGCCAGGGATATTACCCTACACTAAACCTCACTCAGATTAAGGTATAACTTCCAACAAAAGAAGGGAACCCTTTCTCCATTTCATATTGACTAGTGGGGCCTGTGTGCCGTTGGCCCAAATGTTACCGTGTCCTCAACTGATTTTTCCTTCCAAAACCTGGTTTTTTTTTGGAATTTATTTGAATTTTCAGTGGCAGAAATCACTTTAAAATCAATATCTCCCACATTCTGAATCCAAATCCTACCAAATAAATTCCATGCTCATCAAGATATTTCGAACAACACCAAAGGCAGATTCCAATTCCTCCAAAAATTTTACCTATGATGTAATTCAATTTTCAGTGAAGAAATCATTCAATATTCAAGAACTTTTGCACAGCAAGTCTAAACACCATGAAACCAAGCTGGTGCACCCCTCCTCCTCCAGAGCTTTTCACAAAAGACCAAGAACAAGCTCTGAAGCATCCCGGTTAGGTGGATCTCATCAGTACAAACAAAACAAACCACACAAACTACCTTGCTTCATAGATAGATTTCAAATAGTTTCACTTCTCATTTTACATTTGCAGACCTTCACTTTGGTGTATACTCTTCATTAGAGCAAATCCTTCAATTCTTGTGTAGTGGACACCCTGATAGCCCAATTAAAATAGACACTACCCAATTTCTACCACCTTTTGATTTCAATATAATAAGAGATTGAAACAAGATAGTAAGGGTCAAAATACAGCCCCAAGCTGAAACTTTACAAATAAGTTCAATATCTATCTTTTGAAATTGAACAGCTTCCTTGTTTTACCTGTGCTATAGAACAACAGTTTTTTTGTAACTTCTGTCTAATGTTTGAGCACTTGGGTTGCAGATTTGCACAACACAAAAGCTGAGAATTCCATTGAAGAAACCATTCAAGACATGTCTGCACTTGTCATTGCTGATTTAGCTAAACTCCCACATATTTTCTAACCAAATATAATTTGTGGAGGAGTTTATATAAAATCCTGGAGCTTGTTCCACAATGCAAAACTAAACTGTTACTTGATTAAAGGGAGGTTTCAATATGATGCACAGTTATTCAATATTTCTTTGCATGAAAACCTCAGATCATCCAAAGTAATTCAATTGTTGTATCTCATCTTCATTGGTGAATATGTGAAGAACCTTGTGAGTGGTTTGTATGGAAATGAAAAGACAAACATGACACATATGTGAGCACACAGAAAAATAAACCTGAATGTAGAAATCCTCTGCAAAATACTGAATGACTTTTACTCATTGGTTGCACCGGTTCAGTTTGAATGTTTCCGAGATGTACAAGATTGGCTTGTTATTGTCAGTGCATATGTATAACTAATGTATCTATGAAAAAGGTGGGCTTCGCAAGCCACTTTCCTAGCATCTTCGAGGGGACACTTGTTATTTGCCAACATGGCAAACAACAGCAAAACTATGTGAGGCAAAGGCCGAACGGTAAACTATCCACAAAACCCTAAAGCTTTGAAAGCCAACAGCACTCAATAATGCCGGCCAATTGCCAGCTATGGGGATGCGATGTTGCTTCCATGTGTGATTTTTTGTTCTCTGATTCCCTCAAAATTTTGCTCACAGGGGAAAAATTAGCTCACAAATTTGGTGGAAACAACCTAAGTTGGTGGAAACAACCTAAGTTGGTGGAAACAACCTATGAAGACCAAAGGGAAGACTGTAGAACTCAACATTTCGTTGATCCTTATTGAAAGTCCTGAACCTGTTGGTCCACGCCATACCTCTGTCTTTCTTGGTGACATGCCTCGTAAGGGTATGGTCCAGAAAAGATGCCACAACCATTGTGATAATAACCGGAGAACCAAAAAATATATTGAGAATATTGTTGAACTGCACCCACCACCCCAACAAGCAATATAAGTTCACTGAATGCAAGTAAACAAATGAACACATTTGATTGCTGCAGCAAATTAAGTATAGAGTGTTTGAGGTTTACCCAACGTCCATGAGTGTGGACAGGGCCATGATAAGACCGCAATGTGAACTCTGAGAAATACTGAGGAACTGACAACCCAAGGAATATTGAGATCCCAACAACAAAGATGTTGCGTGTCATATTCATGTTTGTGAATTGCAGAACGGAGAGTCCAGTTCCCACTGTTTCAAAACCCAACAAACCAAGGATCAGTTGTTCCCATCCTTACATGGACTGAAATGTACAGAGCTTCGCAAAATAAGGATCCTATTAAATACAAAGTTGGTCATTGTGATTGAGAGATACTCACCAACCATTCCAAAAGTAATACAGAGAATAGCAGCTACGATGGGCTGTGGGATGGCTGCAAGAATTCCACCAAATTTTCCTGCACAAAAGAAATGATGTAACAATTAATAATTTCATTACTAGGTAGTATATCAGTATTTCCTTCTGGAAAACAAATCAGTATTTCCAACAGTGCTTGCCAGAGGCACTCACCAAAAATAGAGAAGAAGATCATGAAAACAGCAGAAAGCTGGATTACCCTCCGACTTCCAACACGTGTTAGTCCAATCAGCCCTACATTTTCCCTGCAAAATCAGCAAATATAAAAAATCAAACTCACGACAAATCCAATATTCATAGCTGCCAAGCTAAGGAACAAATTTTATTTTTCCTGCCCTGAGAGGAAGGTACAAACACTTACGGAGCAACAGTTGCACCAGTGAAGGTACCAAAGAATCCATCCAACAGGACACCAATTCCCTGCCAGCCAATTCCCCTACTCAAGACATAAGGAGGTGGAGGTGTTGCTCCTGCCAGTCGAGACACAGCATAGAATCCACCAGTTGACTGTAAAAAGGCAATTCAATAATTAGTAAGGAACACAAATACAAAGAACACATTCTACCAGTAGTAGACAATGATGACTTGTGTACATTGAAAAAAGAAGAATACCTCAACAAGAGCAGCAAAGGCTGCTGTCATAACTCCAAAGACATCTCCAGCATCAAAAGTTGGAGAACCCCACTGGAGAGGATATGAAATTCTGACCCTGGACAAGACCATATACAAGATTGAAAGCTTAGATTCAAAACCTTTCTTCAAGTAGAATAAACCTCCTTCAAAACCTACAACTGCTCTTCCTTCAAGACACAACCTAAACCCCTAATTCTACCTAAAGACCTGAAATAATGGAATGTAAAGATGGAATGAAATTACCAGGGAGCGTGTGAAACAAGACCACTCCGATCAGTGCGGCAGTGCATTTGTCCAAGCGCACTTGCATGGTCATAGGCTCCAGCTACTGTTAAAATTGTCGCATACACCCAAACAATGACCACTCCAAAGAGAATAGGAAACAGCTCGAAGAAGTGAATGTGGCGTAAATGAAAGTGCTTGAAATACTGATGATCACACAACAATTGAAAAGCATTTGTCAGAAATTGCAGGGCTCAAAAATAGCCTGCAGATAGCACCAGTAAATCATACTATCCAAAACAGCAAGTTCCAAAATGATCAACTAAGCAATCATTAACATTTTACCTGTGAGAAGAGCAATATAAACAGAAGAGCTGGAATGCCAATTTCAACACATTTCCCAACCTGGCATACAAGACCAAAGGCTCAGTCGATATAAACATATACACTTCTAAAGCGAGTGGTATATAAAATATGAGAAAGTGAAAAGAAAGATTGCTCTGCAATGTAAGGATGCGAAAAGAAAGATTGCCGTGCAATGTGAGGAAGTGAGAAAATTGCATCACTGTAGTAGACCTGAAGAATGATCAGAAGGACACTATCTGTACAACCTAACATGAAAACTATGATCATAACAGAATTGAGCCTTGTGGAGGGTGAGAAAGAAGATGGCATACCCCTGGAAATCCATATTCGAGGAGACCCAAGCCCACTATAGTTGTGACAGGAGCTATAACAATTGGACTTATATACCTGCACCCACCAGTTGTGCGGGTTTAGGTCGTAATTATGAGATGACTGTGAAACAGAGTGCAACTCAGATCCGACTTTGTGTATTTCTTCAACTGCGTGTTTCAAACGGATTTTAGGCATGAATGATGATGATGACCTAGCCAGTTAGCTTGATCAATCCGGTCTAGGACAACAGATTCAAAATCTTAATGCAAGTAAGCAAGCAAGCTGCTTTCATTACCTGGCAGCTATGCCCCATAGGCCGCTGAATCCAAGTATGATGTTGAGCACTGAGCCTGCGATGAAGGCTCCTTGTGTAGCTCTCATTGCGTGTCGAAATCTCTGCAAAGAGAAAGGAGAAAAAAAATCCTCCTCCATTAATAATGTTTCAAAGGCACGGAGACACAGAGAGAGAGAGAGAGAGCGCGCAGAAGTACAAGTGGAATGGAGAATTCCTCAAGTCGGAGGTTCCGGGAGTGTGTGCTACTATAAGAGGTGGATGATCTGTTACCTCATGCGGGTCAGGAATGTCGATGATACGAGGAGCATTGACGATGGAAAGCGTGATCGGCAGAAAATAGAAGGAGTTTCCCATGACTACCGGCAATCTTGAACCCAGTAGAGTCTGCAACAAAGTATTGATCCCGGAAACAAAAAGCGCGCTCTGCACAACTCGTGCTAAATCACTCTGCAACAAACAAGACAGACAGAGAAAACACAACAACAACAAACAATCTTACCACAGTGTCCGCACAAAACAGACCACAACAAAGCAGTAGCAAAGAAGAGCTTCTTGACGCGCATTTCATGGCAAAGAAAGTACAAAAACAAGATCAAGACATTTCTAAACCTTTCTTTTCTATGTCTGTCTGTGAGTGTTTCTCCAGAAGAACATACCGAGTGTCCATTAATATTAAGAATGACAAGAGATGGAATCAGCACTGTCGTCCCAAGCATGGTGAAGTAGTGCTGGAAACCTAAGATGATTGCTTCTCCTGCACACAAAAACCGGCAACTTCTTCCAAATCAGAACCAAGAAAGTACAAACAAACAAACAAACAACCTCATACAACAACATCGACAGCTCATTTCTTTACAAAACCAACTCTACACACAAGAAAAGGCTGTGCTACTTCTTTTCCAAGCTGCCACCACCAAGAAAGCACCATCTTCACAACATAAACAAAGCAAAACCAGACAAAGCAACAAAACGCAAATCTGCCAAGAACGAATCGCGACTTCTTTACCCCATCGAGGATTGTCATTGATACAATAAGCGAGATTAGGAAGCTGCTCCAACGCATGGTGATGCAAATCCTCCGGCTTCGCCATCTTCGGAGGAACTAAGATAGGCGGATCAGCCATTACTCCCAACAACAACAATAACACAATAAACTCTTAATACTAACAATAGAAAACTCTCTGTCTCGCTCTCTCTCTCTCTCTCTCTCGTCAAAATACAAACTCTCGTCGTCGAGCGCGCAACACAAAATGCAAACTGCGTGAGCTCCAAGAGAAGCAAGCGACGAGAAAGGAACGGGTACAAAAAGACCCACAGCACTGCAAATAGGAAGAAGAGAGAGAGAGAGAGAGAGAGAGAGAGAGAAAAGAAGAAGAAAATGAACGAAAAAGTAAAGAAATTGGAAACTGTCTTCCCCGCACTAGGTACGCACGAGCCCCCTTACCCCGCCCCAAAACTCTCACCCCCAAAAAAACAAGAAAACAAGAGGAAAAAAAAAAAAAAAAAAAA
>Ga0209611_10000388_pt1 | contig 63029 bp, 43 predicted proteins | sample S1TSphgellanicum_3_FD_187693 | JGI IMG/M metagenome (GOLD analysis project Ga0209611, IMG submission 187693) | Host-associated microbial communities from peat moss isolated from Minnesota, USA - S1T2_Fc - Sphagnum magellanicum MG (SPAdes) (version 2) | ecosystem: Host-associated > Plants > Peat...
TCTCTCTCTCTCTCTCTCTCTCTCTCTCTCTCTCTCTTCTTGTTAGTGGTACATAGCACACAAAATGAAAATAAATCAAATAATTAAATATATATTCTGAAATTCTCTTAATCTCATTTACTACCTCCAAACCCAAATATCAAAGAGAGTAAAGAGCCCCCCCCCCCCAAGAAAAGAACTTGAATTTTTTTTTCAATTTTTTTCAGAATGTCAATGTTGGAAAAAATGAATTACAAGAATTCTAACAAAAATAAAAGAGAAGATGATTTCCAAATCTCCACCCAACCCAATCATCCACTCTGTTTGTGGTGGCCTTTCATTCCAATTGGAAGAATAGTGATCGGTGTCATGAGTATGGTGAAATATTTTGCTGCTGCAAAGTGTCCAAAGCATCTCCATTGTAAAGCAATTTTCTCTTTGGAAAAAAGAAAGTCTGGACAGAAGAAGCCCCTTGGGAAGCACCTGTAGCTAAGAGCATTTGGTCTGAAAAGTGTGCGGAATAACTTGTGCAAGGGAAAGAGTGATATATGCATTTTGTAGTGTGCTGTTACCATAAAGTTGTAGTTAGGTTGGACCAGAGTGTGTCAAGTGACAATGGAAGCTTCACCCTCAAGGTGCCTACCAGATGGTTGTTGCCAGTTTATGACCACAAGGAATTTAACTCCAGGAATTTATTGAACAATTTACATGTGTGTGTCCACCACACTTGTATTGTATGGTGGGATGATAAGAGTGTGATACCACATTATGAAATCGCAAAAATTCCAACTTTTCATACATCATCAGCTTTCTTGCCTTTGAAGTTGTGTGGATGTTCTTTTTCACCACCTTCGTCAGTGTCCTTAGAGTAACAAAGGGTGGTCAGCGGAGGTCTTTAAATCTACAGGAAATTCACAAACACAATACAGTTCAGTTCAATGGCATGCTCTATTTTAGAATATCCAAGATAACTTCAAGGCTGTTTTTGACTTTGTGTATACCTCAATTTTCTAGGGATAGGATTTTGAAACCCATGTGCTATGTCAGGGTTGAAGACTTGTCGACCACTAGGTGACCTGGGTTTCTTCAATTTCAAGCTGGAGTGGGCTTGAGGACTGGTCCAATGTGCAACAAATCTCTCTCTTTTTAGCACTGGTTTGCCTAACTCCATATATTTCACTCAACATTCCCTTTCTTTTCATTGTATGTATTTGCACAATCTGGCAGTTGTTGGTGAACATAAACACATTGCGTTAAGAAATCCCTCAAAAGCAAGGCCGCAAATTCACGTTGTCCCAGAAACTCGCACTCTACTTATATCACACAATTTTGATACAATAGAGACATCAGCAAAGTAAGGAAAACACAGCACCAATATCTATCCCTTGTTTGGTCATAAAGCAGGTGGGAAGATTTCTAAAACCCAATGAAAAATGTACACTGGGCTTCAACAGGATTGAAACTCAGATTACCACCAAATTTGGCCAAATCTGAGTTTCACGCACCAAATTTGAGTTTCACCCTATCTTTTTTTTCCCCTGATTTTTCGTGGTTGCCTTCAACCAATCACTGCTGTTGTTATGTGTAATACAGCTATAAATACTTTGGGACCTCATGAATGCATTTAATCTTGATTTTCAATAGTTTATATCCGTATTTAATAAAATTTCATTATTTTGCAGATAACAATATTTTTAAAGGTTGAAAGAGGGGTCAGGGGATGAAAGAAGGGCCGAAAACAGGGTCACTTTAAGGATATCTTTAATGCGGCACTCCTTTGAGAAATCCAAATTTTTGTATGGAGATGGGTGTTCAAAAAGGGTGAAGTTACATTCTCACCATTCTAGGGTTGACAAGGCCAGCATTTGGGTGCAAGAGTCTGTTGTCGTTTTAGTGATTTTCTAGTATGAGCCATATATTCCCATTTTACAGCATTTGACATTAAATATACCAGAAGAAAGAACATGATGCTTTGAGCATCTCCAGGGGTTCTCAGTATGCGACCCATTACGACCCTGCAAAAACATTTCTCACATCCAAGTTAAGTTATTTGCTTTTTTCCAAACCCACCCATACGAAGGGAACCTAACTGCTGACTTCAGCCTCCAGGCAGACTTCTTCAACAACTTACATTCGAATTGGGGGAAAAAGGGTCCAGGAACAAAAAATATTAAATTATTTGAACTTGTTGAAACAAGCCTGTTGATTGGATGAAAAAAATGTTTTTGAGGATTTCCAAAATTTTGACCTAATATTGTTGTGATGGTTGTTCAGATTTGTTCCAACTGGCTCTCAACATGACTCAAATTCATCAAATATTCTGAGATAGTATTAGAAGCATAGTTGTTGTTTGTAGGTTACACAAAGATGGTTAGGTACACATTCAACTTTTTGTTTACGTGTATTTTGGGTCTTTCTTAGTTCTCTTCTAGAACATCTTTTGCCAGTCCTGTTTTACAGAATTCCAGTACTTAAATAGTCTAAGGGAGAAAGTGGGTGCATTTTACCTGGGATAGTTACAAAGGTGGAATCAATTCACCTTGCTAACTCATTTGTAGTTTATCCACAATTGAGTCACAATGAGCTTTAGATGCTGACATGTTGATATGTCTCTTCCTGATTGGAACTCCATTTTCTCCTACAAAATGTGGGTGTAGTTCATTAATCCCTATTCACTAGATTAGTGAATTCAATATTTTTTAATTAATCCTCGTTTATTAAGACCAATGAATTCACTCAAAACTTAGTGAAATCACTTGACATACAGAAACACCTTTTGTTAGGCAATTATATTGCATATTTAAGCAAAAATATCTCATTCAGTGTGTGGATGAAAACTGATCCATATACATTCTGTTATAAATGAAAAGTGATCTGCATCCACCTGCTGAGCAGGTTTTGGATGTAAAAAATGCTGACCACATTAGGTAATTGGTGAGAGACTGCTGGTTACTGAATATAGCAGCCTTGGCTATTTCTGGTAACCAGCAGCCTCTAACAGGCTACCTAGTCCATAATAGGTTTCCAATGGATGGTGCACTGGTGGGTGCTAGGTCACATATGTAATCTACATATCCAGGGCCCATGAGTTAATTCATGAGCAAAACAATGTTTATATGGAATTGCAACAACTCAAAGAATGATTGAAAATGTGGAATCTGGGTGACTGAGTAACTCCTCTACCCCGCAAGGAATAAAGTTGGCTTGATGGTGGGTGAGAATTAGGGAACTTTTCTTGGTCTATCTTGGGTCTTTGTTACTTCTGTGCTGGCACACCTTAGATTTCAAGGGCAAAGGTTGCCCTTTCACAGTTTGAAGGCTACTTTGAATCTTGTCTCTCAAAGTGAAGGTTTGACTGAAACTTGCTCTTTACAAAAAACCAAACAAAATCAGAAAGAAATTTTGCACACTAACTGCCATGATGTACCATAAACTATGTAAAATATATATATATATATATATATATATATATATATATATATATATATATATATATATTTGCTGTTTTATCTGAAGGAACCTTTTTAAGAGTGCCCTTTTGATCAAAGAATTCATTAGATTATTGCTTTACAGATTTGAACCACAAACCGTTTTTTTTTGGCATGAATTAGAAGGATTAGGACCCCGTTTTTAAAAGACAAGAAGACTTCAAATGCAAGCCATGCCTCTTGGAATCCCCCCATCCACTAGACAAATCTTTGGTGGATGGGGGCTCCACTGTGTCCAACAATCTACATCCTTCAAAGTTTAAAGTGTGTTGTTGCAAAATGATTCCTCTAGAAGTAACACTTCAAGCTATAACCAAATTTGTTTTTAGTGATTTTTAAGGAAAAGTCAGGAGAAAGTGGGTTTTGCGTTTTTTTTCTATTGCTATAAACTCAGGAAATTGCCACACATTTATATAATGCTCCAGTAAGTAGCCAATGACATAGAAGAATGCTCAGACTTTTGTCATTTTCATAATTATTGTTTTGTAGCCAAATTTGGCCAAACCTTCTCATGGATCACCACCTTCACTACATCCAAAATTTATTTAAAAGAACAGTGCTGCTATGACAGAAGTTTTGGATTAGAGAAGGAAAATCCAACTCTCAAAAATAAAATTGGGCTTCACACTGCACCTGTCTATGTGACTTTATGTTGTGTCCTTCCTTTCTACCCCTCAAAAACACAAACTATTGATGAAAAATGAAGGCAAAAAAGTTCCAAGTAGCCCTGTAGTCTTTTGCTTCCTTCGCTTTGTCTATTTGTTTAGGATTCTCCAAATGTCAAACTTGTTCACCTTGGAGCCTGGTCACCTTGAGAGATGACTATGGGAACCCGGACAAAACTAAGACTAAACATGTTGAATGTTGGTTTGCAATTGTGTTCGCAATCTTATTGGGAACATTCAAGGGAACTACCGTACTTGAAGTTCATCTTCAACAAACTATGTGTATCTTCTGTAGGGTGTGCTAATTGAGATGATTTACTACTAAAAGTCCTGATAACTTTTTATCACTCCCACACACTAAAAATTGAGAACATTGAAATTTTCATGGTAGGCTGGTTGGCTCTAGACAGAGAATACTGTGGACATGGAATGGATGTGAAAAGCGTTTCATTGGAATCTCAAGATAAAGAAGAATTTGTTGTATTTAATTCTTATTACTTATTTATATATGAATTTGCCAATTGTTGGAATGGAAATTTGACCAATTATCAAGTGTGACCAACTACCAGACAACTATATAACTTAATAAAGAACTCTCAATCACCACCTGAAGAATAGCCATAAATTATGCCTTCAATGCATTGCAACTCATGGGATGAAATCTCATAGTACTTTGGATTGTTGGAGTTTTGGATAGTCATAATGCTTTTGTATTGCATACCAGTTTAATCATTTTGTTGCACATGTAGAATATCCTGGGTGTGTTGTATTACACACCCAACCATCACCAAAATGAATATACATGTCATCACAATGCATATGATTACCGCAATAATTGTTGTCACATTAATTTGTGTCTCTACTGTCTACACGGGCTGGTTCCCCTTTGCAGGCACCTGAAACCTCTTTGCAATGTTTTTCATTCCATAGTTTTTCCTTGGGTAGAACTAAAATTCAGTCCAATTTGCAATATATGAGAATGCAAAAAATTAGCTCTAGCAACAAATGGTAGGTTAGAATGTCAAAGCATCATTAATTTATATGGGTAAAATCAATCTTTCAGAACAAAAGGAATTCACTTGATGTACATCCCACTAGCCCACATCTCAAGCGCTATTAGACCTAAAACGAAATGGCTGTAATCTCATTCATGTGCCAAATACTTAACTTCATCTTCCTAGTAGGAGATTCATCCATAAATTCATTGCATTCCTAGTTTTGGAATCAATCTCAAAGATTGAAAAACAATTCCAAACTTACTAATTTTCTTTAAACTACTAGTACCCACCTAGTGTTATAAGTCTTCTAAAATACATTTTCTGTTAAACAAGAATATTAGATGGCTAATCTCGATGATTAAGGCCCATGCAAAGTAATTTATTATACCCATATAGCCACAGTTAGCTTCCACATTGACAAAATGAATAATTAAAATTTTCAAAAAAAAAATTCAGTTTCTGAAATTTGAAAATATTATTATTTCACGATCTACTATGATATTGTCATTACTGGTGAAATTATTCAGATTTTAGCCTGTAATAATTATGATGGTTATCAACATCTCAGCTTCATATTTTCATGAAAATTTGTTTCACTATTTTAAATATTATTTAATGACAAAACTGACCCTAGTGTAAGGTAATCCAAATAGCCAGCCCTCCCCACACCCCCACCCCCACCCTTGCCCCTCCAAAAACTTTTTTGAACAATTTTGCAAGTTCATGTATGCATGCAGAAATGTTTCACTATGATTTAACCAAACTGTCCTAGTTTGACATCATGGGGACATATTGAGCTCCATCACATGCACACATGCATGATAACTTGTGAAATCATCATGACGGGTAACATAGTAGACCAAGCTTTTGTTGGGTGAGAGGGCAGTAAACTACCCCAGTGGCCAAAAAAAATTTGATGACAACTGTGGGTGTACCTAAATTTGCAAGCTGCAACTCCAGAGCTGGTTTCGTGTTTGATGGGTGAGAAAAATTGGGAATTTTTCCAAAAAAATCATTCAAGGGGTTCCACCAAAACTGTCCGGATCATCAGCTACAACAACACTTCAATGGAGTGGATTTCCTTTTTGGCCTTTTGCTTCACTTACCCTTTTGACTTGCAGCAAAGAAAAAAGCAAAAAGAGTGGGCAAACCCATGTGGACTAGTGTGGTGCTGCTGGTGGTACCCCACTAGACCTGTACACTGCCTTTGAACTGGTTGTAGCTTGTGGGACTATTTGTAGGCTGCCAAACCCAGTACCAGTCTCATAGCAGTCTCATAGCAGCCACTGGCACCAGCAAGAGCAGTAGCAAGAGCAGCAGCAATCCACTAGACTCACCAGTTCTACCATCTCTTATATATCTAGTCTCCAGACATCATCAGGACGTGAGATTGCAAGCTGCTCTGAGCTAATTCTTGCAATTCTGTGGGTCACAAGGAAATTCTTCTACTCTTTTTGCAAACTATAAATTCTCAGGTTGATGAGAGAAAAGTTTAGTTGAATTCTTGGTGGTGGTGGTGCTGCAATTTGTGGTGAGCTGCTGTCGAAGAAGGCCACCACCCAGTGTTGTTATTACAAAGGGGAAGTAGTTCTTCGAGAATTACCTACAGCTGAGCTATGGGTTCCAGAACTACTTGGAGCTCAGGTGGGCTGATGGGTAGTAGCTTCACGGCGTTGAGCTGCTTCTTGGGGTTTCAGTTCATGGTGTCGTTGCTTCTGTCGGGTCTGCAGTTGCAAGTGGTGGAGGCACAAGGAACGTGGGAGGTTATTGTGAATAATGCGGGTATCGCGTCCATGCATACGGCGGTTACACGTTTCAATACTGCTGTGTTGCTGGACAGAACTGATATCGGACCTTCGCAGCTTCCCTTACCCGATGGCGTTTGTCGCACCGATCCAAATGACGAGGCAAGCGTGACTTCCGTTGAATTTTAAGATTCTAGATATAATTTGCTAGTCTTGATCAATTCTTTGCGTTGTGAGTTCCAGCGTTCGGTAGCTTGACACACTCTCTCTCGCAACGAATATGACCCACGATGATCTCAGTACATATGGGAAGTTCAAATCCCGAGTTCCTTTTGCATATATCCAATCCGTTCTTTCAAGCTTTATTCTGAATTTTAAGCTGAAGGATCAGCGGGTAGTTCTAGAAATTTCTAACGAAGTCCCGAATTCTGCATGTCTCGTTTGTGAAAGCAGAGCTCAACACACGACTGCACAGCTCACTCTGCCGTCCTCGACCTCGGTACCAACACCATTAGGCCTCTCTTTATTCAAACCGACACCTGGTGTTCCTCGGGACAGTTCAATGCCGACGGCACACTCGTACAAACCGGTGGAGACAACGATGGATTTTCCAAGGTAATTTCCTTTTTTTCCCCCAGTTGTGGAGCAGCGCGCTGGGGAGAGTCCAGGGAGCTCCCTCCCTGTCTGATCTCCGATTTTGTCTCTCTAGACTTCACTAGGGAAAATTCGTTGCTTCAAACGTCAAGAAATAAGATCAAGAGTCACAGTTTCAAGAAGAAAAAGTTGCAATGATCCGAGATTTGTAGCCTTGAAATTGTTGCACTAGACATCCTTGAGCAACCCATGTGAATTGCAGGCCCATGAATAATTGGTGGTCTGAGAACAGATTTTCAGCTGCAATTCGTGCTTGTGTGATGTGATCCACAGATCAGGACTCTCGATCCATGCGCAGGAGATGGTGACTGCAACTGGGTAGAGACAGATGTCCCATTGCAGAACGGACGATGGTACGCCACCAACGCACAACTGCCGGACGGTACCCAAGCCGTCGTCGGCGGACGCGGCATTTCGACTGTGGAGTATGTGCCAGCCAACGGTCGAGGCACCACATATATTCCTCTAATTTCGAATGTAATTACAACGACGTTCCTCTTGTTCCTGTTCCTCGTATTTTGCACTTGAGAGACTAGTCTCACAGTGAAACCTAAACATTTCTACTGTCCTCTCTGACATGTAGCCAATTTTTGCGAAGTCCTAGACTTGTGGATGATCGCTAACCCAGCTACCTCACAAATTTGGAAAACAACACACGGGGATTCTCACTAGTGAACTGAGAGTTTGTGAACTGAGCTCTACTGTGATTCTGATACTTGTATGGGGATGTGGGCATTGCAGGCAAACGATGCTCAAAACGACAACTTGTACCCTTACGTGCATTTGCTACCCAACAATCAGCTCTTCATCTTTGCTAACCAGGATTCTATCCTCTACGACTGGCAGTCCAACACCGTTGCTACCAACCTCCCTACACTCGGCGGTGGGCCGAGAAACTATCCGTCAGCTGGAAGCTCAGTGTTGCTGCCATTGTCGGGTTTCAACGGGTGGACAGATACAGAGGTTCTGATTTGCGGCGGAGCGACATACGGTGCATTCCTCAACCCCGGAGCCGCCCTGCCCGCGACTCAATCATGCGGACGAATTTCACCCTTGGACGCAAATCCGGCCTGGGCACTGGAGAACATGCCCTTGCAACGCAACATGGGCGACATGTTGCTCTTACCTGACCGTAACGTGCTCATCGTCAACGGTGCTGCCAATGGTGCACAGGGATGGGGAAATGCACAGAACCCCGTGCTAACGCCAGTGTTGTACAATCCCAATGGCGCCGCCGGTACTCGATTCCAAATCCTAGGGGCCACTGACATTCCTCGCGTCTACCACTCTACCGCTAACGTCTTGCCCGACGCCAGTGTGCTGATTGCCGGCAGCAACACGCACCAGTTCTACACCTTGACTGGCTATCTGCCGACGGAGTTGAGGATCGAGCGATTCTCTCCACCTTACCTTGGCAACGGTGCCGGGCCGGTCATCGCCAACGCTCCGGCAGAATTGGAATATGGTGCGGCCTGGACAGCCACAATCAACAACGGTAATGCGGAATTTATTGACCTGAATCTACTGAGCGCTCCGTATTCGACTCACTCCTTCGCCCAGGTACTCATCAATTGCACGCCCGGTTCGATTCAAACGTCTAGTTATAATCCATCAGGCAGATTATGTCCTTTTTCTTGACCATGCAATGTGACATATAATCTTCCGATCATGATCACTCATAATCAATGCTTTTTTTGGGGTAAGGGGCTTGACCGTTCGATAGTAGTCAATCTTCAATTTACTCACACAGGCTTATTAGACAGAAATTTTCCATTCCTGGTTTATACGAGCTGACGTCTTTGAGTTGCAAGTCTATGGTTACATGATTTTTTTAGTGCTTTCCATGGACTCTATAATCTCTAGTCTCCTCAAGCTCTTCCCCAGAGTGGATGGATCCAGGTTCCAAATTGGTGCAAACTTTGCAGTTTGCATCCACTATATATTTACGCCCTTAAATTGCACAAACTGTGCATCTGATCCTTGGGTTGATGCTCTTATAAATTTTAATTCAATTGATGTGAACCTTGTTGCAGGGGCAAAGGCTGTTACAGCTTGAGACCACAGTCCCAGCTGATGTGGGAGGGGGTTCATATACAGTGGATACTACTGCACCACCCAGTTCTGTGATTGCTCCTTCAGGCTACTACATGCTTTTCGCCGTGTCAGATGGCATTCCAAGCCAGGCCCAGTGGGTTCATGTAGGTTAAACTAATGACTGAAATTTGAGGGTGCCAAGACCAAAATTAAGTTGTAGAATTACCGGCAGGATGATCAATGCTTTTCGCCAAGTAAAACAGCAATTCAAAGATTCACCCAGGTGTGTCATAACGCTGCTTGAGACTCTCAACTAAGGACGTCGCGAGTTCAATTTGTGGAGGTAAATTATCATTCGGCCAAGAAGTTGGTGGGAGGTAGGCTACTCGAAGACCAATATAGCAATAATATTGCCCGGCTTTTGCAAGCCAATTACTCCCTCAACAAGCTGCATAATGTTCGATCTATCCACGAATGGACATGTGAAGAATTGATTGTACACCAAGTCTCAATCACCCACACTCTAGATCTAGTTCTAAATTTGATTCTGTGTCTGAAAGCTAGAATCCTGCCCCATGAAAAGATTGTGCTCATCAATAATTATCCAAATCTGCATCCTTCAGGCCAGCAAATTGCTGACTGCACTTGTGAACTCAAGTAGAAAAGAGCTGGCTTCCTTGCAGGTACTGTTGACCACACTTTCAGAACAGGTCTGAATAGTTAGCTTTACATGTATTGCAGTCGGCAGCCCAGCTGTGGGACAAGACACTCTATCCCACAATTCTCACTGGTGATGGGGATTGGAGACCCAAAGGAGACGATTTGGATACACCATCATGGAATGCACTTAATGAAGGCTAGAGAGGGTACTTCTAGAGTGATTTAGGTGGGTATTTGTGAGATGGTTCAGTGACACACATCATCATTGCAAGAAAGATTGTATTCAATTGAATAAAGTCCTGCTTTATTTCTTATATCAGTGTCTAAACCAGTGTTGGTCTGGTAACAACCAGTGTTGGCCTGTTCTAGCTTTTAATCCAAACCTTTGGTTCAGGTGTTTTAATTTTTCTCACAAAATTGAAACCCTTGGTTCCAGTTTCTCTTATTTTTATTTTTCATTGCTATAAAACAAACAGTTGCATAAGAATGTGTTATGGATTTTCTCACTTCTGAGCTTTTATAGATAAAACACATTGCAAATGAATGCTCCATATGAACAAATAATTTACCCCCTAAATAGTCCCTCTTGTACAAGATCACAAAATCTCAAACTCATCCCCTAAATGGGTTGTTTTCAACACGAGATCTCATTGTTTTCCCCCCACGATTTCAAGTTATCTGGGCACATGTGTTACTGGTTCATGTGCACAGAACTATAACAAAACTACAGACTTTAATTTAGGTCCTCCCTGGGGCACAAATGATCAAGCATGATGCCCAGGATTTGAGTTATTTTCATCCAAATTAACCAAATTCTCAATAGGCATTTAGGTTCACCTAGTGTACATGCATCCTGTAAATGTAGTAAATCAACTTGGCAAGTATAGACATTAATTCTTATGCAATGTCAATGATAAATTTCTTATGGAATGTGAGTGTGGACATTTTTTCTTATGGATCACATATCAAACTCTTATGGACATCAACTCTTATGGACATCAACTCAAACTGAAGGACATACATTTGAACTTGTCACTTGCTCTAAAAAAGTTGAGCTAATGAAGAGTACCTTGGTAAGAACACTGATTCTTAGGGACCTTGCATCAGAAGAGGGTCCATTCACTACTACAATTTGAGGGTTTAAAACAGATTTTTTCATAGGTTTTTTGTAGATTTTTCATGCCATTTTGTTAGAAATCAGTGTGTAAATTAGCAGTTTGGAGATTATTTTTGAAGACCTGGAGGGTTTGAGCACAAGCAAGCCTCTCACAGATTTAAGGTGGAAGACATGTAGAACAAAAGCCTAAAAAATTGTTCAGTCATCTCAAAATGAAGAGAAACCACTATGTTTTGTTACATAGCAAAGTGATGCAGATTGTCACATTGTAAGAATGGAATAGCAATTTCCCTTACACCAACATGTAAGACAATGTTCTCCTTCAAATCAATAGAACACTATAGAACAAAACCCTCAGATATGTGAACTTTTTAGGATAGACCATGAAGACATTGATCACCCAATCCCATTTGTCTCTTATTGAAGAGAATGAAATTGGAATCATATAAATTGGTATTTAGGAAACCTACTTGGTGCTTTCAAAGCATGTCCAACCCAAAAATAAACTCCAGATTAACTTGGTCAAGCACTATGAAGGAACAAGCTTGGTAGAAGTTTGTTCCTATCTGTCCACACACAGTGCACACAATGAACCATACATGCCAATCCTGAAATATCTGGATGCCATGTACTCAGGTACAGAACTCTTTTAGCCCATCAGTTCATGTACGTGCTCTACAATGGAAAACAGATTATAAGGTACAAATGCACCGTGCACACAAAGATCCACTAAGGACTATTGACTCCAACAATATTACCCAACATAGTCATTCCAGAAGCAAATTTCATCCTCAATAACACCAATTTTTGTGTGTACAAATTTCATCAATTGGGTACCAAGATACATCTCAAGTAACAAGATGTATGGTGTCTTGTTGAGAAAAAATTATTGTTACTTTAAGGGGAGCAACATGAATACACTCAATTATCTATGTGTCCAATTTGGTCCAAGCATGGTAAATTAGACCCAAAAATATGTTTGTTTAAACCCCATTTTAAAATATGATAGTTTTTAATAAAAACACAAGAAAGTAGATTGAAAAACATTTTTTGTTTCATTTTGAAAACATTTATGCCTTGGTTAAGTTTATAGTAAATTGATTATGAAATTTGAAATTTTTCAGCATAATAAAAGTAGTTAATAAGCATATTTTTGAAATTGACTAGCAAATGTTTTTTCTAACTTATTTTTACCTTATAAGCTAAATATATTTTGATTAAAATGTGAAAAAGATAAAAAGCCATAAATATTTCATCTACTTATAACCTACTTAAAGGTTATAAAGTAGATTATGAAGTTTGCTTGAATTTTCAAGAATTTATTTAAACCTATTTTAAACATGTAATCTTTATTTAAAGTTTTAACAAAGTTAATGTTCATATAACTCTTTGAACTAAATAATATTTTTAAGTTCAACATATGAAAGACTATTTGATGGCTATTTTTTATTTATACTGCAAGGAACATTTGGAGTATAATTTATCATGCTTGGACCCAATTCCTTTTACAATATCAACATAGCATCGTAGCATCAAAAGTTCACATTGACACATAAAAAGAATAAGGTCTTCTTCCCATGTGTCCAAATCACATCAGCCGAAAATAATAATAATGCTCATTGTTGATTTTTCACTACAACACTTGGTATTAACACTTGTTACTACAATGGATGACCAAATTATATTATTTTTCCTTGTTGTCACTTGATTCATCTAGATTTAGTGTTCAAACTTACATTAGGCACAATCCTTTTGGGACAATCAAATATATAAGTTGTAGTGATCCTTCCTACAAAATGTTCTTTGATCTTATGAACCGACATATTACACAAATGCAAAACTAAAAAAAATTTGTAATATATTGACTATTCTTCTTATTGTAATAGCTTTTAATTGATTTTTCAAAATAATATCTTCAAATTGTAATAACAACCAACATAAAACTACCATACATTTTTCTTCATAATGAATTTTCCTTATTAATGTAGTTCAATCTTATTTTTTTGCTATTGCCCCATGAGGTCTCTTCTTTCTTTATTTAATCATTTCATAATTTCAATTGTATAAGTCTATTCTCTCTTGTTAATTTCAATGAATTGCCTAGTGGCCACAAGGTGTTCTTTTTGTCAGTTTGAAAAGGTTTTATTATTTGTTGGTCAATTTATAATTTTGAAAATAATAACACGAACTACATCCATAGTTTTGTTGACACATCTTGTTGTTTCTATAAGTCAAGGTTTCGAAACATATTTCAATGAATTCACATTATGTTCGCAAACTACTAAACCCAAAAATTTGTTAATTTTCAGCATCCATGGTGTGTTGTGTTCAAGCTTGTCAAAATTGACATGACATAGTCATTTTGCATTTAACATTATATCAATGTCTATCCTAATGCGTTAGTCATGTTTGTTAGGATTGATGCATGAAATTTTTTCATTACATTTGAACTTCCTCCATTCAAGGTTGTCACAGTGTTCGTGTGTCCGTCACAACACATTGGATGTTTTTTGACATAGACACACCCTTCCATCACGTTAGTATAAAATTAACCTAGATCAAAGGGACTCTTGGGTTGTCCAAGGTAAGCTTATGGGGTCCAAACGACATATAATGAGCCAATGTGTTCACTTTGCATTTAGGACTTGTCTTTTTTGGGGTTTTTTTTCCCAAAAAACATGTTGTCTTCAAGAGGAATTTTCAAATGAAATGTTTTGAATTTTTTTATATATTCTATTCATAGTTGCCCCAATATGTCATATGTTTTTTTATAATCAAATTTGGAGAAATAATTTTTTTTAAAAGTGCATAGATTTTGTATTTCATTTTGAAAATTTGTAATAATTTCAAATCATACCAAAACATGTTAACACTTTCAAGTTTAATTTTTTATGTTATAAGCTACAAATTTTTTTTCAACAATATATACATTGCATCACATTTACATGTTGAAAAGGATTCATGAACTTTTTTTAAACCTTAATTTTTGATAAACACAAAATCCAAAAATTATGAAAATTTGACTATTTTTTAAATATGTCTAATAATACCTTATTACCATTAAAAAATTAAGGATGAAATAAATTATATTCTGCAAATTAAGGGGCCCTTTATGAAAGTAATGTCATTAAATGAAGATGTTAAACATCTTTTATTCAAACAAAAATTCATTACATTAAAATGCATCATAGTTCATTGTGGGTTTCACTAAATTTTGAGTGAATTTGAACATTTTTACCATGGTGAAATTGGTCAACCCCCTTAATGAACAGAAACCAATTGCTATGGATAATGAATTGTTTCACTGGTACCTATATTACTCTAAAGTGAAATACAAATTTATCAAGCCATTCATTTGTTAGTTAATTAACTAGCCAACATGGAAATCAATTAAAATTAAATTATTTAATATATAATATTGTTAATAATTTCATAATTTTAAACCTATGAGTTATTGACACATGTCACTACCTAGGTTAAATTAAAAACATAACCTATGTATGTAGGTCATTTAATCAACATAAAAACCTATTATAAGGAACTAGATAGGAGAATATTCAATCAACTTACCATTGTTGACCACACAATACCACTTATAAGGTTTGATCCCTTGACCTTTAGAAATGGAGGTGAACACCCTTACCATCAAACAACCCCACTTGTTGTAATAATATGTTACATTACATTCTATTTATCAAATACTTCATTTTAAACATTACAAAAACATAAACTTTGAAAATTCATATATTATTGATATTTTGTTCAAATGAAATGATTCAAGTTTACTTTTGAAAAAATTTCAATAATGTATATAATTATTTTTATTTCCTTTTGAAAGTGTAAAATCATTTAAACAAAAAAAATTTGAATATCATTATTCAATAATATTTCAATGACCATTTTTTTGAATTTGTTTTTTAATAAATGGATGAAATTTTTGTTAATATAATAATATTGCTTATGCTAAGTTATTTTCAATTATTATATGGTTACTTTCCATGAATTTAAATTATTTCACCCTACATTATTTATGGCTATTTATGGCTATTTTTTATTACTTTTGGCTATTTCACCTTAGACTATTTTTGGTTATTTTAAGTTACTTTTGGCTATTTTAACCTATTTCACTTTAGGCTATTTTTGGCTATTTTAAATTATTTCATTTTAGGCTACTTGCAATTATTATAAATTATTTTTGGTTATTTTAATTATTTCATCTTATGTTATTTTCGACTATGTGAGACTATTATTGGTTTTTTTGGCTATTGAAGGTTATTTCACCTTATGTTATTATTGGTAATTTTAAACTATTGTAAGCTATTTCACCTTAAGTTATTTTTATTTATTGTAGATTATTTCACCTTAAATTATTTTTAACAATCATAAGCAATTCTAATATATGGTTATTGGTTGTTTTTTTATTGGGGCTATTAGTGGTTATTAATGGTTATTAGTACATATTTTATTAATTAATGGTTATTATATTAATGGGCATTGGTGGCTATTCTATTCATGGTTATTGGTGATTATTAATGGTTATTATCTTAATGGCTATTGGTGGTTATTCCATTGTAAGCTATTGGTGGTTATTTTTTTGTTAGTTATTGATGGTTATTCTATTGATGGCTATTAGTGGTTATTTTGGTAATGGTTATTGGTGGTTATTATATTATAAATTATTGTTGGTTATTATAAGTTACATTACGACTATTGGTGATTATTTTATTTTAAATTATTATACTTGGGATAATATAACTTATAATAACATAAAGTAAAATGACCTTGAATGACTTTAAATATAACTTGAAATAACATATATTAAATTAAAATAAAATAACCTAAGATATAACCTAAGGTTAATTGAATAATTTAATTTAAAATAACTTCAAAAATTATAATAAATTAGTTAAAATACCTTAAGATAAAATAATGTATAATAGTTTAGGGTATAATAATTTATAATAACCTATAATAACTTATAATAGCATAGGTTATAAATTAGAATAACTAAAGTAGCTTAAAATAATATAGGGTGTATCATAAAGTAATATATATAAAGTATTTAAAAAAACATAGAAATAAACCTATTTATTATAGTAAATTATAATAATGAATTATGTTAACTAGTAATGAAACACGATGTTTCCATAATGATATTATAGTGAAATAACTTTAATTAGGGTGAATCAGTAAACTGCAGTGAACTTATTTCACTTTTAAGGTCTCATAGTGATTTAGGCTAAGGAACTACAGCCAACTTTTGTAGTAGTGATTTGATATTGGAATTTTGTTTGATTCATTTTAGAATTTTTCAATATCCATATTATTTAATATGCATAACTTTCCATGAATCACATGCGATTAAAGTGGCACCATATAGATAAATGTAACAAGAATTGCATAAAAGTTGACATTTTGACATCAATTTTGGCTCATTTGAATTCATCTACACCCTATGAATGACCAGAATTAGCCCATTTCAATCACTATAAAGGTTGTAGGGATTGAAAATTTTTGGTTGCCAAGCTTATGACTAAAAAGTTTCAATTCCCAAGTTTGCGACGATCAAAATTTTATCATCACCAATCATGTGACAACTAAAAAAAATCCAATTGCCACACAATTGGCAACGGAATGCTTTTGATTACCAAGTTTTTAAAAATTAGAAACCTTTTTTTATCAATCGTGTGGCAATTGAATTTTTTGTAATCATCGCATGTTTTTGTATTTGGGTTGTCCAATTGACATTAAATTGATTTCCACCATTGATTTGGCAACAAAATTTGGGTAAGTTTACAATATATTGAATCACTACAAGTGTAACCATTCATGAATAACACACTTGTCAATTCTTAACTTCATTTAAGATTGAATGTTTTTCATGTGATCTACATAATGTGATGTAATATACATTCAAGAATGACAGATAAAAATATGAGTCGATTGCATCAACATTTGAAGGTGAAAAGGACTAATTAAACATTTGTAACCAATCCTAAAGTCCTCGATAACTCACATAAGAATGATCAAAATCAGTTTAAATTTTGTTTGAAAAATTTACATATTCATGTAAATTGAATAATTATTAAACTTTACATGGTTTGGATCATCATTGGAATTGATATATAAATAAATTTTAAAATTCAGAATTTGTAATTTTCTTTCCAATTACTCTTTGATAAATATAAAGATAAGTTATAAAATTCAAAGAAATTAAATTTTATTATAAAAATATATTATAAAAATAAAAAATGTGATTATTTTGTGCAATGGTTACATGCCATTTCAATTTCCAATTTCAAATCCTTGCCCTTTTGAAAAGGAAAAAGGAGTTTAGTTTGATTCATCTTATCATGGACATACCCATTTGATCTGCATAGTAATAAAATGTAAACCTTGCATGTCAATACTTGTGAGCCATACCGACACAACCGTGTGCGGTAGTCTTAGTTTTTAGAATTTGCATCAAGGATATTGGAGTGTGGTAAGGTTATTAGGGGTTTTTAACAACTTCATGTTAGAATAAGGGATGATGGATGCACATGGTTGTGTGAGGGGTTGTTTTCTTTTCTGGAATACGATATTAGTGAATAAGGTGTGGGGTTAATTCTTTTTTTCAACAAAAAGTTAATAACCATAATTTTAGGACCTCAGTTGCAGAATTAGAGGTGAAAGATCTATAAAGGGTTGGGGGTGGAAGCAAACACCAAAATTTGTGGTGCTCAACAAAACATTGGTCTTGTTCTAGTATTTAGTGAATGACAAGGATATTGAGATTCATGAAGTAATTGAAAAAGTGTCAATGAAAGGTCCAATAAAGATAAAACAAATCTTCAAGCCCATGATTAACACTAACATTTCGCCATGATAATATTGAATTAGTTTTCTAAAATAATCATCAAGCACTAATGATGTGCTTGTAAAATTTCTATGATGTAATCCTAGTTCACCCTTACTCAATCTTCATTTTTATTAAATCCCTAAATAGAATCGAAATCAAATTTAGATCCTAACATTTCACTTGAGTCGCCTCAAGTGAATTACAATTTAGTAAATGACTTAAAAAGGATAAATCACAACTACAGGAAATCCAGAATGCGACGAATGGTGCGAGCTATGTATTCAATTCGATACTCCATGGAAAAGGGGTTGATTGGGCTTCATAGCCAATGATAATGGCCATCACCGGGAACCCAAGTTCGACAATGAAGACAAACATCATCATCTTCACATTGACATTCTTCAAACCTCTCTGGCGCAGCTCTCACAAGCAGGAACAAACTCTAAGTAGATCACTAAAGCATGTGGGTTAAGAAACGATTGACGATCAACGATCCCATGCCGAATAATCTACCCAAGTATGCACCACTCTTTGAAACGGTTCTTCATTGCACGACTGTTAAGAGACATTCACGTCAAGCAGTGTTTCTTCAAGCTCTTCTTCTTTTACTAGCGTAACCAAAGGATTGAAAAATGTAATAACATCATTCACCACAATTGAATGTTCACCTACATCAACAAAAACCAAAGGGGTAGCCAAAACAATTTGGTACTTGCATTCAAAAGGGGTCAATGTCATTTTATTTAACAAATTAGGGTAGGCGTAATGTGTGGCAATGACAATGGAACCTTATGAAAACCCGAACATCGTAGTTTTAATGGATTCATCAAGCCCTAATTTCGATAGTGGATTTAAAAATACATGCGGGTTCTTGTGATGGAAATTTTTATTCCAATTTGCTATGTACTTCACAGTAAATTAGTACATGGTAAAGAATAACTAAGGAATATCAAAAAAGTAAATGATACATGAGAATGTTACTACTACCATTGAGTTGATTTAATCAAGTACGAACTCAAGGATGTTTACTTATTACTATCAATAAATTATCCTAGTAGTTAGTTACTTGAAATAATTAGGATAAAGAAATAGGATGTGAAAGTCAATCGAACGGAATGGATAAGAATCAAGCTCAAGAACCTCATCAAGATATCCAAGATAAGGAAAAAGATGAGTCCTCCAACTCCATTGGTCATGAAAATTATCATCATTTTTTATTAAAGGATGGAACCTTCTTACTGTTTCATTGGGCACAAGTATTTTCATCCTAAACTCCATTGGAGGGCAAATCATTTTTTATTTTCATTGGTTCTTGAAAGATGAGAAGGTAATGGATTGGAGGGAAAGATTTCCACAACTTCCATTGTACAAAGAGAATAAGCATAAGGAGGGGTCATGAAAAGCTTGGGGGAGAGGAGTTTTTGGGGAGGTTTTCTTCTTGGGTTGTTTTTCTTGGAAAAGGGAGGAGAAGGATGATGAGTCTTAGTAGATGGTGGAAAAAGGGAGAGTGAATTGGATGTTTGTAGTACTTCGAAAGAATAGAAGTGAGTAGGATAGTGTTGGGAGCTTAAAATTTGAGAGGAATTTCACAAACCCTCTAGAGTTTGATAGGATAACTTTTCACTAATTTGGGTGTAAAACCTGCAATTTGGTAGGCAAATGCACCTTGTAGTTAACTTTCTAATGAGTTAAGGTAAACTCAATTTAGACAACATATGTGATAGGAGTAATATTTTAAATGACTAGTGGTCTACAATTAAGTTGAACTTTTTGCCTTTATAAAACCCTTTCAGGTTTGGTAGCATAACTTCTTACTAGTTTAGGTGTAGAGCTTACAATTTGGTAGGCAATGCGTCTTATAGTTAGCTTTCTAATGAACTAAAGCAAGCTTGATTTGGACAACATATGTGATAGGAGTAATATTTTAAGTGATTAGTGGTCTACAGCCAAGTTGAACTTGGTGTTGAATTTTTAAAAGTTAATTTGAATGGGTGACAATTTAACATAAAATTCTAGGATTTTGAGTGTTTGAACTTGGAAGATAAATCTATCAATTCTAAATTGTAAATCATGCATAGGAAGCAAGCTATCTGGTTTCAATTACAAACACAACTAAACATATAAAAATACATTTGTATTTTTTTCCTTCACCAGTAGCATATGTACTTTCAAGTATCGTCACCTCATAGAACCAAGAATAGAGGGATAGGAAGTTGCCTCACAATACTCACTTTCTCCTTTGAGGTGTGTGAGCCTTGTGTTGTTTAACACCAACCATTGACATATACCTTAAAAAGGAGGGGTGAAACCTTTATGGGTGTTTGAATTTCATATTGTCATATTACATTTGTAATTAATGTTGAATTTCAATTATAGCCTTAAAGGTGGAGTCCAATCTTATTGTTGAATAGCTTAATTAAATTAATCAAGCCTATTGTTCTTGTGTATAGTGTTTTATCAATCGAAGGAAAGCACAACGTGTGGAGTCCATGGTATTTGATGCCAAAGGACAAGCCAAGGAAGGTGGAATTCAAGTTGTATAGCAATGTTATTTCATACCACAAGGATAAATGCTCTTCCATTTGGGCTATCAATATGATGTTAATAGGCAAACTAAAGTTGTATTGAGTTCAAAGGCACATCCATGAGTGAAAGCACTATTTGCCCAATGTGATGGGATTGTCCTTCCACCATTAAATGACATGGAATTACCAGCCCATATCCCGAATGGGTGAATAGAGCATGTGGCCATCAAAACAATAAATCCTTTAGTGGAAGGAGAATTTATTTCAATGTTTCAAGTGGAAGGGGTTTGAAATTTCACCCCCCCTTACAAATAATACAAAGGGTCCTAACAAATCCACAAGTGACAACATTTGAACCTTTCAACAAGTTTCACTGCTCGAAAGATTAAATTTAGCCAAAAAAAAAAATTTGGACAAAGAGTGGGCAATTTTCTCTCATGAGGTGAACATCCCTTTCAATGTTATTTAACACTTGACATTCATAGAAATTATGAAAGCAACTTCCAAATTTTGAACCTATTACAAACCCCTATCATACCATGGATTGTGCACAAATGTGTTAAAACAATCTAAGGTGGATATGTCCAAATAAATAATCGAAAAGACACAAAATTTGATTCACAAATATGAAACAACCATTTGTTCTAATGGTTAGAACAACATTGCATGATGTCCATTGTTGAATGCAATGTTTATTTGTCAAAGTGGCAATGTATTCATAGGTTTGATTGACACAACTTGGGAGTGAAAGGATGCCCACTACATATGTAATGCATTAGCTAGATACATCAAAACCATTGGAGTCAACAACATTGTACAAACAATGTTTTGAGCATGAGAAATGCAACTAACCTTTTAATCCATCATTTTCCAAGTTTTTATTTTCAAGGTTGTGTTGTTCATTGTCTAAACTTACTATTGGAAGATTGGGAAAAAGTAACACGGGCAAAACAAATTGTGAAATAAGCAAAAATTATTGTTCTTTGATACGACAACACCATGTACCAATCCTATGATGACCAAAAATTTTCAATCACCGCAAAATTGGCAACTAAAATCCGTTTTTGATCACCAATTGTAACAAGGGTAGTTCGAATGTGACCAAGGATTTTCTTATGTTCGTCCTAACAGACGTGACAAACATGTCAAGATGGACACAGACATGACACATGACACAAAATGGGCACATCACATCAATTTTGACAACCCTACCTCCATTATGCATTGTCATCAAAAACATTTTCAATTGCCACAATGTTGGAGATTGAATTTTGAATTTTCTTGTCACTAAACTAAGCGATTGAGAATTTTCGATCATCAACTTTCAATCACCACAATCAATGACCAAAAAATCCTAGTTTGCCCAAAAATTGGAATTGCCCAAAAAAATTTAATCATTCGATTAATAATGGCCATTGATACGATGATTAAAATTTTTTTTGTCTTTATTTAGAAATTTGCAATCGTTACTTGAAAATTTTAGTTGCTAGTTTTTGGTCACCAACCTAGGCAATCGAAAATTTTTGGTCGCCTTCAATCACCACATTAAGCAACTAAAAAATTTTGGTCATTAATTGTGGCAACCAAATTTTGTCCAGGCAACCCAAAGTTTTTTTGAAAATTGCTTGAAAATTTTTAATTGTTCAATTGATAATGTCCATTCATCTAATGATTGAAAAAAATAATAATAATAAATCACTGCCCAAAGAATGTTAGTCCTTGCCCAAATTTTTTGGTTGTCAACTTTCAATGGCTAACCTTGGTGATTGAAAAATTTCGGCCGTCAATTGTGGCAACCAAAAATTGGCAATTAAATTTTTTGTTTTGGTCACCACAAGGTTTACAATGACCAAATGACGTTATTTTCGGTTTTTTCTAATTGTTTTTTATGCAACCTAACTTCATTTTGACCTAGGTTGACCCTATACTAACATGATGCAGGGGTATGTTTGCATCCAAATGCTTTTGATGCATTGTGATGGATGCACAGATGCCATGAAAACCCTGGTTGTGTTATTTTTTGCATTTTACTATTTGACATGGGAATGCACAAGTGTTTGGAAGAAATATTGATGGGAGCAATGTGGAAGTTAGAATCAAAGTGGAGCATTTTCTCCCTACAACATTCAATTACTTTTACATGGGAAATGGGTCTTGTATGAAACTTGAGGATGTGTTGGAAGTTTTTCAAATGTTGATGCTTGAAAAGTTTTTGGATCAATTTATTTTATTTGAAGATTTGAACAATGCTCACAAAATTTTGGACAAATTACACCCAGGTCCTATTATTTTATAAAGGATTTGAAACAAGTTTATTATGCTTGTCGTGGTCTTCCCTTTGGGTTAGAGGATCAAACCTTATTCATTGATGATGAACCTAGTAACTTGAGGTTACATAATCCAAAATGCAATGGTCTTTTCCTCAAATCCTTCATGGGTTAGTTTATGTCAAGGGAAAAGGTGCAATGGTTGGACCTTGCATCTTGTGTGTGACCAACTTTGATGGGATTGGTGATGGCAACCACAATTTGAAGTCATCACAACATGATGATGAAAGATTTTAAACCATGTTTGAATTCTACTTTGCGAAATTATTCTTGGTTTTTGCAATATATGGACAATGACAATTTTGTTGTTTGCAATGCATAGCCACCTTTAGGTATGCATTTTGAATCATTTCATTTGTTTTCAAATTTTTCAAAATTTATTTTTAAGCTTTTAAATCAATTATAATTTATTTTTTTTCATGTCCTAGTATTGATTTTTGTGTGCAGTTGGATCAAATTCTTGTTCATAGACTATCTGACGTCATTTGTAGCTCCAAATGGTAGAAAGTGGTGTTGGCCATTACGATTTTTATTTTGAGATGGCATTAATGTAATTAGATATTTGACAATGGATTAACACAAAAGTTCAAATACTAAAAGGAATAATTATTGACTTGATTGGTTCAAAACTTTAATCAATTTTCTTGCATAATGGGTCCAAATTGTAGATAATCTCTTTGTCATTTTCAAATTGGTGATAACGTTTAATATGTCATTTTGAAACTTTGTATATAAACTCTTGGCAAATCTCCTTTGTTTTTAACACCCTAGTGGCCAATCAATTTGTATATTTGGATATATTCAATAAAGGTTATATCTATAATTATGGGATTTGGTTAAATTTGTTTATTATGCGAAGTGTTAAACTTGAAGTTTCCCAATTATAACTTGTGGACCAACAAAATTTGTTAGGATTCCATTTTTTTATGATCTTTGTAAGTTGCATTTATTTAATTTTGCAAGGTTTTTTAAAAACTCTAGTTAACACCCTTGTGGCCACTAGGTCATGTGAAAGACCTATTGATGGAATGGTGTAAATTTCATGTTGGTATTTTTGGACTTTTGTAAAGTCCAAATTAATTAAATATGTGTTATATTTTGACAATTTCTACCAATTTTAAATGGTGAATATAATAGTTGCAAGGACAAGTTGTAATCTTGAATTTTTTTTCCTAATGTACATTATTAATGTCAATTCGAACCTTATGGAAAAAGATGCACAAGAAAGACCTTCATGATGAACCAAAATAGGGAAGGTCACAAATATATCAAAATGTTGACATTTTTATTTCAAAATCCATGTGCCCAACATACTTCAAGAAAGCTCGAAATAAGGTTCCACAAGTATTCAAAAAAGTTGATACCATTTTGTTAACTTGCAATTGATCCACCAATCAACTAAGGAAATACAAATTGCATGCAAATTACAATGATAATACTAGAATTTGAAAAAACACAAATGCATGATCAAAATTGATGAAACCTTAACAAATTTCATTAAAGAAATTTACACCCAACAGAGGAGGAACAAAAGGAACAAAAGGAACAAAAAAAAGGACCCAAATTATAACAAAAGAACAAGCCCCAAAGTCGATCACGATGGGGCATAGAATAAATCATGTTCCAAAGCCCCCACCAATTATAAGAAACACATTAGAAAAAAATGGGATGAAAAGATTAAAAAATAAGTAAACCTAAAAAGAACCCTCATTTACAATGACAACATGCCTCAAAATAGAGGCATCATGTGCTTTCTACAAAGCTATCAACACTTTATAATTATAAAAAATGTGCAAAACAACTAGAGGAAAGCCACCAATGCCCTTTGCTAACCATGCCATATTATCACATCAATGAAAAAACATTATCCACTTATTGTAGGAAACCAAAAACCTTTATGGCAAGGGGAGGAAAATTTTTATTAGGTGCCAATTGTGAAAAAGTCCTTCCTTTGCATTACCTAGCACCATCATAGTCACCTTACAAAATGAAGCAACACAAGAAACCAAAATTGTTTAGGTGGGATTGGTAATGACAAAATATCGATGAAAATGCAAATGTCATTAGTCAATAACATGATGTCAACATGTCAATGAAAAGATTGAAAGGAGGGTGGTAAAAGGACATGAGTTTGTTCACAAGAAACATGAAACCTCACATCTCTTGCAATGGAAATGAAAGCATCTTGAACAATGTACTATTGTGGGATGCAATCCATTCCCCACCATCGATGCAAGGAATGAATTGTTCTAAATTATCACAAATTGAAGGTATGTTAGTTAATTAAGACTTGGTTTATGGCTAAATGGATGAGGGTTCAATTTCTTTGGATTTTTTAGGTTTTGTGAGAAAATACACAATTTCTTGAACATTTTGCCTAGTGTTCTGAAACCTTATTTCATTCAAGGAAAAATGAATCCATGTGAAATCAGTTGTCTAAGCCAATGTTGTGTGTGTAAATGTCAATAGCCATATGTATGGTGTGTAAATCCAAACTTTTTACACCAATTATATTATTGTCGTGTATAATTTCTTTTAATGCTTACATTTACATGGCCTCATGTAAATGTTTTGGGGCATGTAAATGCAAATGTATGTACTATATTGTATATACCCTAGTTTGAACTTTGATGTAATCAATTTGTTTATTTTTGACAATTATTTGTACATCTACCTTAGTTGCTATGTCTTTTCTTTATTCTTCTCCAATGTTTATTTTGGTCTTACAAGTCTGTTGGAGAAGGCCCTAGGGTCTAGGATTCCAGATGTTGTACCTTTTTCCATCCTTATCATACCCTACATTGATGTTAAATTCAACCCATATTAATTCAAATTTTAATTTTTGAAAAAACTGGGAATTTTCTCTTGATATGTCGAATTTTCAGAATAATTCTGCATTTATTTTTCGTAGTAATGAAAATTTCAATAAGTTATATTTCAATTAAATATGTAAAAAGGTGAAAATATAATGTAACCTTTTAAAATGTTATTTGAAGGATACAAGCTATAGATATAATGATATCCATCTACAAACTCCTTCACTTAGGCACTTGGCCATCATTCCCATAAGCTTGACATCCACAAATTAATCCCTCAAATCTTGTTCATCCTCATTAGTAATTTCACATGTGTCACATGTATTGACAAAGACGGAGCACTTGACACCAACTTAGGGCCTGGATTGAAATTGCCTAAAAATTTTAGGCTCCTGTGCTGAAATCTTGTAAGACAAAAAGTGAGATGTTGAAATGCCTTGACACCCCAAAATTGATTGTTTCTATACTTGGGTGCTGAAATTGACAACAGCATTCGGTATGCTAACAACAACTATCAAAGAATTAACTTCCCCCAAGAAAGACTCTGTTTGAAAGTTGAGTACATAATAATACTGTGTGGAGTGTGGACCCAACCTCAAGGTTTATCCATCAGAGATGATCTCTTATTTTTAGCCAATGATTGACTAGGATCTAGTGTTTTCTTTTTAGGAAGATTTTTAATGCATGGGAAGTGTAGATCATAGGATAGGAAGATGTTGGAAAAAGAGGCCCGAATCCCTAGGAAGATTTATCTGGTCTGGCTATAGACCAGAAGTCAGGTACAAATCTTTAATCATCCTTTTAAAATTTTGGCTACACCATGAAAACCAAGTATAAGAATTGACTGTTTATTATTACTATATATGTCTCTCACTTCTGGCAATTGAAAACCTTCAAAAGCACTTCATTTTCAAAGTTTTGCTCTATAATTGCACCATTCAGCAATATTTTGTCCATAACAAAAATTTTAAGCTAATGGGCCCCTATCTGGCTATAACAGATCAAAACACAGTAAAAGATAATAAACTAGAACATGTGGAACCCCTACCTCCACCAGCAAAGACTGATTAAAGTTGCAGAGATCCAAAAGTTGAGTACAGGCTATGTTTTGCATTCTTAAGGCTGTTATGAACCCAAATTGAAAGGAAAAAAAGGTTTGATATTGTGAACTTAAAAAGAGCAGTTCTATCTGAGGTGATCCCAATTCCATTCAATCTATTAACTTTCTGTAGATCAAACACAAGTGTTCACAGCCATGCATTGTGAAAATTTATATATCCACATGTGGAAGGTGAGTAGGAATGGCTCATCACACATCTACCTTGATCAGTTGGTTTCTTTGGGGAAAAAGCTGTATAATTGGGAAAGCTCCCATAGACTGTAAAACGAGTAGCTGGTTTCTTTTTAGGAGAATGCAAAGTGGAAACATGCTCAAATGAATGCTCAAATAATGGAATGCAGATTGCATTCATTTTGCAATAAAACATTTTGCATTCATTTAATGTTTTATTGCAAAATGAATGCAGATTGCTGGTTTTGAGCATGTTGTACATAAGTAAGTTTCCGACTCCTTAGAAAGAGTGATAACAAGAAGTCATCAGCCTGCCAATGTGCTAACTCATCATTTGATCTTCAAAAAAATTCTTTTTTTTTTTGTTTGTGCAGTTTTCAGTTTGTTATCACTTTGGATTTTGTTAAATTATATCAAACCTATTAACATCCTTTCCATGTTTAAATGGAAAACAAATCTAGTAGACGCAATATTGTCATTAGCACACCATATTAATATTTCTTTCGGAATGTGAATAAGCACAATGTCAAAGCATAAAGGCAACAATGTTGTTAAGTGTGTTTTTATTTTCAGATATTTTTATTCCCAGCCAATTTAGAATGAGTCTAGTACAGTTAGATAAATTGTCTCTGAAATTCTTATTTTCCTTACTTATTCCTATGCACTAATCACCAAAACCAATATCTGAAAATGAGGCGGAGACAAAAATAAGACAGTTGCAAAAGTATATTAGAAAGTCATTGTTGGAAAGGTCCTCAGGACACAAGAACTCTAACTAACAAATGGAAAAAGTGAATCCCAACACTTAACCCAAATCAACCAATCCATGTGTGGTGGGCCTTTTAGATCCCATCAGATCTTACAAGAAGACATGAGTGGGATAAATCTTTGCTGCAGCCAGGCAGTCCCTATCATCCAACTGGGTGGTAAAGTTTTACTGTGGAAAAGAATGCAGGACAGAAGCTGGAGAGAACCCCAGCAGAGGAGCAACTTATTATTATAGGCAAAGAATGATGCATTTTCTGTGTTTTCCACCACCCGCCCTTCTTACTCTATTGATGTTGGACCAAAACTAGTAGGTACAATGAGTTGCTTCACCCTCTAGTCAGCAACTGCTTAATTGTTGTTGCCAGTTTGTGAGGATGGAAAATTTCGTGAACAATTTCCAAATGTGTACTTACCTGGTGGTGCACAGTATGGCAGCCACTTATGTGAGTGAGGCTGACACACGATGAAGTGATGAATTCATGATTCCAACTTTCCATATACCATACCCTTTTTGTCTTTGATGTTGTAGTTGAACTTTTCTTCATCTTTGAACTGCTTCATACCAATGTTCAGTTTTTGCAGCCGTCTGGGAAAGTAGTTTTCGGTGTACCATTCAGGGTACACCATTCAGGGTCAAGTATTGTGAGATGTGCTCTTGGTGGTTACAAGTAGCTGCCCAAAAGTTCTGTGACATGCACTTTTTGTAGATAATAGGTTGAAAATCAATGGTAAGGTAGGTATGGCAAAATCCAAATATGAGCCAAAACTCATCTAGTAGGGTCAACAAATTTTGACCTGGTCTACTATTAGAATTGGTGTTTATGTCTAATTGGAGTACATGATGTTGGTTATTGGTTCATAATCAATGGATAAATGGATTTAACTAGTCATTAATTGAATGTTTTTGTATTTATATTATGAGTAAAAATTGTGAGGATTTATTTTGATAATTTATTTTCTTTTTTTCCTTTTAAAAAATGATTGATTTTGAGAAACATGATTTGATAGCTTTTTAATCATTAAACACCATAAATGAATCAAACTTATGTCATATTATAATTTAGTGTAATGGAAGTGCGAACTAAACTTCAGGTGTTGTTGGTATTAGGTTGTAAAGAAATCAATTGAAAGTTTTACATTAAAGTGACTAAGTCAAATAGGGGTTGAGTAAAAAAATATAAATTTATGATATTGGGGGTAAAACTCCTTCAAGAATGAGTAGTGTGACAAATGTGATTAAAATTAGCATGGAATTATCATATGTAATATCATTAATGGACATCTCAACTTAAATGAACATTATTAAAACATCATTACATTGGGTTTTGAAAAAAGACGACACAATGACTAGTTCAGTAATGTTGAAATATGATTTTTTTTGTCAATCTCAAATGAGTCTATTACCATGATAACCTTTTTTCACTTACATATAAAATTCATAACTGTGTATTAGTTTATCAAATTTTTAATTAATATAAGTAATAGAAAAATTTGCAAAACATCTACAAAAGATAAAGTTTTCATGAGTTTGTTAAGCTTGCTTTCAAAAAAATTGAATTTATTCTTTCAAAGGTGGGAATTATCTACCTTAATAGTGAATAACCTTTTTTTCAAAAAAAAGGGAGAAATTTTTGGAACTTTAAAAAAAAATGTAAATTCAATTAATTTTTCTAATCTTTGCCAAGCTTTGTCAACAAGATTTAGGTTGAAATATTTGCACCCCACACAAGCTGAAATTTAACTCACAAAGAGTGCATTCAAAAGATTCCAAAACTGATAGTAGAAAACAAATGCTAGACTATATGTGATCAAAGCAACAACCCAAAGGGTAGCCAACCTATTTTAATATTATAATTTGATAACTTAAAGACAACCCCAAAAACTATCCTAAGTACAAAGGCCTCAACTATAAGGCTAAGTTGTGGGCAAAAACAACAAATTGTGGTGAACTTAACTAGTAGGATAAAAAACATTAAGGAATTTACATATCAAATGCACACAATTTGAAAAGAAATAAGCAAAGTTAATTTCGTACTGCATCAAGCGAAGCAAGTGAAATGAACTCATAAAATGATGTGAATATGGACTCTAGGTTAAATATTTAAAAAAAGATAAATACATTCAAAGGATGGGTACTAACTATTAAGCAAGTAAATTTGTCACACAAATAGAACAAAACATCAGGAACTGATCATGTGAAAGGATTTGAACCTAACTTGTACACAGGATCTAATGGGTAGGCAGCAACAAAATGGAGTGAATGAATTTGCTTGCAAATAAACAAAACAAGCAAAAGAAAGTTGCGGAAATTGACTATAGAAATATCTGAAAAGGAGAAGTACCAAGCAAAATAGAAAAAATTCAAGTGATGTGACAGGTGGATAAGCTCCTATGCAAGATTCAAACATTGCTGATGAGACTGGCCTGGGTTGACTCAGTTGGTGACCCTGCTTGGTAGATAAAATAATGAAAGTAAAGATTTCTAAAACTTGTAACTAGGATGCAAAGTTAGAAGCATGATAATTTTCTTGGTACCTTTCACAAAGATTAGGTGGATAAGCTAGTAGATATCGGGTCAGTTCTCTCATAAAATATCTTTTGTTAGTTCTCTCAAGGAATCCCATCTCTCCCCCACCTTGTCTGGGGCAGATGAGTTACATTCCATGACTTGTTTTGAGTGTAGCTTGTTGTTGCAAATGGATTGGATGTGTGGAATATATGTGATGAGTTTAACTCTCAACTAATAAAGCTGGCCTGCAATGGAAGGCAATTTAACCAAGGGGGTTAAGTGTTTTTTTTCGGAAGACATTTCTCCAAATTGCCAATTTTTTTCTGGTGAAAGACATTTCATATTGGAAAAAGTCCAATTTTTTCTCAAAATATTTCACAATATAACAAAAGGTCAACACAAAAAAATCACTGTGTGGGCTTGACAGATATCTTAGTCTTATGTATGTCTACTAGTGTGGCTTGTGCAATTGGCCCAAATGCAAATTGATTTCTCCTCCCAAAATCAGTTTTTGTAATTTAGTTGAATTTCTAGTGACAAAAACTACTCCAAATTCAATATCTCCCCTACTCCCACACCATAGGTCTAAAGATTACAGAATCACTTCTATAAAATCTACTCATTCAGAGCTTTGCAACTATACCAAAAGTACACATGAATTTTTCTTTTTTTTTAATTGAATTTTTAATGAAAAATTTAAGAAGTATTCAATAATTCTTTCATTGTAGGTTCTGAAACCAACTAAGTGCACCCACCCATACTCATTGAGGGCTTTCCATCAGCACCAAGAGCTTGGTGGGGGGCATTGTGGTCGGAAGATCGAACTGTGACAAACAAAACAAACTACCTATATAAAAATATATGGTTTACAAGTTACAACTTGACCACATGTGATTAACTAATTTGTTTTAAAAATGTACATAAAAAACAACAAAGGCTTTTTGGACACCTCATAAACAAATGCATTTTGCATTCAAATCACCTAACCATGACACATTTTCATTATGTTTAAGATGCCAGAAAGGCTAGAGCCATCCTATTTTTTGTAAGGTGAAATCTTTTCTCTATATGAATTGAAATTTTTAAATGAAAAAATGAGGTAAATTTTGGGGTTATCAATTGCCAAACTTTGAGAAATAATTTATAAAAATAGCCAAATATATATTGTTGGTTCTAGTAGCTAGCCAAAAATATACAATGATAGTTAACTTCCTTTCCTTTCATATTTCATGTATAGTCAGTTTGGCTAAATTTTCCTTTGGGTGATTGCCACTAATGGCTATATCACAAAAGTGTAAAAATATTGGCCAGACCCATTGCATGAGAAATGAAGGAAAATGTATAAAAGCAAGAGCCTTTTCATGATGAGACAATGAAGGAAAAATGAATGCAAGTGATTAATCCAACTCTCAAGGAAAAATGAAGGAAAAAAGTTCTAAGTAGTCTTGGAACCTGGAACCAGAGACATGCTTTGTCTTAATTTTTTTGGAGCAGATTTTCACCACTAGGCAACAAAAACAAAATCAGTGCTACTCATACAAAGGATTTGCTAAATTATATAGAGTGGACCCTTGCCAGGAGGCAGTTGCTGCAGGGTGTAAATATTTACTATTGCTGAGCAGGCAATAATCTTTACTTGTATGGTGAAGCTCATTCTGTCTTTTGGTTGCTTCATTTGTCTCTTGTTTGGGAATGTCCAGACGTGGAGGCCTTACAGCTGCCCACATTGGCGGAAGAATGCAGCAACCTGTGCAAAACTAGCACTATTTTTTTCAAAGTCGTGACTTCCCAAAATGAATGTACTGAACTGACTTTGTCCCTTGCCCTCCTGACATAAATGGAAGTGGCTTTGAGAAGATCCAACTGCAAACAAACATAGATTTTCGCATGTGATGAAGAACTTGGATATTTGTTGAACAACTTTTTATGATCCACATATGTGAGCTGTGAGCAAAACAAGTGAATCCTCTCTGTTTGGAATGGCATATAGGTAATTTAAAGGCAATAGTTATTTTGTCTCCATCATAGAGCAACTTCTCTTTATCACATGATGCGATCGTATTGTATGTACATTATAGAATATTGTTGCCATTCCCTAATATACTAGTGCATTGGTAACATTAATTGTTTATGCAATTCCATTTACAAATTGTTGAATTGGAGTTTCAAATATTAAATATAAGAAAGAATATTAACATCTAGAAGCTGCATTAAGTTCATTCATTTGAATAGAAAGTTTTTGAAACACCTATGTTATTAACAGATGACATTCTTATGTACATATTGGGACGTTTGGATTTATGATTAGAAGAGACAATACTTCAATTTTTGTATCTGAAATTTTACAATTCAGGATTTTCAGACTAAAAATTATTGGATTTTATATCATGAACAAAATGCTTTGACCCATTTGTAACTTGTATGAAACTAGTTGAAGTGCTTTGGATCATGAGAGTTCTGGCCAAATTTGATCAACAAAAATGAGCTATCATTTGTTAAAATCCTTCGATTTTTTAAAGTAAATTTTAAATGACTTTCTTAAATCAGGATGGCAATTTTGAAGACTTAGAAAACAATGAAAACTAATAATTAATTATTTAGGTGGTGAAATGAATTTATGGGGAATCTATTTTGTGTTGCTGCACAAAGTAAATCTTGTTCTAGATCTAGATGTTGATTTACTATTCTTCTTGGTTGTGTTAATGATATTGGGGGGCTGAAAGCATGCTAAGTATACAACTAAATATCTCTAAATTAAAATGAAAAAAAAAAATGAAACAGTTTTTGACAATAATATAAGAAAGTAGTTTTAAATTTTATTTAATTTTCATTTTGAAATCATGGTGCTTTTCTTTGGGTTTATATATTTTTTAATTAAAATAATAAAAGTAGGAAACAAAAAATTTTGAATTTGACTAGTCAATATGGTATTAAAAATACTTAGTACATAAACCAGGACTAAAGACTTTACATTCCTAAAAATACAAGAAAAAAATATTAGGTAATTTTGGTTCTGACACATAGAACTTAAGCTACCTGTAGTCAACATGTAAACATTTTGATGTTTTGGGTTTTCATTTTCTATCTAGGACATTAATTTACATGTAAAGATGTTTCATTATTCATATGTGCTTGACAACATGTTAAATGATATTCATTTAACAACTGGTCCTTATGCTTGAAACTTAATGTCATCTTTGGAATTGGCATTTTTAAAATTAAAAAATTTAATGTTGAAAACATTATGATATAATTCTTATATGGCATTGAATATTGAATAATTTTTTTATGGTACAAATTTGGTTCAACTTGACATAATTTTATTAGTCCTATATATTGATTATTAATAATATATCATGTTATATTCAAGTTGTGACAAAGACTAAACTTTATCTAAATGAAGATTTTTTTTTAAATTTACATCATATTTAAAAATTGGATCAGCATTGTGTTTTTTGCAACTTAACATTCATTGATCATTTCAAATTAAATTGAAAATATAATTTTAAAAAAAACACACAATCTATAGTTGAATTTTGTGAATTGAAGAGTTCCATGATGTGATTTTTTTTTGGGTAGGCTACCTCAATGGTGGGTACCCCAATGGTGACTAAGGCCAATCAATGAAACTAGGAAGTAGAGCCTTAAAAAGTGACAATTTCAAATTATTCAAGCACCTATATAAAACCACAATCTAATCAACTATTTAGTTATAAGGAGTGACCTATGGAATAGAAGAATCTTAACCTTCTTGGCTAAATTTTACTTAGGTATTTTGTGCATTCAAAATGGAGGATACATATAAATTGTTGTGCACACATGTGTAACTATGATGTATGTACATTGAAAGAAAAATAGGAACATAATGTGCACTCCCTTACAGCGTGGCCAAGTAAAGACAATGTAATGTAGTTCATTACTTACATCCAAGGGAACTTCCATATATGAAATTCCATCTTCAACAAACTATGTATATCTACCCTCATGTGTAATCTTTATATTGACTATATAATGTCTCAACAACTTCAATGACTCCATACATACTATAATCTGATACTGAAAATTGCAATGCAGGGTGAGCTCTCCAGACGAGAATGAAGATAAAATAGTAAACTGAGACATGAAGAATGTTTCGTTAGAAGCACATGAGCAAAAGAGAGATGAAATGGGGTAGTTGTACTTGAGGCATTAGAAGCTAGGTTTAAATTATTGTCCACTGCAATAGAAATTGTCCCAATCATTTGATAGCCAAACAAAATTGGTGCCAAGTGTTGCAATGGGTGGACCAATCATGAAGTGTGATAACCAAAACACAACTATAACTTAGCACCAATTGTTTGACGCTTATCCAAAAAATAGTTTTATATATTAAGTTGAGATGCATAGAGAATCATACTAGAATTTCTCATAATTGTGGCTTTTGGGTTTTAGATAGCCACTAGGCTTTTCATTGCCTCTAATGCATACTAGTCTAACAGGTTTCATGTACGGCTAGAATATCCTCATGGCCCCAATCAATATGAAAAATTAATTTTAAAGATTAGGTCACAATTATTGTCGCCCCCTTGAAGGGTCTACAAGCCCGCCCGCAATTGAATTCCCCTTTGTAAACAGCCGAAACCTGTCGACTTGTATGTCTTTCATCCCATAGTTCCTTCTACTAGTCTTTACTTTGGCGCAACCTCATTCCAATTTGAAAAATTCAATAACACAAAAGCACAGGTTAGGCACTAGATGGTATCAAAACAACCTAATCATGCCTAGTTGAATTTCATTGCTGTAGTTGAAATCAATCTTGTGAATCCAAAACACTATGTAATTTGAATTACACACTAAATCTCCTCCACTAATCATCTTGTCATTCTACCTAAAAGACGGATGGAATGGCTCATCTTCAATTAATTATTTAAATTCGTCTTTGCTAATTTAGGATTATGCTTAAATTTTCATTTCATTCCTAGGATTGAAATCAATATCATAGATGATTGAAATCATGCTTCCAAATTTGTATTTTCATTCAATCCTAGTACAAGTCTCCACTTATAGTCCTTCCAAAATAATGAGGTTCAAAACCAATCGATGACTTTATCTTGCAGATGATGAGTCCATGAGTAACATATATCCCACACCAACATGAAAGCCAAAAACAAAATTAGCTTGTGCAAAATTTGGTTTCTACAACTTTGCACAAGAGTAACAATGTGCATGCAGTTCAATTTGGTGTACACAAAAAGTAAAGACCCAATTATCATTGGCAGCATCATGTAGTCCATGGGCCATATTATATATATCATGGGCCATCTTGTGTTTATTGTTGGGTGAGAAATATATGGCAGTAAACTACTCAATCGATATGGGTATACTAAGCAACTCCAGAGCTGCTGGTTTCTATTGTTTGGTGGAATAGAGAAATAATCATTGTACAGTGGCCACAATGAGCAACAAACTTCATTGAGTTCTTTTTGGCCTTTTGCTGAACTCACTGATCTTTGGAAAGTCTTGCAACAAAGCAACCAGCACACGTGGGTCTGTCTCAGCGTCTATGGTGGTAGCCCACTTCCTTTCTGGTTCCAGTATTTGTAGGCGGCTAAATCCATCAGTCTCATAGCAGTCTCACGGCCACTGGCAGCAGAAGCAGAAGCAGAAGCAATACACCAGTTTACCATCTCTAGAAGTACTTGGACATCATCGGGACGTGAGAGAGCGCAGGCTCTGCTTGCAACTGTCTTATGAGGACTAGTGCGGACAACTCTTTTCCAAAGTACTTGTCAAATCTTGTTGAAAGTTGATGAGAGATCTAAGAATTGAAAATTCAGTATTGCTGCTGCAGTTGTGATCGTGAGCTGCTGTCGACGTACTGGTATTGTTACAACAACGTTGCAAATTTCATACAAGTTGTGATGAACATGGACACGATTGTCAAAGAGATGTCGATGGGTAATCATTCGAGAAGGAGACCTACAGCGCTGCTCCGCAGCTTCACGCTGTTCTTGGGGTTTCAGCTCGCGGCGTTGATGTCGAGTCTGATGATGCAAGTGGCGGCACAAGGAGGATGGGAGGTTATTGTCAACAATGCGGGCATTGCGTCTATGCACACCGCGGTTACCCATTACAATACTGCTGTGTTGTTGGACAGGACGGATATTGGACCTTCGCAGCTTCCCTTACCGGATGGAGTTTGTCGCAACGATCCCAACGACGAGGTGATCAATGATTCTGAATGCTTCCGTTGAGTAAGATTCAGATGTTCCTAAGCAAAACTTGCCTGGCGAGTTCGGAAGAAGCTGTAGCTGGAACTTGTATTTTTGTCCGGATTGGGCTGCAGCCGGAATAACACACATAGCTAGCTACACATTCTTTCTCTGATTTAGTCCATCTGGGTTGTGCATTCAGTCCTAATTTCAAGGTTCAGTTATTGGAATTATAAGCGACTGATCAACGATCGGATCTCATATAAATATCAGCTTGAGACTAAGACAATTCTAACTCCCGAAAATGTTTGGATGTGTCTCGTTTGTCATGAAAGCAGAGCTCCACACACGACTGCACAGCTCACTCTGCTATCCTCGACCTGGGTACCAACACTATTAGGCCTCTTTTCGTTCAAACCGACACCTGGTGCTCCTCGGGACAGTTCAATGGCGACGGCACACTCGTGCAAACAGGTGGAGACAACGATGGATTTTCCAAGGTAACATATATTAAAAAAATTCAATTGTCGAGCAGCGAGCTGGAGACTCGAGGGAGCTCCCTCCCTGTCTGATCTCCGATTTTCTCTCTATAGACTTCACTAGGGAATATTCGTTGCTTCAAACATCAAGAAATAAGATCAAGACTCACCATGGCTTAAAGAAGAAAAGTTGTAATGATCGGAGATTCTAGCCTTGAAATTCTTGCACTAGACATCCTTGAGCAACCCATGCGAATTACAGGGCCATGAATTGGTCCCGAGAACAATTTTGTTCACTGTGAAGGTCTGCCAATTCGTGCTTGTGTTGCATCCGCGCCTGCAGATTAGAACATTCGCCCCATGCGGAGGAGATGGTGATTGCAACTGGGTAGAGACCGACGTCCCATTGCAGAACGGGCGGTGGTACGCCACCAACGCACAACTGCCGGACGGTACCCAAGCCGTCGTCGGTGGACGCGGTATTGCAACTGTGGAGTATGTGCCAGCGAATGGCCGAGGCACTACTTATATTCCTCTAATTGCAAATGTAATAATCTCTAGCAATCTCTGATCCCGCACATTCCTCTTGAACTCCTGTTCCTCCTTTCTGCAATTGAGAGATTCGTCTCAGTAAGTACCCCTGTTTTTCCTGAAGTTTCTTGAATTCATTCTAACATCCGAGGCTAGTTATGAAAGCCCCGGGAGAAATATCCATAAGATATAATCACAAAAGTTAAGATACTGATGAATATTCACAATGAATTGATTGTGTAATTGTTGATATATTCATGGGAGTGTGGCTGGCTGCAGGCAAACGATGCTCAAAACGACAACTTGTACCCTTACGTGCATTTGCTGCCCAACAACCAGCTCTTCATCTTTGCTAATCAGGATTCCATTCTCTACGACTGGCAAACCAACACCGTCGCCGCCAACCTCCCTACCCTACCCGGTGGGCCGAGAAATTATCCGTCCGCTGGGAGCTCGGTCCTGCTGCCATTGTCCGGGTTCAACGGTTGGACAGGTCCAGAGGTTCTCGTTTGTGGCGGAGCCACGTACGGTGCATTCCTCGACCCTGGAGCTGCCATCCCCGCGACTCAATCATGCGGACGAATTGCACCTTTGGACGCGAATCCGGGCTGGGCACTTGAGAACATGCCCTTGAGACGCAACATGGGCGACATGTTGCTCTTACCTGACCGCAACGTGCTCATCCTCAACGGAGCTGCCAATGGTGCACAAGGATGGGGAAATGCGCAGAACCCCGTGCTAACACCAGTGTTATACAATCCCAATGGCGCCGCCGGTGCTCGCTTCCAAACCTTGACGGGGACAGACATTGCTCGCGTCTACCACTCTACCGCTAACGTCTTGCCCGACGGCAGTGTGCTGGTTGCCGGCAGTAACACACACCAATTCTACACTTTGACTGGATATCTGCCAACGGAGTTGAGAATCGAGAGGTTCTCGCCACCTTACCTCGGCGGTGCTGGGCCGGCGATCGCCGCCGCTCCGGGAGAATTGGCCTATGGTGCAGCCTTCACAGCCACAATCAACAATGGTAACCCCAAATTTATTGATTTGAATCTGCTCAGCGCTCCGTATTCGACTCACTCCTTCTCCCAGGTACTGATCTTCTACACATCTGCAGAGAAGATCCTGGACCCTAAGTTCACTAAATCCCATTGAGTCTCATGTTACGTGAAATTTTTCTTGCAAGTTTCCATCATGGTCTTCAAAAACCTCTAGGTCTACTGATACTGCATCGAGATCGTCCAAGGGCTGATCAATGCTTGTACAAATCCATTCTTGTTAATTGGAAATTGGTGTTTTTGTGCAGGGGCAAAGGCTGTTACAGCTTGAGACTGCAGCCCCAGCTGCTGTGGGAGGGGGTACGTATACAGTGGCTACTACAGCACCACCCAGTTCTGTGATTGCACCTTCAGCTTACTACATGCTTTTTGCTGTGTCAAATGGCATTCCAAGCCAGGCACAGTGGGTTCATGTAGGTTAACCTAATTGGGTGGAATTTGAGGGCAAGACAAAAAATTCTAGAGACTAGATCAATTACCAGCAGGATCATGCTCTTTGCCTTCAATTCTCAAATTTGTTCCCAGGTTTGTCATAAGCTGCTCAAGACTCAACTGAGCACGTGACTTCGCATTTGTGGAGGTTAATATGATTCAGGCAACAAGAAGGTGGGCTGAGGTCTTTCGAAGATGGATGGGACATACATGGTCATGCTTTTGTTCTATGACTCCTCGAATGGGACATGTGTGAAGAAGATTATGTACACCACTCCATTGCCCCCAACTAGTTCAATTTGATTTTTCGTCAAATCCTAAGTAGTTCAGCCTGCTCAACGATTTCACAATTTGCTGAGATTATGAGCTTGCAATAAAAATGGCAGATTCTACATGGTTCTGGGCAGCATTGAATTTTCTCATTGCTTCTTGAACCAAGTAGAAAAAGCTGCCTTGCAGGTACTCGTGTGACAGAAACTTGAACCTGTATAGTTTTTGTACTGTAGGCAGCCCCTCATGTTCCAGCATGCACAAGAAGCTGCTGCTTCTCCATTCGCTCCTTCAATTCTCCTCACACTGATGTGATGGAGACTAGAGGACCCTTGAAGCTGCACAGACAGACAGACAGACATCATGTGCTGCTGCATGAAGAAAACAGAAATAAGGCTGGTGAAAGTACTTCTAGGATGATTTGAGTGGCAGTCTACATGATTGCAAGAAAAACTGTATTATGGGAATAAAAATCCTGCTGAATTTTTGTTATATGGATCATGTGTGAACTTCTTATAATGTGGATTCAAGATTTTATGATGAAGTTGAAAATTGCCAAGGATCAAAAAAAAAATCACATGATTGATCTATCTCAAGCCAAGGTATCAGACCAAAGAAACTCAAAGGGTAGTGATGCTCTGCACCTACCAGAATCTGTTCAATTGGAACCAACTGCCATGCTTGCATCATAATACCAATACTAGTTCTTGCATTGGTATGTTTTCCTTGCTTTGTTCTGTATTTTTCCTATTGCCAGCAGTGCTGACCATCCACCAAATGTTCAAATGTACATGATCAGTCCTGTCTCTTGGCTAAGCCAGATATTGCCAGATAGGTTTGGGAGCAGTTTATAGCCTTGACAACAGACATTGCACCATAGCACAATGCATGGCATCCAAGAAACTGCTGTGAAAACATTAAAAGGCTAATGGCTCCTTGTGAACATTGTTAAGTGTGATTCCTGAGGCATTTAAGCTCCTAGTGATGCAGCTTGCAATGCTGCTTGCTGACATTTGCAACACACTAACCCACGATCTTCCTTTTCCCTGTCAAGAGGCAGAATCCTACTTCATCAACACCTAACAAAGAATCATGCAAGACAGCTGAAGGATAGCTGTGTAATTGATTCCTTCCCTTGTCTCCCTTACCTCTCTACTACCTCCAAAAATGCTCCTGCCTGGAAAACATGAAGATCACTGATTACAGAAAACCAAAAACATCACTGGATCTTTCAAGCCAGTCCTCCATTTTGATGAGAGAGATCACAATCATCTGCAAAGTTACAAACTCTCACAGACAGTGAGCTCAGTCAGATGATCCCAGCTTAATGTAAACCATGAGCTGTAGGGCAAGCTGCAGCCATGCAAGGTTCACAATGATCTTCTCTCCAACAGCTCTGGCATATTGTGGAACAAACAGGCCACAATCAGATTTTGTCAGCACAGGACTAAACTATGCATAAGTCTGTATGCAATTGTCACTTCTGGATCCACAAAAGCCACAGCCATTTAGTGCAAAAAATAGTACATAGGAGAGCATAAAGGTATGTTTTGAGCTTTGCCAGACATGGTGATATACATCAGATTTTTCCAGCTTGAGAGTAGTGCATTTTGTGAAGCTACTAATCACCTACATTCATGTGATTCTTGCTGACCTTGGGTGTAGACTACTGGGTCACAATCAGTATGGAGTGCACCCAAAAACACAAACTTCATCTCATGAGAATTTCCAAGAGATTGAATTCTTACACTATCCCAGTATAGTACCTGCCTATCCTTGGAGGAATTGAGCAGGAAGCTGCTACCCTAAACCTGAAGTGACTAGCAACAGCAGAATTTATGAAGAGAATTACAAATCCTTGGGGGCACACCCTAAGTGGTATGCAAGGACTTCATTGTCAGTATTAGTTTCATCTGTTTTCTTGTTTTGTGATTCCTTTGAATTTTGTGCTGCACTGGGGATGCGAGCAGGCCTTACTAAGGGAGGAAACAAAAGGCCAGATGGTGCATCATATGCCATCACATGCTTACATTCACTGCAAAATCCAGCACACCAACATTCCACACCAGACATTACGATAGACGTGAGTACTGAACTACCACACAATTCACTTGGGATGATTAAGAACAATAATTTACACTGTCCTGTTCACAACTAGTGCTGTATGAGCAAATCATAACTGTTTTTGACATGTAACATAATTCTGCATGTATAATCAGGTGCTGATACATGATGAAGCAACTGACTTCTCGAGGTGTTAGGGGAAAAAAAAACTCACGTGCATTGCTTTGTGAAGAGCAACCGGTATGAGTAAAGCCATTGCTGCACCACCCAAAACATTTGATACCAACACCCCAATGGATTACAAAAGCATCCCAAATACAAATGCTTGCACAGCAGGGACATTATTCTTCAAAGTCAAATAAGAAACTATATGAGCTCTCATAAATCTTGTATTGTCAAACCCCAAATCATTTGGTTGGGTAGCCCATACTAGCCCTTAAGCAGACAATGGAAGCTCCAAGAGTATGTGGAAAAATGAGTTCTAGGTTTGGAGTGTCAACACACAATGGCACGGGGAACAATGATGGTCATACAGGAAAACATGGACAAATGGAAAAATGGAATAAGAGGAATACATCTCACACCAGCAAACAAATACAGCACGAAATATTGACCATCCAACATGAAAACTTGATGAAAATAGTAATATTGTCATACCAAAAGGAGCTCAAGAGTTGATGATCGATCTTGTTGCAAAAGTTGATATAGCACCATCACTGCTCGTTCCTGACACAAAAGCCATATGATCACACAAATGCGAGAAGGATTCTGCTAGTAACAAAATTCTTGTTGCAGCCACATCCAGGATAATCATACTGTCCCAACAGTTTGTGACTCAACAGTTAGTTGCATACACTTTCTACTGCAACATCCCATCCATTTCTCAGCCATTTCCTGGCTGCAATCAAATATTAACATTCTGGTGACAGAATCTAAAATCCTACATGCAACTAAATTGTGAGGCACCACTAGGCTTTAAGCAGCTGACAAATGCAGAAAGATCTTCAATGGAAAAATGGTAAGCAGACTATATGTGCACAAACCGAGAGTTGTTGATGTAATTTGTGTTGGGATACACCCCATGCTTGAATGTGGCCTCCCCTCTACCATCACCACAAGACAAGATTTCAGTCTTTTCCTCACTTTTGACTCTACTTTGGCAGGGCAAAGAGAGGAAATATCAATGTTGTTGCAGACAGAAACTCCACAAAAGCACATGAGACAACCAAGGTACTGTTGGTTTCAGCCAAACAAACAAACAGAACAAGAATGAGTCCATGCAGAGAAAGGACAATAGAAAACCTATGTGAGTAAACATAAAACTAACCTCAAAATCTAAACCATCTTTACGAGAATTTCTATACATATGAGCCCTGTACCATTACCATGAAAGAAGATTTCAACCTCTTCATTACTTGAGACTCAAACATTGACAGGTCAGAGAGGAAACATCATTGTCATGGCAGACAGAAACTCCACACTAGCATTTTATGTATTGAAATTACTTTTGTGTGAGTTGTGGCCAAATCAAAACAAAGATGACAAGAATGACTCAGGACAAAGAAAAGGAAATGAGATATCTTTATAACTACTGCATAATTCCATTACTTCCAATTTAATTAACCCTGAAAAGAATTGAGGCATGCCCTAACTAAAACATTATGGATACTTCAGATCTGAAACCATAACAACAACCAATCAGCAAGCACTAAAAGGAAAAATCCACGCCCTTAAAAAAGGAGAAAACAAGACCACAAGAGAGAAGTGAGGAGAAACATGAATGACAGCAACATTTATAGACTCTAGACAAAACTGTTCAGTCCAAAGACGGTGGTTATTGAACTCTTTACAAGGAAATGCACAACAACACAAAAATCTTAGAAACCCACCTCATCTGGCGAGAATACTGCAATTGCGTCTGGGTACACGGAACCCGGAGGAAGCAATGAGATGATAGCTCTGAGAATTCCAGGTATTGTAACCTCCAAAACAGCTACTTTTTCACTAGACCTCAAGGAAGGGGGTACTTCACCTCCAGCCAACTGTGATGTCAGAGCCATTCCCTTTCTTAGTGAGAGCGATGAATTCACTGAAAGACTTAGAACACCAGCACTTGAATCAAACCTGGAATTTGAACCCAATCTGTTATTCATCCAGGCTAATCGAGCATATTGGGTGACAACCATTCCAGGCATTTCTGACTGAATTCGTCGTAAGACATCAGATAGAACCGGGCTGGAGGTTGCCGCTTGGTTTGATCCATCAGTCTTTGGTGTTTCTGCAGGATTTGAATTACTTTCCGTCACCACATCAGGGCCTAGCCCTGGAAAAAACCTTCTCTTTTGCTCTGCAAATGCCTTCAGAGCCAGCCTGCCACACTTCAGATTTTACACAGTGTTTCACTATTTGCACCTTCCTGAGTGAAGACATTACCATGAATATTACTGCCTGACTTAGGTACTATGAACACCTCATGCAACACAAAAATCCAATGTGTGCAATGAAAGGTTATAGACACACAGGGTGCAATGATTGCCTTGAATCTACAAATGGGACACCTTCTCAACTCTGCACTACAATTCTTATATCTTTTGATCCATTACATAAAACTAGAGTTGCAGCCAAAGACCTATACTATCTCTTCTGAGCCCATATGTGTCCAGGCACAAGCATATGAATGCAGAACTAATAATGCATCAGCCAAAGCACAAATATTGCTACATAGAAAGAGAGTTTGTCGAAGCATAGACAAGCCTCTTTGCATGTACAAATGAGGTGCAATAACAGGTCTGGAGAAGTGGAAAGGACCTGGCCCTGTCAAAAGCAGAGGCTGCCGCTTGTCCAGCAATTTGTCGTTTCCAAGCATAAGGAACAAGAGCTCCATCATGAGAGACCAGAGGAACTTGAAGATTCCAAGGTTGATTTTCTTCAAACCGTTGTTGTGCCCCATTTAATACTCCAGCAGCCTCCAGCTCCCGCCCTGTAGAGACAAACCTCAAAAAGACCAGACTTGTGCAAGATCACCAACACCACCATATTACAATCAGACAAGACCTATTCCAGATTTCATCACACTGAACACCGATCTGAGACATGCTACACCATTCCAAATCAAGAGCTTCAAAGTGACAACATCACAATGCACACACACCAATACAAAAGACTGAGCTCTTACTTGCTCACAACCATTGACCTAATAAAGAAAGATCTTGGAACCCTAACTGTAACCCTAAACCCTAGACCCTGCCAGTACGTCACACCACCTGTGATCATATGACAATAGAATCAGAAGTACTGAAACTCTACGAAATCATCAGAGCGACATCGCTTGACTCGCCAGAGGACGAGTGTGGAGCAGTCTCCAGCTCTAGACATGAGTTTGTCTTCGAGAAGATTGGATCTGAATCCTTTCTTTTCTACTGAAGTGGGGATGGATGCCCACTACCCACCTGCTGCACTGGTAGCAATGGTTTTTACCTGTAGATTGAAGCTCGTCAAGAGCCTTTTTCATAAAGTCGGCGACTTTTTGGATACCATCGCTGGCTTTTTTGTTTCCGGTTTCACGACCTCGCATCGATGCAGCTGCATCAAGCGCTTCTAGAAGAAGATCTGCACCTGCCCTCACATCGGCAATGTGGCGGACAGCCCGTCCTAACCCCTCCAAGGCATTAGCTAGACGCACCGGGGGCGCTAGCTCACTCTCTTGGCTAATTGACATCGCCATTTTCTTGGGTCGTCCTCTTCTTCCTCCTTTCTTTCCTTCCTGTGCAACTGAACTCTCAAGCGGAGTCTATCCCCTGTTGTTTCTCGCCCCCGCTTCTATTCCTCCTCGACCAAAGTTTCAGTTTCATTGGTATTTCCGGGCTCTGTTTCTTTGCGTCACATTGCGCCTGTTAAACCCTATCCTTTGCTAAAGCTTGAGTGTATTACGGCGATGACAATGATTCTGCTGCTGCGCTAAGTTACAATGCTAAAGAGAACTAGAAACGCACTCCGCGAGTCTCTGCGGGGAAAAGAAAACACATACACCTGAGAGTAGCAACACCCACAACTACAGTCGCAGCTCACGAGAAAGAGCGAAACCCCATACACAATTGCACCCATGAGCGACCAACTAAAGCCACTAAATCGGACAGGTGGAAAACCTAGCAGTTTGTTGTGCTGTATTGAATGGAATTTTTTGGTGACGAATTCAGGTGCAGGACTAATGGCAAGATGCTTGTGAAGGTTATTGAAAAACTATATGTTGAGACTTAGAGCATCTCCAGCGGTGCTTAGTCTGTGACGCTACAGAAGTATTTCTCACATCCACGTTTAGTTAAAACTATGACTGCAAATAGCCGGGAGACTACTAATAGGAAACCACCTGGACAAATCATTATGATTGGCAAAATTTGATAGAACTCAAATTTGATGTGACTAGTGCAATGGGTTCTTCCTGATGGTCAAAAGCTGCCCTTCTTGTTTGACTCCCAATGTAAAGGGAGTAAAACTATTTTCATTCCCCTGTGAGTCTAGGTTTGATGGCGTAATCATGTCCTCTGTTCAAGGCATTGTGCTCAAGTTTGTGTCGGTATCAAGCAAGCACTCTACAACTGCATTAAAAATGATGGTGTGGCACATTTGGAAGTGACATGGAATTCCATGTACTATAGGAGCTGTGTTGTTAAGTATTGAGCTCATGGTTTGTGCCCACATCTATCTAAACGATTGTGTGAAATTGTAACGCTTTTCAAGGAATAGTTTAAATACTAGGGTAATTCCAATGATTTCAATTCATGTCTAGAAATTGTTTTTGGGGAGTGCCAACCATGAGTTCCTCGTCAGAGAGAACTCAATGCAAATGCGCACAATAGCAGATGTCAAATAGTGTGTTAATCTAAACCTTTAGGAGATCATGCTCATAAACCTCTTTTTTTTCTCTCTCTGCTTTCTTACTCTTTTCTTGTTTGGGTTTTGTCTCTTCTCTTTCTCTTTTTTCGTCCCTTCCTCTTTCTTCTTGGGTTTTTTGTTACTCTCTATCTCTTTTAGGTTTTTTTGACCTAGCCAAACATCATGGCTGAGTTTTCCTAATTCTGCTGGTTTTATAGAATGTTTTACATTGGCCTCCACGCACTGCCAAGGGAGCTGATGAAGCTGTTGGGGGTGTTGTATTAGCTGGTCAATACCCATACATGTTGCTGTTGAAGATCTCTGAACATGCATATGGGTTGCTTTGTTCAACCTGCTCCCCAGTTTTTGATTTTATTTTGGCTTTCGTTTTCTGCGCCCTTTTAGGTTTTCATTTCCTCTTTCTTCATGTTTGCTGATGTGTTGATGACATGTTGTCAGATCTGAAATCTTTATATCCTGTATATCAGGTGATTTCTTTCTATTCAAGTTTACTTAAATCATAAGTATGGAGAAGTTCTCAGTACTTATCAAGATATTTTGTCAGTTTTTGGTCTGTCACTCGTGATGAGGTGATGGCCAGACTCAATCTTGTCATGTTTTTTCTTCTTTGGGGTTGAAACCAACACAACAGTTACATCAATGTTTTTTGTGGTGTCTTCTCTGTAATCTCATGGATGTTTTGTTTCACCAGCAAAGAATGAGTTTCCCATCTAAATAGGCAAATAGTGACAGCATACACTGATCAAGAGGTAATGTCATTATGTCAATTCACACAAGAGGTCAGATAAGTGTTCATGGGACCCTATAGGGAGAGATGGCATATTTCATTAATGGCTCATTGGATGGTTACAGAGTTTAGTACCTCTGATAACCCACAGATATATAATTAAATTTTCTTTGGGATCTTTCTTCTATCACTTTCACTTCTCTCTCTTATTTCAGATATTTCTCATTCTATGCTCTTCCTTGTCTTGTTTTGTTTGTCTTTTCCCTTTGATCATGGCTTCTTGTCTTCATCCTTTTCTCTTTTGAATCCCTTGTTGCAATTATCCCTTCTTGTTGACGGATCTGATCTCACTCACTTTGTTCTTCTTTCCTTGTCCACTTTGTAAAATAATGACTAGCAAGTGTAAAATGTCCAATCTTGAGATAAGAGTGTTCTGTGAAATGGTTTCCCATTTCAACGATTACCAAAAATGTTTGCTTCCAGGTGTGTCCTTTTTTAGATGATTCCTCCGGGGTTCCATACTTAAAAGTAGGTTTTGACCTTGAACCTTTTGGAACTTTAGACTTTGGAGGTATAGACAAATTTCTTTCAGGTCTAGAACTTTATGTAGATAATGTTTTGAATTACTTAACATCATAGGATTTTGGAGTTTCAAGCTCAACTATCTATTTGTTCCAGTTTAATTTGTAACTTGTGAAATTAGTGTTAAGTGTATTGAATATGACAATAAGTTTATTGAATATGAAGAGTCCATGCTCTCCGTTGTCCTGTAAATAACCAATTGTTTGAAAAGCTACATTGTGCTTAATGGTCCTATACCAGAAGCCAGAAAGCTCGCTGCAAGTAGCTGAGCATAGATAGTTTGAAAGTAGCAATGAGGACATCTAATACTTTTCATAGGTTGGCATCAAGTTTGTGAAACTCTAATCCCACTAGTCTTCTGTAGCAGCTCTGAAATTGAACCAGGGACATTGAGGGTATGCAGACCAGGAAGATGGTAACTGGCTCAATGATCATACTAACAGTGTCATGTTTGAATTTTCAGGCACTTTTACAAATGAGTGTAATAATATCTACATTTTGGTCTTACATTCCAGTAACACCAAAATGGTGTCCATATGCTTACATAAGTCCTATGAGTACCTGGAAAAGGTCCTCTCCAAAAGCCAGGCCAACAGCAAGAACACAAAGACCCCACTAAGCTCCAACCTGCAAGGCAAGTTACAGACACATAACAAAAGACATCAATTCAACTTATCTCTTATATCTAGACTTGATAACTTGCAGAGTGATTAGGCAAGATGAGCAAACTACAGCCATGCAAACCATAGTATTTGAGTTGAGTAGTTTAGATTCAGGAACTTACAACTGATACACCCAGTGCTTGGTACTTCTAAGAGCAATTCTCAGAAGAGCAGATTTCAGCTTCACAAGCCACCTTCTCTATGCTCTACTGGCAGGAACAGATTGACGTTTCTACCAGAAGCTCACAAGATTGAATTGAAGCAACATGGTTAGGTTGAAGAGATACCTTGCCAGTTTCCAAGCATGCCATTAGAACTCCCAAATGGAAACCACATACACAAAGCTACTCAGAAACTTGTTCTGAACCCCAAGCCTGCCCTGAAAAAAATCTTTACTGCCAACTTTGAATTTAACATGCCCAGGTCAAGAAGCCAGAAATGATAATGAGATTTTGCTAATTTTGGTTCAAATAATATGTGAACAATTAGCAAAATTTTGTTAATAGTTCCAAAATCATTTTGAAATTAAACAGACTAAAATCCTAAACCTTAAATGCACTCAAGTCATTTAACACATGAAAATTGCATTACAAAGAAAGTACATAAATTTGTCTAGAGTTCTATTAAAAATTCAACTTCAATCCAATTCAAAATTGGTGGTCTGGAACATGGTAAGAATAAAATAAAGATCACAGGAGCTAAATCAAATATATCATTAACACTTCATGTGCAAAGGAATGGCATATGAAATTGAATTTTGCAAGTATTTTCACAAAGCCTCTAATCTCCACAACCTTCACATAACTTGCTTAGATTGCATAACAATCAAAAACCTACGATTCCCAAGGAAAAGCAAAGGATTTTAAGAAAATATTACATAAATTTTAACTAAACCTTTGTAGCAGATGAGGAAAAGGAAAGAATAAAAAGTGTTGGATGGTTTTTGCATTTTTTTTAGAACCATTAATTTCAATTCTTCTCATCACTTTGAGAATAGTCTTGTTTTTTTTTTTTTTTTTCAATTCAGATTTTAGAAAACTATCGAAGCACATAAAAAAATCATCTTGCATATAAAACATTATGCACATTTTCAATTATTATTTTTAAAGTTGGTTTTCAATAGATGGTTTTCACAAATTTGATAATCATTGTTTTCTTAGGTGGTTATTTCAACCTCATTACCATAACTAAATTTTTAATATTTTTTATTTTTTGAAACAACCTAAGAAGCTTTTAGAAGAAGCAACTTAGCCTAAAAATCTAGCTTGAAACTCTAAAATCCTCTAAATTTAGTCCTACTCATAGATTAGCCCTTTAGAATTTTTTACCTTGAATGACTACCCTTCAAATTTTGAATCCGAAGTTGAAACTAGGACTTAGAATCCTAGCTTGAAAATTATTAGTAATTACTTTCAAGCAAGGCATTAATTTTCACCCCTAGAATACCCATTAGAGTTTAGACCTATTTAGTTGAGAACTACCATTGGGTTGCTTTTATTGCATTAAGCAAATTTCAATTTTTTGAGTTTCTTTAAATAAGGCAATTCTCAAATGGCTAGTTCTCACTTGAATGGGAACTCAAGGGGCAATTTTCAATCCTTCAGTTTTCATGGTGAAAATTAGCTTGAAAACTTCACTGCTTCTCACCTCAAATTTGATAATTGCACAACGTTGGTGAAAACTATCTTTGTTGGATATAGCTTTATTTCTAATGATTACATGTTGTGGTTAATATTTTTCTTTTTCAATTTTGTAATGTTGCTCTTGAGTGGCAATGGTCCACAAGTATATTTGGCCAATTTTGGTGGTATTAGAAATACAAAAATATAAAATCCTAAACACCCTTTCATATTATTAGGCAATTGTGGTAACTTTTGGGTTTTTTTGGTTTTTTTAATTTTGGGAAAATGTTTTTTAAAAGAACAGGAATTTGAAATAGATCTTTTTTTAATATTTTTTCACAAAATGGCAAAAAAACACCCCAAAAGTTCACTAGTTGTAGCATCCACTCAAGAACCAAATGATCATATGCCATGATGTTGTCTTTCAAGAAGAAAAGACACCTAAACATGCATGCAAACAACATACCTAAATCTATTGAACATTTACATGTTGCTTTACAATATGATTGTCATGCAACAATATTACTATTACAACCGACACAAGCAACGTAAAACAACCCATGTATGATTGTAAAGGAGGTATCAACCCAATCTAATAGTAGTTTTCAATTATATCTGGGTTGTAGAAGTGGTATCAACTCAACCAAATATGATGTGAAAAGGTATCAATTGATCCTCTGATCATTGATAATTTCCAAGATATTCATCTTGAATTGTATGCAAAAATCAAACATAATGCACATCTTGATGATGGTTTTCATAACTAATGAGTTAAAGGGCTACTCCACAAGCTTGCCAATTATTATATTCAAGGTGCACCATCTTTTGGATGCCTCATTGAAACTAAAGACATACATGTTGAACCAAACACTTGTACTAAATATGTGTTTTAGCCCACAACAAAAACAATGGAAAGTAGCAATGCAAAATGAATATAAATCTTTTTTGCAAAACAAAACTTGTACTTTGATAGATATGCCAAGAAATCAAAAGGTCATCCAATGTAAATGGGTTTTTCAAATGAAAACTCTTGCATAAAGAGAGATTTCCAAGGCTAGGGTTGTAGCTCAAGGCTACTTCCAAACATATGGTATATTGACTAGGATTATATTTTCTCACTAATGGTCAAGTATGTGTCTTAGCCATAGACATTACTGAGGATCTTGACATCATTCAATTTGACATTAAAACAATTTTCCTCTATGTTGATTTGCATGAAGAGATAGCATGAAGAGATATAGTACATGTGCCACCTTAAAGGGTTAATTGTTACTAAGAAAGGAGGAAAATTATATTTACTCCACACAAGAGTTTTTATGGGCTTAAACAAGCTAATTAATAGTGGAACATGAAATTTAATGATTTCTTGGTGTCTTATCAAATAGATGTTCATTATTTAATTGGATTTGGGATAAATGTTTCAATTTGATGAAAATTTAGAATACATTGATTTATTTTTAAATTTTGATTAATCATAATCTATCAAATATCTTATCTAAAAATACATTTGAAATATATAATGTTCACCTAACTTCAAACCTAATTGTTGTTTATCTTTATTATATTAAAGTCCTTGAAATTTTATAATTAAGTTACCATAAATTCAACGAATGGCATGATGGTTTCATAATTATACTTAAAAAGGTTTCAAATATATATTATCTTGCACTTTTATTATAAACATAAAATTGGATTTCTCAAAGATTATTTTCTACTCATTTTTTTAAAACTTCAATTTGGTTTCTTTTTAGAGTTGTGCTTGTGGGTATAGGTAAATAGTTATATGGTAACCAATAACTTCAAGTGCGGTTATGATATAATGGATGGCAATGGCAAATGTAAAAATGAAAGCCTTATTTGTCAAAATTCATCTTTATTAATTAATTAAATTGTCAAAGTATTGTTTTGAATTCATTTCCAAAATTACATATTTTTAAATAATGTTGCATGATTCTACTTCCACATGAACATGATTAATTGTTATGAAGGTTTTCATGTTAATCATGATAACAAAAAATCAATCAATAATGAAGGTCATTTTATATGACACAATTTTGTGTTGCTTGAATAAAGGTCATGTTATGTGGTGACATTCTAATGAAAATTTTGGTACCAATGATAAATAAAATTTTATGCATGGTCACATAATAATTTAAGGCATGGAACATAACACATTAAATTATGTGACTTTATGTTGCAATTTTGAATAAGAAATCACCATGATAGAAATTCAAACTCATACTTAATAAATCATTAGGTTGATAATTGGTTATTCAAGTTGAAAAAAATTGCAATACATTTTTTTAAATGTTTCTATTACAACTAACCAAGCATGTTAGTATGATCTCTAGAATATAACAAATAGTTGTTATGTGTGTCACTAAATATTGGTAGTACTTTACATATGTCAATTCAATTTGAAAATGAACATTTTGGGTTGGATTTAGTCAGATAAACCAAATTGAAATAATAATATTGTTTTATTTTTTAAGCATTAACGCAAATATGGGACTCAAATTACCTAGGCTTGGGGAATTTTTTGGCCTCCCGTAAAACAACAAATTCATTCCACATCTTGAACCATAAAAATTTGTGTTCAGCTGAAACGTAGGAATAGGTGAACATCTAGAGTTTTTTTGTTAGCATTTTCGACTCTAAGTTCATATCATAATGCACATGTATCTCCCTCGAAATTTGCACCTAAAAAAGGATCACATATTGGCAAGTGCTTGTAAAAGGCCGAGTAATGATCCTTCTTCACTTGCTCCATAACTCTCTCCATCTATTCCCAGAGCTTAGGTGGTGAACGGTCTTAAGCATTGGGGAATTCTTCAAAATATAATTTGATTGCGACATCCTTAATTACAAAAATTTCTCGTTGTAAGAATAATGAAAAACAAAGATGAACAAGTTGAAAATAGAAGAAAAGAAGAGTCTTGGGGGGAATCTAAAATATGTCATACCTTATACATATATTCAAAAAAAACTTTTGATGTCAGAGAATGGCATGTCTTGTGGGACTTGGACTAACATTTTTTGTAAACCTCTACTAACAACACCTCCTTGAACTATTCCAAGGGGATAATCCCAATCGATTCAATTATGAAGAATTCATGAACAAGGCCGGGTTTTTATGTGGTCTAGCTCCACTAACCTATAGAGATATAGAGAGTAATGAAAACATAATCATTTCAATCTAACTTAATGCAAGAAGAAAAAAAAAAAAAAAGGTTCAAGAACATACTTGTTGAGCTCCATCATGGCAATGAGAAGTTCAATAAGCCCATGAGAGGTGTCAAGGACAATTTAATCAATAGAGGCCCATCATTGTGTAGACAATTAATGTAAGGCAACCAAACTTACAACCTATGATTCCCATCCCACACAAAAAACATGTGCCTAGAGAGAAACTTCAAGTAAAGATTAGCAAGCAAGAATGACTCAAATCTCTCATTCTTAGACATCTAATGTCAACTCCAAGAAGACATGTGTTGTCTTGGAATTCCTCCTACCCCTTCCAATTGAAAGGTGAAACATAAAAAACTTTCTCCCCATCTCAATAACTAGTTTGGAACATTTGTTCCATCTTGAGGACTTTGATCTTGGGTGTAGGATGAACAACTGGCATGGATATCATCTGACACAAAGGAATAATCATCTAGGCTTTATTCTTCGGCACCATCTTGTACTTGTCAAGGACTTCAAAGCTATTGAACTTGGTCTAGTTTTGAACAGCTTGAATAGTCCTATCAAAGGACATGGAGTCTGAATATCGCAACACTTGGGAAATCTTCAAAAAAATTTAAAATGTTACAAATGAAAGCAATTTAGAATTTTACAAACAAAAGGGTACCCAATGCACCTAATATTTTAGGCATCTCCATAATCCTTATGACGAAAATAATTCTACAAGATATGTCCTGCAAAAGTAAACACAAGAAAGTTCATCATTCTTTCCTAAAAAAAGAATTAAGCTCAAAAGGTCAAGTTGAGGAAAAAAAAGAACTAAACATCCAAGGTTCTCTTTGGGTTTTAGATCGTTCCTTAAGCTCTTTTTGAGCTTCTTTCAGTGCCAAGAGACACTTTGCAAGGAAAAAAAAAACCAAACTCTAGCTCAGCTCCTTTTCTTTTGTTCTATCCAAGTTTCTCTTAACATCGAAAGAAGCTTGGATAAAGAAAAAAACGTTGAGATTGGGTAAGGCTCCAAATTTGGAGTTGGGCCCAAGCTCGACATATTATGTTTGCTCCATCTAACCTTCTCATAACACCAATTGAAACTTGGATGGAGAAAAAAATTGAGCTTTAGTTAGAAGTTGAGTTTTTTTTTTTGAAAATGGAGCTGAACTTGGGCCAAGTTCCATCTTTGGAGTCAAGCCCAAGCTTGATTCCTTTTCTCAAAATTATTTTGGCCGATCCAACATTGCCCTAAAATCTGAACTTGAGCTTGGATTTTTCTGAACATAAAAACTTGGAAACAAAGCAAGGTTGGAGTTCCAAGTTCTTACCTTGAAACTTTTGTTCTCCTCTTGAGGTGTGTTGAAATTTCCTAGGGTCTCTGAGCCTTTTCCTTTTTCCTACACAAATAAATCAAGAAAAATGACAATTCTAAAAATGAATACTTACATACATGTGTGGACTTAAGCCCTAACTCTCTACTTGGTGAAACCCTAAGAAAAGGCAAACAATTTGTTTCTAGAAAATTATATTTTATTAAATTCAGAATTAAAAACTAAAGTGGGGTTTCCAAACATTCAATTAACAATTTTTTTATCAAAACAAGAGTTTTTAAACGGTTTATGTTTTGACTGATTATTTAAATCAAAACTAAACTATGGAGGAAACTAAAGAACTAATTGAGAGAATGCTTGAGAAATTGAAAAAATTTCAATTGCACTTTGAATTAATCGAATTGAGTTTTACAAATACTAAGTTGTTTGAAATTATCCAACCTTCACAAATGCAACCATAAATTGATGTATGAACATTGTTAAACTGATCTATGAAGAAACCTAAACCCTAAAATCTAAACACATTTTTTATTAAACAAAAGTTTTTAAAAAAAACCCAATTGTACTAACATTTATTGAAGGATAAGGACTTTTGTCTTGTGTGCTATTACTGTCATCCCTTGAATCTTTGCCATAGCCTATCTCTACCTCCTTTGATGACAATAATCCATAGGTTAGAACTCATGAAATCTTCTTAGTTAATGTACTTTCATTCACACTACAATGCATTTGGGCCTATAATACAAAAAATCTTACCTCTAATGATTCCTCCCTCCCTTGAGAGAAATCAAACTCCTTTCTTCTTCCTAATACTTCTATATCCTTCATAGTTGCATAAAAAATGTATGAAAAGATATGAGAGTTTGTTAAAATACAACATAACACATTTCCATTCCACTCTAAGAAAAGACATAACACCTCTTGTCTAGAAACTTGAAGGTGTGTCTCTTAGTTTTCCTCGATGCCATTGTTAGCTTTTGTTGTCTCACTTTGATATGAGTCCACTTATTACCACATCTTCTTCTACTCCTGTGTTGGGCTATGGTCGAAAGTTCACTAGAGCTTTCTACATTTGCAAAACGTTTCATCTACGTCCATTTTGTGCCTTTTATACTTTCTTCTTTGAAGGATGTTGTCATTTCCCTATTATGCCCATGACTATTCAACTAATGTACACCTAACAATTATCAATTCAAATTGATTTTCTATGTGTCAAGACAACTCATTATTCGATGTGTTTATTGGGTCTAATGCCAATCATTAAATGGATTATGTAATAGTTATTAACAGTTTGTTATCATCCTTATTTATAACAAATTTTGTCCCCTAATGTAATTATGACAATTTAGTATTATTTCGTTGTTGTTTAGTTACATTACAAACATTTGGTAATGGATCCTTCAGACATAAAGATGAAATTCCAAAACTCAATCAACTACATTTCCATCTTACTCATCAAGATAACAGTTGTGAAGAATTATTGCATGTCAAATTACACTATTAAGATGATAAAATGTTTTTAACTACTAACCTAAGAAATGTTTTTCTGAAAATGTTTAATGAATTTTTAGACTTACCTTCACCTTATTTGTTTCATGTTTATAGTAACCCCCACAAATTTATGAACATATTTCTAAGTATATGAGAAATCTTAATTGGTCATACTCAGTCATTTTTGTTTTTTTTTGTATTTGTTATTGTAATAAATATGCTTCTAGCAGCATCTTTTATCCATATGTTATTATTTTAGTTTTCCTCTCGTTATGAACATTCGTGCATCTAACCCACTTACCGAAAAATATTTTTGTTTTTTTTTAAATGAAAGGTAATATTTAATAATTTCCTTTTTATATAACCATGGGTCTAAAAATTAAAGTGCAATTGTATGATGGATACATATTATAAAATTCTGATATTTTGACATTTGGCACAAAAATTGAATTTAATCCTTCCTAGGCTTACCCTTCCTTTTTGGCTAAATCATTCTACATCATGCCTAAGTTTGTTGCCTGTATCTCTTCAAATGCCTTGTGATAATTTTACATCATAAATCATTTTCTTGACCATTTAACCCATTTCATTTTTTAAAAATGTCATTCTTGATTTAAGTGTCCTCCTTTAAATTTTGTTTCATGTAAAGAATTATTTGGTCTCCCTCGAATAATAGTTCTTATTGGACTTTTAAAATAACTACTTCTTTACATGAAGTTCCATTGAGGCTATATCCATATTTTGTCCCTACCCTTACTATCCTAAATGTGCCCCTCATTTTCATTTGTTTTTAGATTAACTTCAACATACCCCTCTTCGTTTCTTTGAATATTTTACAAAGCAATGAAGCTCAAAAGTACATCAACCATTAATCCTATTCTTGGAGGTTTTCACTACCACTGAGCATACTTTATTTTATTTGATGGATTAGAGTGGGCTAAACGTGTAAAAAAAGGATTATTATAACATTCTTGGATTGTACTCATAATGACAATAACTATATCTTCTCATTCAACTATCCCAGAATTCATTATACCTAAATATTTCCATATTTATATGTTTGAACATTTGTTCTGGAAATTATGTCATGGCTAGTCAACTCTTACACAATTATTTAACAACTTCTAAGAAAATCACTAATGTATTTGGAAGGTGGATTGTTTTGTATAATCATGTTGTCAAAATGTTCCTTAAGGTAAATACTGTAAGGTTTTAAGATCCCAAGCGTGGAAGATGTAACCAAATCAGATATCTGAAAATGAAAGAATTATTTTGTAATGGAGAAAATTATTTCATTAAACATTTGTCATGCCCGTACATGGCCTCATACATGATGGCCAGTTACGAACATGCCCATGTGCGTTTTTAGGGTTAATGTACGGTCTTAGGTGACTGTACGTTATTAAGTACTTAGGGTTTCAGTTTGTTGGCAGCTGTATAAAAGGCCAAGCCCTTCCTTTTTCTTTTTAGTTTTTCTAGAATTCTTTTGTTAAGAGAATTTCCTCCATAATCAAATAGGATTTCTAGATGCTCACGATGACCATTGCACGGCCACTGTCTACATACATTACATGTTCTTCTTTCTTTGCAATTCAATTCTCTCTTTCTTTCAATTCTAGAAAAACTCCATTTTCTTTTGCTTCATGTTGAAAGCGGCAAATTTTTTGTGCCTTTGAGTTCTTGAGTTGTTGCTACTAATGTTGCTACTAATGTTGCTGCTGCAAGAGGAAACATAAGTTGTTACTAGTGTTGATGTTGGTGTTGTTGGAGAGAGCTTGCGTTGTTACATTTCTACTAACTAATAAAGTAGGTTTCAACCTCCTCCCCACTCCTTTTCTCTTTCTCTTTCTTTTGCATAGAAACAAAAAATTGAAGACTCTTGAAGTTACCATTTAAATAAAATAAAATAAAATAAAATAAGATTTTAGCTTCGGCGGCCAACATTGCTATAGAGTAGCATAGCGCTGCCCACCATCGTTGTCAAATAGTGTTACCATGAGTTGCAGCGCCACCGCGAGCTCCAGCGTCGTCGCAAGCTGCAACACCACGAACCTGTAATGTCACAAGCTATAGCGCCATGAACTGCACCACCGTGAATTGCAGCGTTACAAGTTTGCAACGTTGCGAACTTGCAATGCTACAGCACCACATTGCCATTGGCCATCGCTACGAAGCTCATGGGCGTTCTGCGATGCCATGACCTCCGATGTCACATTGCATTTTCATCCGTTCACGAACTTTTGTCCGTCTAGGGACATTCGTCAAACTTTTGTCTGTCCAAGGACGTTCGTTGGACTACATCCATTGGACTGTTGTCCTGCGTCCTAATGTCCTAACATCCTATGTTTTTTATCGTCATGTTATCTTACATTCTGCCATCCTGCCATCTGCATCTTACGTTTTGTTGTCTTGCCATTTCATTCGATGTCCGTTCATCACTATTCATTCCCATCAACGCATCGTATTCTTCAAACCGTACGTTGTGTTAGAACTTTGTAGGTAGTTTTTTGTATTGTTACAAAATTTTGGGGCATGGGACAACACCATGTCTTGAGATGTTGAGAGCACTACTGCTCAGTTAGAGCCCAAGTATCAGCTACGAAGTAACACACAATCCTTTGAGCTGATTTCTTTAAGTTCACGATCTTCATAATGGTACCATTAAGCATCTACAACACCACTATCATCAAGTACAACTCATATTAGGAATTCAGGTTTAGGTTACATTACATCAATGGTCCATCAAAGTTCGTTTGGAGGGGCTCATTAGTGGGGTACACCTGTTGTCGCATCGGCTTTCACACCATCACCATATATTCCATTGTAAGCCGTTACCTCTACACCCATATACACCATGGAAGTCAACAGTTCCTCTAGGAGAATTGAAAAATTCAACAGAAGGCCAGGTACTCTTTTTTTGAAAGAGTTCAACGCAACTTTCTCAATTGTGGTCTGTGAATTGGAGCTCAAGTATGGCACTAATTACATCGAGACGTTCGCATTCAAACAACTGGCCCGTTATGTGCACTATGAGGCATTAGATGTTTACAAATAACATTCTCCAAGATTTTGGGTGTCACCTAGATCCCCAATCCAACATATGTCATAGCCATAGCCACCACCTCTCAAACTGCACTTCAAGCTACCATCGCACATCATGGGACTATGCCTAATAATCCAGATCCAATACCTACTTCAATAAACGTTTCTCCTCAACAATTCATTGTTGTTGTCGCAAACATTCCTCCCACCATCGATGCACAACCTTTTGCTAATCCAATGGGGGAATTTTTTCGAGTTCCTAAACTGGAATTTTTGGTTAAAAGTTCTGAAAAAATTTCTATAGCTTGCCATTTTCTTTCGGCAGAAGTATGAAACCCTCAAGATTTTTTACATGAGGCTTCTCAAACTTAAAGAGGATACTCAAATCTGGAAGCTGCCCATTAATATTTTCGTTCATTAGAAGGTACTCCGACACTCCATGCACAAGTCTTGTAATGGGCTTTTACAGAATTTGGAAACTCGTACACTTTGCTAGATGTGTACAACAATTTTGAAAAGTTGGAACTGGCTCATGCACACTATGAGGCTAATAATATGAGGCCTCCTTCACGTTCAAGGCCTGAACCTCCACTAGTTGTGCCAACCAAATCATCACATTCTTCTTCAAGGGCTAAAACAGTGCATTCAGTTACACCCATCCTACCTTCTTGCAACTATTATGGCAATCTTGTTCACAAAGCAAGTGAGTGCAACATTCCTTCCGAGGATCTCTTTTGTGATTACTATGGGAAAGAGGGACATCAGGAAATTGTTTTTTTTGCCAAATTCCTAGAAAGGAAGCAATTCCGATTACCACAACAAAATCTACTAACATCTTTCACTGTCCCTCAACCAAAAGCCAAGACACCTCAACCTTTCACTTCGGCTTTGCCCACCAAAGGTAATTCCAATGAGAATGCGAAAAAGAAAGAGCATAATGCTAACAAGAGGGAGGTGCTTCAAACGCATGCAATTCAACTTCAGACTCTACAAAATGAACTCGAATCATTAAGGGCCCAACTTGCTACTCTAAAAGGCAAATCCTCCCAACTAGCTAGTCATGCCCAACCTATACAAGGTTCAAAATCACAGGAACGACCTCTTAGGTTGTTCTATGGCCTCCCACACATGCCATGGCTAGGGAATATGTTTTTTCCAGTGCACACAATTGTAGTCTCACTACTTTTTTTTGCTACTTTACTACTTCCGATGTCGTGGCACAAGAGGCTAATGTGGCACCCAAAGTTTCTACCACTAGGCAGGTAATTCAGACTGATGGACTTGCATCTGGTTCAAGTCGTATTACTAGGGTTAGAGGAGCTTAAGCAATCACGCCACAATCTTTTCATCCTCTCAACATGGAAAAAGAACGCGCTTTGTTGGCAAGGGGGGAGGAGACTACTACACCACAAGTTGTTAAGGCATCAAATTCCCATGTCCCAGGAGTACATGTACATTAAGAAAACACACAAGTTTCCATTGATTAGCTTATGGAATGCCAACTTCAAATGCGTGAAATGGCGCAAAAACTTGTGAGTACACCATTGTTTTGTTTTCAAGATTTGAATCTAAGCACCAGGGACATAATTGCAATACTAGAAGATACCTTAAACACTACATCACGTCTTCTACCAATCCTTAATCCACATGTTACAGAGGTCCCATCTAACACCTTGGAGAAACATTTGATTAACTCATGTGTTGCAGATGGCGTTCGTAATCTGATGACATGCTCCTAAGTTCCTAGTTAGACCCAAGGCGAGTCTAAGTTATTCAAACAACAAAATTGTGAGGAACTCGGGGCACACTCCCAGCTTTCAGCACTGAAAGGGGTAGAGGGGCGTGCTGAAGTTTCGGCATAGGACTAGGAAGAATGACAAACTTTAATTATTTACTCGAACCTACATCAAACCAACTAATAAGTTGGTTAGTTTATTTTCTTGAGCACCCTTAGTGTTAGGACAAGCCATAGGCAACTTTGGACTCACAAGACTCACCACGGCCCTGACTCGAAAGAAGCCACCACCTTCCCCCATATAGTATTCTCTGCATCTCTCTATGGCACCTACGTCCAAATGGCTTTTTGTCCCAGGACTCCTAAGGAGGAGTCCCAAAACTGTCCCGGTTTGAATTCCTAGGACTTTGCAAAGTCATAACTTTTTGCTTAGACCTCCGATTGGGATGAGGTCTAAAGCAAACTTGTAGCTCTCCTCGATAACATTCCAATAGTGTATTGCACTCCACCTGCACGCATTAGGGTCAGGTCGATTTTCGACTTTTAGTGGTCAGAAGTTAAACTGCCAATTTGATTCCCAACCCTTCTTTATGCCATAATGTGCACTGCAGATGTCCAAATGGCCCATGCAAGCTCATTTTCAACATCTATATTTTGATAACTTTTCAATGATATAAAAAACGCCGTAATGCGAGGTGTTTTGACCCATGCGATCGAACTTTGAAGTTTTGGGAGTCCCAAAGGACTCCCAAGTCCCAATTTCGAAAGTGTGAGTTTCATCCTCACACTCTCTCAAAATAGGGTTGCGACATCTAATCACTAGTTCTAATATGGTTAAACTAATGGACTTTCCTACTTTTGATTCTACACTCACATACTAGAAGGGAATTAAGAACACCTCACTTGTGGATTTGTTACTTAGCAAAGGTGTTGTGGATAGCTATTTTCTCCACAAAGTCTCTCAGTCATTTCCAAAGGTGGTGCTTAATGAGAGAATTTCCATCGCCATTGGAGTTGCCATTGTCGACAATATTGGGTCAACAATCCAAGTGGGAGGACATACACCCAGAATGGTACTTCTTGATACAGGTGCCCAACCAGTGATTCTTCGAGTTCAATTCGCCAAAAAGATGGGCATGCTTGACTTTAAACTATGAAAATCTATGTGGCAGATTTGCACTATTAGTGGGAGCGTAGAGGAGGTATTTGGGAAAGCTTGGATTTGATTACACTTAACTTCAATGAAGGTATAGATCATGAACTTTGCTTATAGGTCAAATGTTTCGTCACCAATGCCACTAGTTATGATGCGCTCATTGGGCAAGAGGCCCTATTCCCACCAAACTTCACAATTGACAATTGGTTCGAGCATGCGTACTACTAAGTGGATTGGGAGATGATGGCCACCACCTAAGATACATACCCCTTGATTTACATGGGAACCATAGTCCTATGGTTCACCATTCACTACAACAACAGGGGGCTATTTTGCGATCCACATATCATCGCAAACAACAAAGAAAAAAGTTTCCGAAAACCCGCATTTGCGAACCATAACTCCTCGCAAATTGTTAAGCCTTTGTGATACCATAACATTCGCGCATGTACAATCGCAAGTCCTTCACAATTCCCGAACTTGATACAATCGCAAAACCTTTACGATTATAACTGCTTCTATATCTTGTTTGCGATTAACATTACATCGAAAACTATTTGCAACAAACCCATCGCCGCAAAGACTTAGCAAATCGACTCAAAAGTCTATCGATTTCCGAAATAAGGTCTATCACAAACCCTTAGCGGCATTTTGAGAATCCCAACACGTTTGCGTTAGATCCTATATCGGAAACCGATAGGTTTTTAAGATCTCACGCAAACTTTTTGGGATTCTCATAATGCCATTAAAAGTTTGCGAAATCTATGATTTCGCAAACGTGTTCTAGAATGATTTTACCCCCAAGAGTGTAGCGATGTCTGTGACATGGTATTATTGGTCTTTTGGCTTTTGTAGTGTTGCAAAGAATTATGACTTGCAAATTGTTTTGAGATGCACTGTGTATCGCAAGAGCATGGCACTGTATTCTTATTTTGGAAGCAGGGTTTATTTGGGTCACTTTGGGCCGCAAAAAAAAAATTTATATCAAAATTTCAAAATTTACAATGTAAAAGGGTTTGCAACCCTTGGGTATCTAACACACTAGCTATCTATCACTAGTAGAAATCAGCCAAAATGTAACCAGTCAATTTACGACTACATGCGACTTATAGTCGTTTGCGACTAGATTTGAGAATATTTGCAACTACAAGACCAACTTTCAACTA
>Ga0209611_10000389_pt1 | contig 63009 bp, 55 predicted proteins | sample S1TSphgellanicum_3_FD_187693 | JGI IMG/M metagenome (GOLD analysis project Ga0209611, IMG submission 187693) | Host-associated microbial communities from peat moss isolated from Minnesota, USA - S1T2_Fc - Sphagnum magellanicum MG (SPAdes) (version 2) | ecosystem: Host-associated > Plants > Peat...
TTTTGCCCTTCATCGCATTGCGGCACCACGCAATAATCTGATCGGCTTGTGGGAATGTCCATGGATAAGTAAATCAACACGACCTTAGTGTAGAATGTGATGGAGAGCAGGGCAAAAAACTACATGACAAGTTGCGACTTGTTCTGCCCGACGCAGTTGTTGAAGATGACCACCAGGATCTTGGGCGTCGTCTGTTTGTGTTCGAGCATCGTCGTGAACTTATTGGAATGGTATGTAAACCATAAGTTGCACAACACATCTGCATCCGCATCCTTGCACCCATTCATCATAAAAGAGCATGTCGGCACTGTCATTGGTAAAGTCAGTAACAATAAAGTTCAAAACCATTAGATTGGAATTAAAATAATCAGTCAATGGCTGCAAATGCCCATAATGAAGTATGGTGAAGCTGCCACCGAAATCCTCGATCTGAATCTGAATCATGGGCGCTACGGTCGTGGATGTCATGTCGATGTCACCAACATCATGAGCATGGTCGTCATCCTAACTATCGAAGATGATAGTACAGGGAACAAGCTTATCAAGAGCGTGTTGCTTGACGAACTCCTTGACAAAAGTTGACATTGTATGGTGCTGGCTAATGGCAGCATCCATATGAGTCTACTTCTCCAAGAGCAGTCGATCATGTTCGTTAGAGGGAAGGTCGTCTTGTTGCAGCTGGATATTGATACGAATACAACAATCACATACGTCCTCAACAATGCGAACTAAACGAAGGCTAGGAAAGAACAGATGGATGTACTGAACCCAACGTGAATACGATACAACATGACGACTGTCATTGGCGGATTCAATCTTGTCCTTGTACCTATGATATAACTTTGTGAACGTGAGCTTCGGATCTAGAAGCTGATATTATTTCAGGCACCTATGAGCGCAGGGGAAACTGTCTTCGACCTCCCAAGACTTTGCATCTACCTTGATCATGTCCAGGTCATTATCATGAAGTGCATGAGCAGGAACGTGCGGTGGACAACAAGTGTGAAATGTGTCAATACCATATTGCAGAACCTTGCAAAATCGACTAAACTTTGAATTGCTGACGGGCAAGACGGCTTGAATCTCACGTTCTGAAAATCCACTCTAGATCAAATTCATGATGATCCCTTCTGACTGCTGCCATTCAGTACTAGGCTGATTTGTTTCCGTAGACACCCAATCGACACGAATTTTGTCGATTGCATCTTGGCCGATTTTGGTAATGACCCGTTCCAATGCATTTGCCTACCGATTCTTTGGTGGTCGATGTTGCCGCTGAATCACAGTCTGATGGGAACCACTAACTCCGCCCAATCGACGTGATACCTACTTGGTTCGTAATGTTGACAACTCTAATGCAATGGACTTGGCAGATGCTGATAATGAAGTCGTGGCGGTCGATGATGAAGAGGTGTTCTACGTCTCCAACAACTGGTCTAATGCGAGTGCCAATTCATTAGCGGTAAGGTAGTGAATGATATTGTGTTCCCATCTTCGCACAAGGAAAGATTCAGGGAAGGTGACTAGGAATGCTTCAATGTGCTGAAGGGCCATCTACATTTTGCTTATTAATGTCAATCTCCACGTGTCGATATCATCATAGTATCTAATTAAAGTATGCAAACGTGCAGTTAGGTTTTCATAGTAATCCTTAACACAGCGTTTGGACATGATTGCAATCATGTTTAGATCATTTGGGCGACAAAGCTACCGTTGCCAGCGCAAAAATTAATTAATTGCCTTTGTCGTTTTAACTTTATTTAGGTCCCGCCATAAGGTTCAAATAAACATCTGATTTGGGGTGTAATGCGGTGAGAGTTGAAATGGTGTTAGAAGACATGGGTGTGGGAGAAAATGGTGCCAAAGCGTGAGCTACCCAAAAGTATTTCCTTGCATGCCCAAGGGCTAAACTGCAGAGCAAATGTTTGTGAGTTAGAGGATCATGTTGGGGAAAAGGGTTTAAGCTCGAACTAATCAACAAAGCTTGGGCTCGCAAAAAAAAACTCTTCTTACAAATTTTCCCAATCACCTACTAGAAATTGCTTGAGTCGAATCCGCATTACCCTATGCCCTATTGCCTTGCCATGAAGGGGCAAAGCGAAACACCATTAAGGTAACAAGAAAAACAAGTGCCAAGCTACCACATTGTACGCATCCTACATTAGCTTATCCAATGGAAAACAAAATGCCACTTATACATTACACCGTAGAATGGTGGGGATGTAATTATACAAATAAAGATGGCAAAGGCCTAAGTGAAAGGACCCAAGGACATCCAATGTTGAAACCCAAGTCCAAGCTAATGCAAGCGGAGTGGGAGTAAGGGAAGTTATTGGGCTAGGATGATCACAAGGGTTTGGATTGGATGAATTAGATGTCTAACATGAATGCTGATGACGAACTAACTCGACTAGTAAATTGGCACCCATAGGTGGGGCACAAAACTTTAGGTGGAAGTTAAGGCGTGTTGAAGAAATGAGGGTAGGTTGGGGGGGTATGATCATGGCCAACTCTAAGGACCAATAAAATGGGAGGGGGAAAATGTCCTAATTGTGCATGATTGAAAGGGTTTGGGAAAATGTAAGGTTGGGACCCCACATTCACATGAAAGGTTGGGGGCTAATAGGGAAACTAGTAGGTGGTGTATGATTTATTAAAATTAGAGGGGTAACTAGTGGGTGATTTGTGGTTTGCATGGGGGATGGGGTGGAGGATAAGTCAGTGGTGGCACATGATGAGGCAAATGGGCGATGGGACCTATGAGGTTTGATGAGACATGATGAGTTAGGGGACGTGGGATGTTTCAATGTTGATTACAAAAAAAATTTGGTACCCATGAGGTAGGAGGTCTACTATGAACACGGGCTCCACTTTCTAAAAACTGCCTATTGCTATAAGGCAATCTTAAATCTACAAGGCTAATCATACAATACTAAACAAAACAAAAGGAAAAATGTAAAAAACTTTCCAAGGACTCCTTTGTTAAAGCATTATGCCAAGGTCAAACCCTAACTTTGTTATAAGCTTAGGTGGCACGATCACTAAGCTACTGGATTCAACAAGACCTAAAAACTCTAATACCAAAATATTAGATTGGGACCTATTTGTGTAATTGCAGATAGGTCCCACGTTTTAAAGAGTGCCTATTTCAACATGTAGTTTTAAACCTATAAATTTAACCACATACAGTTGGACAAATCAAATGGAAAAAAATAATGAACTTTGTTATCTTGTTGTCTATTGATGCTAATGTTATTATCATCACTATCCTCTTCTTTTGCTCCGAAAAATGGTTGCGCACATATGTCCCACTATGCAAAAAAAATCTAGAAAGTAAATTTACAATTAATCCCCCTAATGGAATTGTAAATGGACTACCAACAAGCCCTCTTTATACTAAAATGGAATTGGAACCCTTCTTTTTTGTTTCCCAAAGGCTCCCAACTGCAATTTTTTTCTCTTTGTTTTTGTTTGTCCCTCTTTGTTTATCATTCTCTTTCTCCTTTTTTTGTGCAATGCTAACTAGTGAGCCTAGGGAAACAACAACAGTAGTGCCAACAAAGCTACTACCACCATTGCCATTACCACCAAAATTGTAGCAAAACTTCTCCTTTCTATCCCTTTATTTTTCTTTCTCTCTACCTCTCTCTTTGCCTTTCTTTTTCATCCTCTTTTTGTGCCTTTTTTTCTCTTTCTATGCCTTTTTTTATTTTTCTACATTTTCCTCTATTTTGTCTCCCCCATGTCTTCTTCTCTATGTCAAGACCATGACAACACTAACTATAGGCATACATGAAGAAAAGCGAAGCTCTACAACTGTTCGTTACTTCAGACTTGTCCCCTTAACTTGTTCTTTAAGCCCAGTTGGTTAAATGCTTGAGTTTTTAAAAAAGGTCTGTTCTTTGCACAAACCTTTTCAAAAACTTACCATCCAATGAATGTTGATCTACACATTTTGGACCCAAAAGAAATGATATCCAACCATCTTATAAGTCAGGAGACATCAAACCCAATTTTTGCCATCTAAAATGATGCATAATGTCATGTTATTATGCTACCAACCTTTGTCCAACTTGAAGTTATTGTTCAAAAGACAAGTAGAAGCATTCAACATGTACTTGTAAGGAAGTCCAATGGTAAAACCTTGTTTTTTAAAGATGTGCAAAGTAGTGTACATAGTTTGCAAGTTTATCATTATATTTTTAGCACAAAGCCAAAACTAATTACCTAATAGGAGATGATTTTTTAATCCCTTGTTTCAAGAGCCCTAGAACCTTGCCAAGCTTGCAAAACATCACACACAACTATATGCTTAAAAATACAATGCACTTTCAAGAGCAAGCTCGAAATTGAGAAACACATAAGCAAATCTAGTCTTGAGGAACTTCAAGATCTCCAAATTCTTGAATAATTAGTAGATGCACAAAACATTTGCATTTTCATTCACAATTCACTCCTTTTTTTGTTTTCTTACCAATTTTGACATTAGAAGCAACATGTCTTTAATTAATGACTCCAAATAATGTGGAACAAATGGAGTCCATACAAATAATAAATAATGAATTATCGTCATCTCCTTCATTTGGGGCATTATTTATGATGACTTGAATGATAAAATTGAACCTGACTCTTTTGATATGTCATAATTCATAACATGTAATTGGTGGTTAAACTTCACCCATATTTTTGAAAGTGTTTATCATTTCTAAAAATGCAATGCATTACATGATGAAACCACATATTGATTATTTATCTTATTTGAAATCACTTCATACATAACAAATATTTTTTGTATTCATGTTTACATGATGAATATTTTGCAATGATGCAAAACCATTTTGCAAATAGTCTCACCAATTTCATCTCACACAAGATTAGTTTTAAAGCCTCTTTGTTTGGTTCATGAAAATTATCTACAAACCACTTGCCCAAACTACCATAATACCCAGCGTGGTTTGGTAGCAAGGTGCCTAACAAAATAAAATTTGGTCACTTGCATTTGGTAATAAAAATAAAAATATTTTGCAATTCAACGTTACATTAAATAATGAAGTTAGTGTGCTAGAGAGATTTTCAACATGGCAAGCAAGTATATTTCAAAAAATTTGGCAATTCCAAAAAGTTAATTAGCTAGTGCCTAACTAGGGTTAGGTATTACAATAATGTTATTATGTCTACCAACCTTACACAACAAATAAACATGGAACAAATTATAAGGGTAACAAAAGAGGGGGAGAAGGAACAGGAGGAAAAAAATGGGAGTCATATCAAGCAAAATAATTTTTTGAAAGTGAGTAAAGAGGGGTCAAAAAAAAGGAGAATTTTTTTTTCACAAAAGTTACGAGAAGCAAACTAAACAACATAATATTGACAATTTACCACACAAATGCAAAGAAAATAACAACATAAATAAGTCAAATGACCATGGTAACAAAAACCTAAAAGAATATGGGACAAAATGTTTTGAAAATAAGAAGCCTAGGTGAACCACATACAAGGAGAAGGTGACAAATCTAAAGAATTTAAAAAAAAAAGATGCTTGGAAAACACTTGCATGGGCTTGATGAATGAAACAGAAAAAACCCAAATTTATGATTTAAAATAACTATTTAATTTTCTTCCTTCTAGGTTCCCTGCCTCTTATTTCCAACTTCTATGTTCTAAGGAACAACCCAACAACTCCCCAATAGCCCTTCTTATGTTGGGTAAGCTACCCTTGGTAAGCCAGAGAGGGCGAGATAAGGTGGTGCACCCAGTATAATGGGCAACTGCATGCCCATTCCATTACTTTATCATTTTTGGTGAGTGATTATGATGCGCCATGAAATGACTACGGGAACGACATGGGAAGTTCATGCAAATGACATGTAAATATTGTGCATATATAATAGGAACATTAGGGCAATATCACTATAACATGGGGACATAAAGGGAATGTGAAAATAAAACATGGGTACATCATCTGTAAAACATTAATGTCTAGTTTCGAATATTATGTATAACATGTAATCTTTTACTTTAAAAGATTATGAAATTCCTCTCTAGATTATTATGAATTGTCATCCAAGTGACATGTGGCAAGTCAAAGAACCAATGTATTCAATCTAGTAGTTTAAATTTGAATAGAAAAGTCACATAATCATTCATCACATAGATGTTAATGTTGTAAGTATTCTTTTCTTCATAATGTGACCCTATATAAGTTTCCACAATAATAATGGGCATCTTACCTAAGCTTTTATTGTTAGTTTATTGAACTTCATCAAGTATTAGGCACATAATGGCCCTCTAGAGTTGAATGTCATCCAAAGGAAAGCAAATCTTAGGTTGATTGTGGTTTCAATGATGTGCTGTTGAAAATCTAGTTATGGCATCACATGAAAACATTGAATATGACCCTCGTCAATATTAAAGTTTGTTTGAAGTGCATAGGTTGTAGATCTATTATTCAAATGAAAGGTTTGGTGTATGCCTTGCATGATATTCTAACACCAAAACTAGTCACTAGAGGTAAAATTTATAAATTTTAGTAGTTATGGTCTAAAGTAGAGAGATGACTAAATATGATAAATAAATAATAATCCTTATGGGCCATAGACATAAGGATATTTTCACAAGGGTTCTGCAATGGACTCATATATGTGTTACCTAACTATTTAAAGTTAGCCATAAATTGAAGTTAATTAGCTTGACCTAATATAAGACAAAAATGTTAAAGTTGTGAAATAATATAGGAATTCAGCCATGGAGAGGATGAATATTTAAAAAGATTAATAGTTGGGATGATATTATTGGCTTAAAGTTAATGAATGACAATATTGATTAAACCTAGATCAAATGAGTCGATGATTCATCATTTTTTTTTCAAGCATTTGAGGGGTTATGGGTGAAACTTTGTGGTCATTTATAAAATCTTTATTTTCATGTTTTCATATTGAGATTTTATTGTTAAACCTTGTGATAAGACTTATGTGTCAAATGACCTATGATATAATAAACTCATGATTTGTTTTGATTGTGAAAACATTCACAACAGAAATATTATGTGAAATTAGTGAATTATCCTCATAAAGTAAGGTCATTAGGCATGTTTGATTAATTATCCATCAGGTGTAGTTCACAAAAGGACACAACTTTTAGGATGATCTTAGCCCAAGTCATACAAGTTTTATCTTTTGTGTTTGTGTATGTTGCTTAAGATTTTAGTTTGTTTTGTTTATTTTTGTGTTGAAAAGGATTAATTTTCAAAATAAACCTTCATGAGTTCAAACCGGTGTTGGTTGGTTCTTGATTTTTTCAATATCACTGGATCGGTTATTAAAAAAATAATTTTATATTTACATATAAGGTATCAAATATTGAGATTTTTCAAATTTCTTAGGATTCGCCTAATATCAACCTATTGGAATAATCAACCAATAAAGAGTTTTTTTTTAACATGTAAGAACCGACTAGTATGCATAAGGATCAATTTTTGCAAGACCCTAATAAGAACCAACCAATATAGTGCCTAGGTTAATTATCAAAAAAATAAATTAAACTTTTTTTTTTCATTCTTCTTATTTTCATTCTTTTCACATTTCTTATTTTTTATAATCATTATTTTCACATTTTTTTGTTTTCATTATTTTCACATTTTTGAATTTCACACTTTAGGATTCTAATTCTCTATCATCATCTTTTGATCTGAAAAGAAAAATGGTACCAACTGTGCAAAATCCTATAACATTATACATGTTGTATATCACATACCAATGTTAAAAAGCTCAAGTGAAGGAAGAATATGAATGTAGAACCAAAAAAATTGAACAATGAGTTTCAAATCCAAGTCTATTGAAAGAAAAAGGATTTTGATTTTCTATCATGATCTTTTGATCTAAAAAGAAAAATGGTACCAATTGTGTGAGATCTCAAAAAAACAAATCATGAAGGTTTAACATTTTTCCATAGTTGATTTGGACATTCCTTAATCCCACAATGGTTTATAGTGTGAGATCTTTGACACTAGAGGTGAGGGAGGATTGAAACTTCACCCCAAACATATCAAAAACCATGATAGATTTTTGAGAATGGCCACCTTGCAGGCTTGCCAAAAATAACATAATTACTTAAAGTGTTGTAATTCTTATTAAACCATAGATTAAAGGAAGTGGAAATCCATTGATACAATGGTATGCCACCATTTAAATGTAGGGGCAAAGGTAAAATTGGCCAAAAAGCTCCACTTGTTAATCATTATAAAATCCACACTTGCACACAACCAATTAGAGCTAAAAAATGGAACAAATCTAACAACAAATATAGTAAGGTTCAAAACAAATGTGCATGGGACATTTGACATTTTATCAACTCTTAAAGAATTGAAAGCAAGAAGTTGAGCCCATGCATAATTAGAAATAACAAACTTTACTAACAAATATAGTCAACCACTTAGGCTAACACCTCAAAAATAAGCCTAATGGCAAAGCAAGTCCATAAAAAATAGAGAAAAAGGTCTATCAACATTCATATCCATCATTTTAGTTCATGATTAACATTGAAATAACCAACTGCATTCAATAATGTATCATTTTCATTAATGATATTCATTTATTCCATAAGGAATTCATCAATGGATTATTGTTCTTATGGGAAGTTTAATCTTGCATTAGCTAACCAATTTTTTATTATCACCACCAACTTGTCCAAATTGTCAATTCCTAGCCTACAACACCAGAGGTTTGTCAACACTCTAGCTATGCTAAAAAATTCAATTTCAATCTAAGACCCATGAATCTTGATAATCTATTGAGCCACAAAAGAAACATTTGGAAATCGTGTTTCATGGGACCTCCACCAAGTCAAGAACAATAGAAAATTTTCTAACTTCACATGCAAATGGTGGAATAAACCTAATTCATTCTTCAACAACCCATGCAAAATGACTACATTTGAGGTCATTGCCCCAAAGATGGATTCATCATCAACTCGTGTTGCTTTAGTCAGGCCATAAATGGAAAGGTTTAAGAAATGAAAAACAACCATTAGCAATGGCAGCAAAGTCTTGTTGCCATACTTAGCCACAATTTGTATAATTTTTGCCCATCCAACAAACACCTTCACCACATCAAAGGATTTAAAATGCAGGTCCAACATTAATGTTAACATGTTATGAGCCTTGCTAGCATTGTAAGAAGATGTAAATGCCAAAAATAGAACCAACATTACAAGAAAACAAGGTTTTTTTTATTGGAAAAATTGGTGAAAAGGTACCCCAGATGGCCCTTGTCCAATTTAACCAAGGTGCCATCTTGGACAAATCATTTTGGACCCAGCCATTTTGACTTATGTCTTTTTGGTTGGTTTTTTTATTGTCTTTTTACTAATCAACAATATTTTGACAACAATTATATATGATTTCATTTTAAAACAATATAATATGTAATATGTATTAATAATATATTTATTTATTTAGCTACTTACGTTGCCCAATCATTAATGTACAAAATAAAATAAAATAATTTACCTACCTATCTTATTTTGCCTAGGCCCTTTAAACTAGGTAGCCTAGGCTAGGTGGCCAACTTTAAACCTACTTGTTTAGGTGGCCTAGGTTAGTTATTTAAGCCATGTAAAACCAAGGTAACTGAAGTAGCCAATTATATGTGTCACAAGGAATTGAACTCTTCACCTCCACTTTGAGGAGTCAAGTTTTTACCATTGGACTACCACTTCAAAAGTTAAATTTTTTGTCATCATATTGTAATAATCTTAATTGAATTTTTTGTTTTGATGTACATATTGTAACATTCATCAATGAACTTCAATATTTTTGTAGGAGGTTATACCAAGTACCAAGTATCTACCTAAATAACATGTAGGTACTTACACTTAGTAGGGTTACTACATGTTATTAATTCAATTAATAAATAATTAATAAAAATAAATAGCAATGATTGATTAATTCCTATCAATTATAAATAAATAAATAAATAGTATCAATGATTAATAATTTATTATTTCCTATCAATTACTAAATAATAAAAAATAAATAAATAATTATTCAATATAAATGGATGATTACTGAATATTTCCTATGGAGTATTGAATATTAAACATTAAATAATAATAAATTACTATTAATTATTGATTTAAATTTTTTTAATATTAATGTTTCATTATTGATTATTTACTATAAATTAATAATGATTAATTAATATATAACAATTTACTATTAACTAACAAATTAGTTTAAGGTTTAGTATGTACCTTAGGCAAAATAATTTTGTAGGTTAAGTAGCCAAATTAATATAGTTGGTTTAATTAAGTGTCAAATTAGAATGGCCAATTTGATTAATTGTAAATCACAATGGCCATTGAGTATGGTCAATTTGACTAAACCTTGGTCATCTTGATGGACTTTTAACCTTTTTTACTAGATGTTTGGTTTGTTGCATGGTTAAAAAGGTCGTTTTAATCAAATGTTTTAGTCAAAAGTAACTTGTATTTTTCATGCCCCAGGCCTTTAGTCAAAACGACCATCCCCCTTGGTCAATGTGGACATTTTAATCAAGTTGGACCTTTTGAAAAGTCATGTTTTCTTGTAGTGCAATACAACTTAAACTTATACCATCATACACACCTGAAATGCCCCAATTCATATTCAAAATCTCAAATTGTTGAATTTAACTTTACACACACACATTGATTAAAAGGGCAACATTTAGGGCATCGATAAATAACCAACATCCTTGGGTTTGATTAAAGATACATTGATTCACAATAGTAAACATAGTTTCAACAACCATTTTACAAATCGCCCATGTGTGTGCATTTGGCACATGACCTTGTAATTATTGAATTTATTGCCTCCCATAACATAGATTGATGGCATCGCAATACTCTAGGGTTTCCTAAAACAAAATCGCCTTAGCAGTAAAACTACGTTTCATCAAAGCTTTTAATTTTCGATGGGAAAGCCCAACATCAAGGCATGCCTTATGGCATTCATTGCACCCTTTGCCATACTTCTTAGTTCATGTTTTTTTTTGTAATGTAAATTGAGTGGCTTTTAAGTTAACCTCCTTAAAACCAACATAAATTTTAGTATCATTACAAGCATATTGGCATAATTTGTTGAAAGCATGGCCAAAACATGACCCTTTCCAAGGAACTACAGGTCTTAAAAGACCACAACTAACAACTAAAGCAAAAGCTTGTGCATGGATGCACAAATTGTCACTTTCATCCTTCACACATGTAATTAATTTATCTAATAAATTGTACAATGATAAGAGATCCTTGACTTGCACTATCATTGCAACTCCAAACGTATTAGTGGCTTGAAAAAGTCCCACTGCCACATGGCAAGGCACCCCCATTGAATTTATGAAATTAATCACAAGAATAAAGGTGTCATGTCTAAATCTAGACATCCATAAATCAAAAGAGATTGTTGTTGGTCACATGAATCCAAAGCGGAAATTACATACTATTTGGTCTTAGCACTAATGAAAGGATGACATGTTGAACCATTTGCTTGTGGTTCAGAAACACAACTCATGGATTTTGACACATGATCAAGTGCTTCAGCCATTAACTTTCTACAACAAAAATAAAGCCAACCAAACCTCAAATAAATTTCTTAATTCCAAATGAACATCCTCACAATCAAAACCCCCATGCATATGCACATTGAAGCAAAATGTTTCAATCAAATCTACCATTTGGATTTTGATTTACAATGGAAAAAACAAATAAACTTTAGATTTTGGTTTACAAACAAACATTAATGAATTATAAAAGTTTTCCTTTAATGAATTTTTAAATTCATAATTCGAAATCGAAACCTTGAAGCAATTCATGCAAGTTTATTTTACAACATAGTTTCAACGCTATACATCTAGTCCCATACACCTGAAGGACGACACCAAATAAAACAAAAACAAAAACAACAACAATGAACACAAGCAAAACACAATAAAAGGGGGAAAAATACTTATTTATGAGTGCGTTAGTTCAATTATTGCAAGTTGAAAAAAAATTAACCATCATGGACCCTCAACAACATTTCGATATTTGTCCTCAATGTTCACAATAACATTCAAAGATCTCACAAATAACCATTATAATTGTTGGGACCATTTCTCATGTTTGGTAGTTATTGTAGCCAAACATAACAATCCACCCCACAACAAGTAGAAAAACATTGTTGTATGCAAAGCTGAGAGCAACACATGAAAGAGGGACTTATGGTTTGGGGTTTTAGGTATATGGCAAAAAGTGAAACCTTAAATGGACAAAGGTGCTTGGATGAAAAAAATAAAATGGATGAAAATTTAATTGACCTAAGTAAGGATGGCAAATCCCCATTAGGGTATCAATAGGGTATTGATTTAAAAAAAACTAATAACATGCCAATAAGATATTTGTAAGGTATTTAAAATCTTAATATCAAGCTAGGTAGGTTCTTGGTTGTGTATTTCTTGGAATGGAACCAATAGGTAGGTTATATGATACCTAGACCCTAGTTGATACCTGAGTTGTTTTTCAATAATTGGCCAACACTAGTTCAAACCCATCTTAGGTTTCAATCTCAATGTGTTTTCTAATCAACTCCCATAGGTGTTTCCAATAAAAAGGTCAAGATATTAGTTTATGGATATTCTTTTTGGTAGAGAGGAAGAACAATCCAAATTCTACAACCATGTGGCCAAATATAATAAACTCTCTCTAAACTAATACTATGTAAACTAATATTCTCTCTAAACTAATATGCGGGCATAGGCCCGTGGCGGGCCTCATACTTAATCTAATAATTCTCCATAAACTGATATTCAATATTTTTTTTCGGTCCCATAACATTTTATAAACTAATACATCATACATATGGCACCAAAACGATGAAATCAAAGGAAACACCTTCGAAAGTACAGAGTTAAATGTGCTGGGTTAGATGTCATATGATCTTCTACGTGCTTTTTTGATCCTCCACCAAGCTCCACAAGGTTCCGTTACCTTCCCCAATGATCCATTACCTTCTACTAACTTCCATGACCTTCCATGCTGCTTTGGCAAGTTCCGGAATGATTTTTGTTACCCCCCATATAATTTGTGTAAACTAATATCCTCCATAAACTAATATCTTCCGGCTGGTCCCAAGGATATTAGTTTAGAGAAAGTTTACTGTAGAAGCAATGAGTTGTAAGGTAATCTTGAAGATGGAAACATTCCCAAAATAAAGGGCTTAGGAGGAGGCGATAGCCAAGTCCAAGCCCTCATTTTGAAAAGCTCCACACCAATGGGCTCTATCCATCTACAACACAAGGCAAACATTACCTTGAACTTAAATATGAATAGATTGTTAGGCATAGGACAAGGGAAGGTTCTTACACCCACTCCTTAGGAAGATGTTAAATAAACCCTAGGTCCTTATTGTAGTAGTGTTTTTGTATCGCTTTCTTTTTAAAAAATTATTGCCCTTGGCATCATTCATCTTTTTGAAGAAAAGATGGATGGCACTAAACACATTTTGGTGTTGCCCAAGACACGCTTTGGGTCTCGTTATGCACAATTCGGGCATGTAGCATCCTTTACATATCCAAAATGTGTGTAACATGATTCAAAGTGTGTAATGGGCAATACCAAAATGTGTATAGACTATTGTTGGGTGATTTTTATTTTTTGTGTGAAAATCATCAATTTTTGGTTTTAGGATTGTTTTAAAAAGTCTATCAAGTTTTCAAATAAAAAGAGAATTTTTTAAAAAAAGCCATTCAAGGTTTTTAAAACTTTGAAAAAATAAAATCCAATTGATTTTAGTTGAGGTGATTTTCATAAATATTTGAACCAATAAGTTTCAAAAATGGTTTTCACAACTCATTTATCAAAAATATTTTTATTGATTTTATTAATTAAAAAAATTACTTGCAAAAGCATGATGAAAATGCATAAATTCAAACAATAATAATTTCAAATTTCATCTCATTCAAATTTACCTTCACCTTTAAATCTTTCTAACTCTTCTTACAAGTATTCATTCATTTCAATAAACTCTATTAGATTGCAAAAAGATTTGCAACCAACTCTTGGGTCATTAGGTCAATTCTTGCTAACAAATATTAAAATTTCCAAGTTTTATGATTGTAAGCAATAGTTCCTAAGTTTGGTGAGTAGGTTGACTAAAAAAAATTTTCTTTCAATCTCTATTTGTAATGTAATAATTTTCAATATCTATTAAGCAAAAAAACCAATAATGGGGAACATGGATTCATGTTTTTGTCACCATTGGAGAAGGCACTTAATCTATTTAGCATCCACTTGAAATCTTTTAAAATCCAACAACTTTCTATTAACCAATTCTTTGAATGGTTCATTTGTGCCAACAATCATCTCAAAAATATCTAAACTATAGTCTTCATCAACTTTATGATCTATAGATTCAATTTTACAATTTGCCATAGGATATGAATGATGATAACATTTCAAAAACATAAAATGAAAGCATTTTATGTTATACTCTATAACAATTGAAATACCTTGCCCATGACCAACAAATGAAAACCCAAATAAAGATTCTTAGATTGTGGATTTAACTTTGGACTTTGAAAAAATTGAGGAATCACAAAAGATTAAAAAAAAGGTCTAATTCTAGTGTTTACTAGCATTTTAAACATTTTCATAAGAACAGTCCAAGGATCCAAAAACACAAAAGCTCATCAATGGATAACCTATTGTAAACACAAACCATGAGAATGCCTCTTTGCTTCCAATGTTTTTTTTTATGAACTAGTAGGGAACGACAATCTCAAGGTAAATATAACATTTATTGGCAACAAACTAAAAAAATTGTTCCAAGTTTTGTCCACACGGTAACAAAGTGACAACAAACTTTTGGGGGGTAGTTCAAAAGTGATGATTGGATGATCAATCCTAGAGTGAACATGGCTATCCAAAAATGGATGGAGAAAGTTTATGATGAAACATTTGATTGTAAAAAAAAACCATACTGATTGATTTTTGTGTAATGCATTTAGAGAGCAAGAATTAAAGATTGTTTGAAGTAGTGTTGTTTGGATCTTGATTTTGAAAGGAACCTTGTGTTTTGGTTTTTTGTTTTAATTTTGATTTCATAGAACCTGTGGTACAGGTTTGAGGATGGTTCTCTAAATTTACAAAACCTCTGATTCCAGATACTTCCATAAACACTGGGATTGTAAAAGTTGGGGAGACCATTAACAGATATTCACTTGAACCAATCATTCAATCTCACCATTCAATAAACAGGTGCTACTATGCATTGCCTTATGCTAGCTAAAGCATCATAAGCCACAAATGTTAACCAAAAACCGTTTTACTGTGCCAAACTGACATAATTGTTACTGTTCTTCATCCAAAACATGTTATCCTGTCTGATAGTAGAGATGCTCTTACAAGTGAAATATTTAAAGTTCAGATTTCTTTTGTGCAAATGGACATGAGGGGAATTTAATGACATCAATAGTCATAGCCATAGTACTTATTAGTGATTCTTCTATGGGACATAAGGTTACTGAGGTTTTAGATCTGATGACATATAAGCAACATATCACTAAAAAGGACCCAGTCCCCAAAAGCAGAGAAAACACAACAGGAAAGTTTTCAGATCTCTGACAACATAGAAGCACCATATCAGGAAACAGAGAAGAACTGGCACTATAGTACAGAGAAAACAAAACAAAATAGATTTCAGATCTGACAACATTTGAGAAACATAATCTCAAACAAGAGGAGACCTGGCGCTACTGAACAAAGAAACAAAATAAAACAGGGGTCAGATCTGTTAACACCTAAGGAACATATCAGGAACAAGAGAAAACCCAGCACTCAGAGCAGATGAAACAAGACAAAAACTGAGGAGTTTGAACAACAGCAAATATGCAAGCATGTATGAAGGGTAAAGGATAACTAAGTCATTAGGTACCACATAGCAGTGTAACCACCATCTCCTCATTCAGCAGATACCAAATAGTCACAGGATATGACAGGTACCCACAGAACATCTCTTGACCTCTGATATGTCACAACCCTGCAAGTGCTGGGTGCAGTTTCCTCCTATCTCTTTCTGTCTTTTTCACACTCTCACAAAAGTTGACCCACATAAATTTCCAACTCTAACCAACATGACACAGCACGGAACTCTGGCTCTTCTTCCAATTCTTGCTAAGTCTCAAGAAGAACCATTGTCATCACCACTTCTCTTGGAACTTCTATTGGTGGTTGCCTTGGAATGTGCAACAACATTGCTGGCTGCTTTTGCAAAGTCAGTAGACTTATGAGCTGCATCCTCAACAATGTTGGGTAGTGATTTTCCATCCTTCATACCAACACCTTCAAATAGCTGCTGCCTCAAGACATCATGAAGCCGGCCAAACAGCTGCTTTTTGATAGAGTCAAATGCAAGCTCCAGCCTCTCTAACTGCACACCATACAGGATCTGTGCCTAAGAAAAAAAGATTCTTCATTTTGTGCATTAATTACAACAAAGCTACTGTCAACAGCCCACAGGGTCTGCAGGAGGCAAAAAAGGGCAGGTATGTAGATGTTCTGTTCCTCTTCAACTACTTTCATCCTATAAATTGTAGACTTTGCTCCATATACTGGCTGTAAATTCTAGAGTCACAAGGAAGCAGCAGGCAATGCTGGATGTCTCTAGTCTTTTTGGAGAATTCCAGTATCCAACAACCAAAGGAGCTCAAATTGGCAAATGCTGACATCTGAAGACTGTGAAACAAATCGCACAAAATTCCAAGGTGGACATATCCAACTAACTTGCAAGGAGACAGAGAGTACACCAAGTTACCTCCTCTGTAGCACGCTGATTGTACATAAAAAGTCCATAGTAGAGTTCAAAGCTGTCACCTTTTGTATTCTCCACCTGGTCACCCATTGTCCCTACATATCATAAGCCACATTGGGGCTCCACAAAACAAGCACCCTCTAAGCTGTCAACCTGACAAAACCACTACTACAGTCCCATGATCTAATCACATATGTAATTGGATCATCTTTCAGAACAGATCTTTCTTCAATGTCAGGTGCTTCATGGATGTGCTTTTCACTCCCTCTCCTTCAAGGCTTTGTCCTGGTGCATCACTCTTTGTCTTTGCACCTTACTAGTATTGAAAACCATGATCCCTGTCATGACAGTTCCATCTTTTCTAGCATCTTCCTCCAACCATAGAAATGACCTGATTGGATGTGTTCATTCAACTTCAAATGTTAGGGGAAACATACCAGCCCCAACAAAGTCTCATAACCCTTGGTGTTGATTGGAGTCGATTCAAGTGCCAACTTGCCAAGCACCCTGTAAGGATATACATAGTGAGTAATACACGAGTGAGATATGAATCGTCATAACAGGTGCAAATTTTCTGTCTAAAAGAAAAAAAGAAAATGAGATGCAAAATAGGTCAGACTTAAGGGCTACTGTTAACAAACCTGATATTGCTCATGCTAAGGAAGTTTGGTAGGGATTTCTAACTCATTCTTCTATTCCTACAAGGTACTAAATATCTGAAATCGTGGCTTCCAGAGGACAGTGTAAAGCTTCTTCCATCATTCCTCCTTTGTTTATTCCCTTCCAATTCCTCCCATCATTTGAGTCCTCTTCCTGGTCAAGAAGCAGTGAATGGTCTGCTCCAAGCACAACAATTGATTGAACCATGACTCCGATCCACAATATTCTGCCAAAACCGTCCTGATTGCACCCATGTGGCCCTAAAAATATGGCAGCATATGGACAGTCATGAGACTCCCAAATCATGGGGTATATGATACAAACCTTCCAACAGTGTGAGTGATGAATTGGCTCCCAGCTGCATACCTGTCATGCTCAGCACATGACATCTCAACCATGCGACAACCCTGTTCACATACAGGAAAACATGCCTCAATAATGATCCATATCTAGAATCTTCAGCTTCCATTCAAGAACATCTATTTTGGACACATATCCAGCAATGGAAGGTCTGAGAAGCATTGATGCCCTTAATGCCTTTCATTCATTCCTTTGAACCAGAGCTTGACATCCTCAGAATGTGCAGACTCAAGAATTTGGAATCTGAAGATATTGAAGCCAGGAGTCATCAACTTCTGTCCACATTGTTTATCCTCATTCTTTACCCTGTAACAATAAGGGTAAATTGTGAGGCTAAACAATCTTCAGAGTTCACACTGAGTGCAATACAAACCTGTTCAGTAGGAATGCTGATGAATATCATCACAAACTTAAGGCACTAGCCTTGGTGCCAACCTTTGTAAGCATCTGTAATCAGAATGGATGTTTCCTATTGTTCTGGGTCCCAGAAACAAGCACCTCTCACCATCATTGAGTCTAATATACACATGTGCTCTGCCTGTTTCAAACACATACTATTTGGTGACACCAATATCAATAGTTATTGCCCATCCTTTAACTAGATCTCATAATGAAGCTTCATACCTCACTCCCAAAAATGTTAAGAAATTTATCACACCGCTCCAAGCGTGAGCCTCCACCAATGCGCACTTTGTCATAAACAAAAGGCAGGCCAACCCAACTTGATTTTCCACTCTCTGGACCAAACATAGGGTGTGTGCAGAGCACATCAAACTCTTGGGGCAACACCTGCCATCATGACAACCAGCTCCTTAGCTTCAGTGTCTGCAAACAGATTATACCAGTGTACATAAACACAGAAACTTCAAATTAGTATAAGCTTCCTCACAAAATTAGACCACCTCTGGCATGAATGACCTCCACGCATTTTCTTCCTACCTCATAAAACCATCAATCCAGCAAGCCACAAAAAAATTCAGTGTAACCTTCAGTTGAACTAATGAATCCACAAGATGTAACTGTGAGTGTAAGGAATAAGAATGAATCTTTTGGGTGAGGTAAGTCCCAAGAAACCCTTACAAAAGGTTCACATGAATACTCCTCACCTGGAGAAAAAGCTTTTTGGGGAACTCCTTTACAGAGAGGACATCCACAAAGAGGGTGTTGCGCTTCAACCGTTGTACTGGTAGCAGCTTCAGCACGTCTTCTGTTGAAAGAATGGAGGTGCAGAGCAGGACTACTTCTGGATGTTCCTCACAGAAGTCATCAGCATCGCTGCCATTTTAAATGGTGTGTGGAGAGTTAGTGCCAAGTCTGTACATGAATTACAGAGGCAGAACAACTTAGTATTATGCTGTGTGGGTATTTGGACCTACATTAAGCACTTTGGAGAAAAGGCAATGAACATAACAATGAGTAGCCTTTAACATGCTCCTCATAACTTCTCCCCAATGTACCTTAGATGTTCCAGCACATTCTTTGCTGGATCACCACTCACTACATGCAGGGTTTACAGTTGCCCCGAACCATCCATCTTGGAATCTGCACAAATGAGCTCAGATTGCTCAGATATCATCTAACAGTGCCTATGAATTTAGAACCATACCTGAAGAATGGGACGCCCATAGTGTGTGCAACATCTTTATAATCAGTGCGAGAGTAGGCTAGCACCTTGTGCCCTTGACTGATCATTCGTTGTGCAAGAAATTGTCCAAAGTTTCCAAAACCCACAATGCCAATCTTCAACTTGTTTCCAGATTGCAGTTCTTCCATCCTTAGGGACTCGTAGTCAAATGATTGAGCTGCATCAATTGCAGCAACCTCCAGACTGCTGCTTCTCTTTCTGGGAACCCTGATTTTTGTGTGCAGAACAACATCCTGACACAAGCTTTGGGAGGACAATTTCCAGCTCAGTTGCTGCAGTGTGTTCTTGGTGCAACATGTCATTCCACACATAGTCACTGCAGTGGAAGAGGAGTGGGCCAGCGAATTCGATGCAGAGCCACTGCAACATGATAAAGCAATCAAAGGATCTAAGGTTTAGGATGCTGAAATACCCACAGAAGACCCAATGCTGCAGTAGTAAATCACAAAAATAAGACAACAACCTTCTCACAATATCATGCATCCTACATGGCTGTGCGAAGGAGAGCAAAACCAAACAGGCCTTTGTTTCTCAACATGTTGCACGCCCCCTACCACAGGCGAGAGAGAGAGAGAGTCCAAAGAAAATGGTCATCACACACAAGAAGCAAATGTGGACACAAGCAGAATGTGACCTGTGGATCCAACTGCAACCCGACTACCCGACCAGTAAAGAAAACTCAAATCCTTTGGCTGCATCTCCAAAGCACCTTGTACAAAGTTCCTTGTGCTCCGTGTAAGGTTTAGGGTTTAGGGAGGGAGAGATGCAGACCCTGGTAGAAAGCAGATTCCATGCCAAGTTCCTTGCGCTCTTGCCATCAAGCTCAATTTCCTTTGCAGCGTGTTTGCAATTGCTTCACAACAATTCCTGTCCATCTCTCTGTTCTTCTCCTCACATCTCTCCTAAACACGATAACGCTCGGGTTACGATTTGGCGCTCTGCCTAAGGTTTAGGAAGAACACGATCACGCTAGGGTTAGGGTTTGGCGCTCTGAGCGAGAGAGAGAGAGAGAGAGAGAGAGAGAGAGAGAGAAAGGCTTTCTAGGGTTTGGAAAGACGCGAGGTACTTACTATTCAGCTTTCGTTCAGAAAGATTGGATATTTGTGGAGATTGTGGTTGTAGAAAGTATCGGATTTTTCAATGCATCGTACTTAGAAGAGAGTCACCAACCATGGCGTCAAGACTGGGGCGCAACCATCAGCAAAATTCTTGTCGTTGAGAACGCTTGGGTATTGTGAAGAGTTCGTGGTGTGGTAGAAGGATTGGATTTGTAGTGCGTGGTGATTAGGACAGAGGGGTCACCATGGCGTCACGACTGGGCGCAACCATCAACAAAATTCTTGACCTTTGTCGTGCGCATTCTCAGGTGATTGCCGTCTTGCACCAAGCGCGTGGGCGGGCGGCACTACTCCTTGCCCTTGTCTTTGTTTGTTGTTTGTTATTTTTTGTTGGCAAGGGTGGCACGGCGAGCGACAGAAAAGAAGAAAAATCAGTGAGAATAAGGAGAAGGTGATATGTGCAGGGCTTGCCGCAGAAGGTTCTCGATGAAGAACTGCAGGAAGTGGAAGTGGAAATTATCAAGCAGTCGCTCAACTTCTTGCTACAAAAGGTGCCATATGAGTAAACGCTTTCTCTGTTTGAATGAATCACTGTGTGCTTCTGACTATATCTGGACGCAATGGAGCTGCTGAGCTTAGAAGCTGAAAAGGCATATCTCTCTTTGCAGCACCAAAATCATAGCAGCTATTGAGAAACATAACCCATTGGGAAAACAGCATGAGTGGGTTGTATGTGCCTCGGCATTGTTTTTATCATCAATTCAGCTTGCAAAACCTTGATCCTTTCTGTTGTAATGATGACAAATAGTTCAGAATGTGAAAATGTGGTGTGTAGAGACAATTTTGTATTGTTGAAGCAGATTTTCTTCTCCTTTCTGCAAGAGTTGTGACTATTTGCAGTTCAATGAATTTTGAGTTCCACCTTTCCAAAATCCTGTGTTCTGGGATTGAAGCTTTTTTTCCTGGAAGACTTGGAATTGATGAGTCTAAGGATGTTCCATGATAGATGATGTGGTAAGCAGATTTAGACACATGTTAACGAGGTTGAATAGTGTGGGGTGGCAGCAAAAATTGCAAGTGTTTATGCAAGGAGAATCAATTGTGTACAGGGAGCAAGACACTGAAGCAGCTGCAAAGTATAATACTTTCTTCAGTTTTGGATTTGCATAAAGATCATCTTTGAAGCTCCAATTTCTCTTGTGGGATGCATTTTTGTGTTCTTGAACACTCTATCCATAGTGATGAGAAATTGATATGTGCAGGTTCAAGGGCTTAACTTCAGAAGACATGCTGGTTTATCAAGCCATTCAACAGGCTGCAAATACAGGTATATTCACACCTATGAGGACGTTGATGTGTAGTTTCATTGTAAGACCTGTCAGCAAGGATGCTAAATATACTTCTGTATCCTTGTGGGGGCTGTATAGGCATCTGGACAGCTGATTTGAAGAAGAGAACGAATCTTCAACAGCTGCAAGTAAACAAGGCTCTGAAGAATTTGGAGAGCCGAAGCTTGGTGAAACCAGTCAAGACTGTTTCTGTAATTCCTTTCTTCTATCACTGCAGACTTTTGATATCTGTCCAGGGTTGGTTTAAACTCACTTGAATAACTTCCAGGGATTCTGATACCTGTGATTGTAATTCTGTGCATATTTTGAGCTGCAATGCGTTCTAAACATATCATGCAATATGTGAATTGTCTACATCTTTGGAACATGGCATGAGGTCATTGAGAATCATGCTTGGTTGCAAAATTTCTTGCTGCAGAATAAGAATCGGAAGGTCTACATGCTATTTGAGTTGGACCCTTCCCGGGAGGTGACAGGTGGTGCATGGTACACCGAGCAGGACTATGATGCAGAGTTTGTAGATGTTGTCAAACAGCAATGCTTGCATTTCATCCTGAAGCAGGCATGCCCTGTCACTCCTTGCTGCAATGCAAAACAGTTTCCTGTTCCTCTTGCAAGCATCCACAACTTGTAGGTTGCATGAATTTTGGATCTTTCAGCAGCTTTTGGGTTCTGAAATTAGTACTGTTGTCTGGGAATTATTAATATGCCTGCCTGAACTTATCTGGTATCTTCCCAATTGTTGATTATGCTAATCAGGTCCCACAGACTGCACCCAAACTGGTTTTAAACTATGTTTGCAAAAGGTGCCAAGTACTTGATGAAATAGGGATCTCATGGATGAGTGGGATCTGATTGCAGGGTCACGATGTCTGTGCTTGTAGGGATTGGCCTCTCTGGAGGATGTTGCAGAATCTGTTCGCAAGTCTGGTATCACTCAAGTTGAGCTGCGACTGGAAGAGTTCAAACAGGTCAGATTCAGTACCTCCCCTCTTTCTCTCTTCCTTTAGGTCTGTCCTTTGTCAGTTTTGTGTTCACCTTTCTCAACAATCTGGCTATTGCCTCGCCCATCCTTGTTAGGAAGAACTTTTTCCTCTGAATGAAAACTTGGTAGCAGCTTCATACTGGCCCAGTAGTCTGCAGGTTATAGATCCATTTTCCTTTTCAATATATGTGATCCTTCTCTGTTTTCACTGTGTTTGTCCTTACTGTTTGTTCTCAGATTTTGGACACTCTAGTACTTGATGGGGACATTGAGGAAGTAGTGGGTGGTGCACCTTCAAGCTCGCATGCTCCTGTAAGCTTTGTACACCAATGATCCCTGTTAGTCAAATCTTTGTAAGAGGCTACACTGTGATTCCATTTGAATCCAGTACTAAATGCCAATTCATGTTCATATGGTTGTAGGAAACCGTGTGTTACAGGGCATCCCGATCTCGAATACCAGAGACATCAGCTCTCACAAGTGTTCCTTGTGGCATCTGCCCGGTACCTTATGCAAACCTTAAATTGCATTGCTTATTCACTTTTCTGTTTCAATGGCTTTTTCCCAATTTTGAGAACATCTCTTCCAGACCTCATTTTCCAATCTCTAGAATTGTGGACAAAGAAGTTGAAAGGGACAGTTCTGTATTGTTGCCTGCAGGTTCTGCGTGAATGCCGACCTGATGGTCTCATATCACCACAGACATGTATTTACTTTAAAGACTGGCTCACGTTTTAGGTGACTATCTTTCTGCCATCTCTGTCTCTCACTGTCTCTCTCTGGGCCACATTTCCAGAATCAAGCTTCAAACCCAGGAACATAGAGAGTTTGGAAAGGAGAAACTCTTAACATCCATCACACCCTGACTGTCAACTATTGCAGAGAGAAGATCTGCTTGAACAAACATAGTTGTCTTTGGGTGCGAAATCCTCACATTATGAACTAGTGTATTGGTCTTTGCTTGTAACGATTACACATGAGGACCACAATTTTGCAAGATTGATTGATGATAGACGAGACGCAACATTGTTTCCAATTGGTTATATTCCTCAAGCAGGAACCATAGTTAAATGACTCTTGGCAGCAAGAAGTTGATGAACTGCTTGATGATTTCTGCTTCCATGTGCCTTAGTTCTTCAATTAGCACCTTCTTGTGCAGGCAAGCCTCTGCATGGTACAGCACCTTCTTCTTAGTTTGTGTCTTCTTTCCTGTCTGTCTCATTTACAGTTGTTTCTTGCTAACAAAACAAGCAACAGTAAACAAACAAGAGAGTGCAAGCAGTGCCAACTCTCTTGGTGCAGCAAGAATCCAGTCACTTGAGCATTCCCACTATAGAGATCAAGAGTTTTGTTAATGGTTGTGGGGAATCCTGATGCCACTGTGATGCTCCCCTCTCATCATCCAACTTTCTACTACCATCTCCACAACAATCAATTGTCCTCAACAAGACCAGCAGAATAACACCTCACCTGCCTCCAAACCTAGAAATCTCTCTTTCTGTGTTTGCCCCAGGTTCTGTGCCGAAAGGTATATGAACTGGCAGCAAAGAAGGTTTTGACAACTACACTTGATCTTATCTGAGTGTGTTTTTGCTGCTGTGCTCTTCGTCAGGCTCTCTCAGCTTCACTGCCACTGCCACTGCCACTGCAGTTTTTTTTGGTGTGCACTTGGTTGTTACTGTGGCTCACAGAAGAGTCTGCTGCTTGGCATTACAGTTGCAGAGCATGATGAAGCATAATTCGAGCCATGATGCTGATGGCAAACTCTCCACCCCCCTGCCCTTTTACATCACATATACACAGGGTTCTGAGGGTTCTCTTTTCCTCATGTTTTTGCAAGGAGCTTTTGAAGCAACTGTCTGTCCCTGCAGATCTGGGAAGGCAGTGATGAGAAGAACCGTAGTGGATGAGCTTGGGAATCACAATGATGTCTTGCTTGGTGGTGATTCTCTTCTTTCTTGTCCTTTGCATGTGCCCTTACATGTGCTGGTGGGGGTTTCGCAAGAATGGGAGAGAGGCCACTGGAGGAGTTGTTGATGCTGGATTCATGATCTCCTTACTTGCCTGAGCCACCAGGAGCTTGCTTGTTGAAGAGAGTGATTCCAATGTGGAGATGCCTTGATCAATCTGGTCCTTGAAGAACTAATCCCTCTACAGGAATAAAAAGGAGCTTCTACACAGAGCAGCTTTCAAGGACATCTTCTTGTTTCATCTTCTAGTTTTGCAACTCAAACTCAGTACCCTGTTTCTCCTGTGCTGTATTTCTTAATTAACTGCATGCAGTTGAAGCATTGTAATGTGAGAAACTACAAAGAAGCTCATACCACATCTGTTCACTGGCTCTGTTAAATTGGTATCACTAGTGAATGAAACTCATTCAAGAGTTGATTGTCCAAGTCTTTGTAAGGAGTCTCTAGTCCTTGGACCTCTAGCCATATTCACAACACTTAGGCTTGATCACAAACTGCTTCATAATCTTCGTTGCTCATAATTGAGTTCTCTTTGGTGCAGGTCAGCTCCATTCCTTGGGGGAACACATACTTCTTTCTCAGATCTTGACTCATCTTCACCGTCCAGAATATACTAGTCATCCCAATAATAGCCATCATGCTCAGCATCTGATACAGGATCATAGTTCTCACCATGGAGCTCACATCCCTCATCCAACACAGCACCCTCACTCTCAGAGTCAGAGTCAGAGTTGGTGTATTCTTCCAACTCCTCCCCATCAGGATCATAGATGGCAGCACTGGTGCTCTCAGAGTCAGATCTGTGGATTCTTGCAGCACCTTCCCATCAGAATCATAGATGGTAGCAGAATCCGAGAGCTCATCATCATCTGGAATGTACTCATAGCTTTGTTGCTGATAACTTGTTGAAATGCTGGTTTGGGATCTGGAACACCTGGATTCTCTGCAGCCCAGTGAGCATCAGCAGCTTTCTTACTGGCCATATCAGCCCCTAAATCCTTGAGGTCTTTCTCCCATCTTCGAATGTTCTCCTACAACAACAAATTTATTGCTTGCTCATGCTTAGATTTCAACAATGCCTGTCACCATAAACCCCAAAATCTGAACCCAAAGTTTTATTGTCTAGGCAGATTGTTGAACTTTTAAGCCAGAAAATCTACTCTGCCTGTGAGAGATCTACAAGTTTCAAAGACTCTGCAATGATGAAAACACATCCAACCTTCTGCTTGTCGAAATACTTGAAAACCTCTGGAATGTCTTTCTCGGCTGCTTGTAATTTCAGCCTTGCCACGTAATGATAGTCTTGGCCTCATGAATGTCAATCACAGTACCCCCATTAAGCCTGTCAAGCTGTTCACCCATCTCTTTGATCTTCTCCTTGGGGAAATTGTCACAGCCTAACCTTACAGTCTCATGCTTCTTCCAGTGCATATGCATGTTGTGTACTGTACCTCCATAGATATTCCTTGTCTCCTGGCAGGCACATAGTTCCTGCCCTTCTTTGTTTGTGTGTTTGCATGGTATCTAAAGTTAATGCGGGTATTGCAATTTTTTTTGTTTGGAGTGTAAAACCAAGTGTGCTCAAGGAGCTCCCTCCATCACCAAGCTCCACTGTCGATGGCAATCTTCCCATAGAATCTTCTGTTATGGGGAGTATTCACAGTTTCGACTTTTTTTTGTGATGGGCCAATCAAATTGGCTCCTTACAACAGAAAAAAAAAGTTGGACTTGTTTTGTAGTTATGAGATCCACCAAACCCAGATGCTTCAGATCGTGTTCTTGGTGTCTTTGGAAAGCTCTAGAGGGGAGGGGTGCATGGGCTTGGTTCCACGACATTTGGACTTGTGGTGCAAAAGTTCTTGAACATTGAATAATTTCTTCACTGAAAATTAAATTAAATTAAATCGTAGCTGAATTTTTTTGGAAGAATTGGAATGTGCCTTTGGTGTTGTTGGAAAGAACTTGATGAGCAAGGATTTAATGGAATTTATTTTGTAAGATCTGGATTCAGAAAATGTGGGAGATATTGATTATTAAGTGATTTCTGCTGCTGAAAATTCAAATAAATTCCCAAAAAACCAGGTTTTGGAAGGAAAAATCAGGTGAGGACTATGTGCATATGGAGGCCACTGTTGGTTGCAAACACCTCCCAAGAGGTTTGTTCCTTTGATACCTATCCCATTTCTTCATCACACAATGTTCTATAGGTTCTACTACTAGATGCAATGCAACTGGTACCAAAAGCTCATGAGAACTAATTTGTAGGTGAGAACATAGTGCCTTGGCCATTTCAACACCATGTTAAATTTTCAACAAATAATTAATTATTTTGAAATATTCATTTCAAAAAAATTAATATTCTTAAATGTCCACTATTTTCCTTCACAATATTTTTTGATTTGGAAGAAATAATTTTTGAAATTTTCAACATTTCTGAAAATAATATAATTAGTGTCGAACTAGCCAAGGTACTAGGGTACTTGGAGACCTAGTTGTATTTTTTAGGTTTTTTTTCTTTTTAGAATCAAAATTCAATTTGCATGTTAATAATGTAATCATTTTACATGGTTACATAAGCTTTCATGGTTTTGTTTGAACTTTGAACCTGACCTAGAGGGTAGGAGTTGGTATATATAGGCAATGAGAGTCAATTGTTTTGCTTGAAAGGTTTGTAACTATTTGTCATTCAATGATATACTACAAAAGGAGTACATATGATAGTTTTCATCAATCAAATTGCACATAATATTTTTCAGCAATTTAGATTTTAAACCAATTTTATTTTATTTTATTTTTTATGTAACTTGCATTGGAATTGCCCAGGGATTACCTTTTTCCTTCTATTCTTTTTTTTTTTTTTTTTTGTTTTTTGGCTTGAAATTTTTACTTCATATTTCAATCAATCATATAAGACATTATTGGAGGACATTTGATAGTATTTTTCATCATGGTTTTAACATTTTTTCATCCATTAATGCTTTTTCTATCCATGTTGCATTTGTCTACATATTTTCTACCAAGCTTTTGAAGATGGAGTTTGTGTCCAAGAGCTAGAGCAATTTCAATACCCATGATGCACTTTTTATTTTTCCTTGAATTGGTCCCACCCAATGTGGGTTTTTTTTCTTGTTTGTCTTTGCATTTTGCTTATTTTCATTAGCCACCTTGCAAGAGGTTGAGGTGGTTTTGGGTTGGATTAGAATAAAATTTAGACGCAAACGAGTGGAATGGGTTCTATTGATCTGAGCTTTGATATTGTCTTCACATTGAATATTCTTTTGTCGAGTTCATACATTTTTGTGCTTCACAAGACCATTTCCATCCCTCCTCCAATGTCACAATCTGCATGGCAAGTAACCATGGTTTTTTTATAAAAAATCTTGGGCTAATTGTCATCTATTAACCCCCTTTGCTATGTAATCCCATCCAAGACATACATGTAAATTGCCATAAAAATAGCATATTCCAAAAAACCAAACACTCTTATGAACAAATTCATGAACCAACAAATTACAACAAGCCTCAAGAAGGCTTAATATCTCTTGTTACCACAGTTGATGAAGAGTACCCTAGTTGAATTGCAGGTTTGACAAATACTACATCATTTTTTGCAAAATAAAATAAATTAAAAAAAAAAACCTCCAAGAAAATTTGTTTGTAAAGGAAAATTGAAGCATCTTTTGCAATAGTAGGGAATATTCCTTTTTCATAATGGAATTTTCAAAAAAATAAAATAATTGTTCAGCGGAGACTTGGCGAACATGCCATTCAACTATGGTATGCTTTGAGATTATGACAGAGTAAATTCAATGAAGGTAAAATTTTGGCTTTTGTTTCTTCATACACCATATGGTACACATGATGGATGGATGGATGGATGAATGGATGGGGCCAACAATGATAGATCATAGAGCCCATGAGAGTTGTTACCTACACAGCTTTGTCTCTCTCTCTCTATATGTAAATTCTAGAGTCTAGAGTCTTACCTACCCAATCAGGGTCTAACTCCCAACTCATCATTTTTATACCCAAGGCTTTGAGATACCAGCTTCTACCACCTTCAAGAACAAATAGGTGGACCCTTTGCACAGACTCATCAGTTATGAAGCAATGGGCACAATGAACCAGCACCCACCAGTGCACCATCCACTTGGATGCCCATTATTACTCAGTTGTGGATGAACCTCAACTGAGTTCATATTTGGTTTCACCTTGGTAACCAATTCCATAGGAAATACGTCGCATACATCCGTAGGTAAGTAGGTAAGAAAATAGTAACTATTAGGTATTAAGTAGATGGTTTATACATATGGAAGGGTTGTTTTTATTACCTACCTACGAATAACCTCCTTGTGGGTTGTTAGTAGGTAGGTAGAAAGCCAAAAAAAGAAAAAAAAGAAAAAAAAAAAAGCAACTGAGCTAACCATGATGGTTAGCTAGGTGAATGAAACCCAACAGAAAATTGTTTCCTAACCACTTTACCATTCATCCTTCATGATGCACTGGTGGACCCATAGCATCCATCATCATGTCCCACCTCAAATGCATAAAGTAGGTAACATGTTTTAGTTGTAGAGCATGATGAACAACCCTTTTTATTTTTTTTGTTTATTTTTTTGGTTTTTTTTGGGGTACTATACTACTACACAGAATTTACCTACACCTTGGATATGTACAAATTTCCATAAGCTTGGAGGAGGAGTTGGGGAGGGGGGAACATTCACATTTGTGTCCTTTCTTCCCAAATCATGTCATAAAGCATGCATGTGAGAGGAGGATGTATTATTATGCCAGCCTCAACTATTGCACTTGATTGCACACCCACACACCACACCAGCTTTGTGATGACAATTTTTCCCTGAAAGTAAGCATTTGGTACTTACTACTTACTGCTCACTCTCTCACACATCATCAGCTTGGATTGGAAATAATAAGCTCAAAAGTGAAGTACTTGGATCAACTTCCCAAGTGCCTTTGAAGGGCACCTTATATGTCCATCAATCTCTCTCTCCTAGAAAAGAACATATAGGAGCTTGTGTACACTTACTCTTTTAAGTGTTGGAGGGAATTTATATCTACTTAAAGCAACATTCACACTTTGTTGTTAGAAACCCTATTGGTAAGTTGCCTAACATTGACTGAACTTCTTAAAAGGTGTTATAGGTCTTTCCTCTCTAGATTACCATCAACCATGATGGTAGGTAGCTACCCACAAAGGGAGTTTATTCACACCAAACTATTGGCATGTTAGTAATTAGGGCTAAATCATACCTACTAGACCTAGTTAAAATAATCATATTCACATATGAAGGTTGTTAAAGGTTTAAGGTATGCATTAGGTTCGTGATAAGATTTTTTAACATTTTTTTTTATTATATTTGTGTGTGTGTTTTTTTTTCTCAAGATGTTTTATGTTGTGACTTTAGCTTTGGGCTTATGATTAAGGTTAGAACGAGACAGAGGAAAAAAGGATTTAGAATAAATTAAGACAAGAGAAGCACTCAAATTTCCTTCAAGAGGGAGAGAAGTATGTGGGAATACAATTCACTATGCACAACATGCAACTATTATAAACTAGATACAAATTTAAACATACAACCATTACTCAAAAAAGGAATTAAGAAGGTGCAACTAAAACTTTGTATGTACCTTTGATTACCTCTATTGCAAGTTAATATATTTCAAATTACTAAAAATTGCTTCATGCTTGGATGAATAAAACCAAAAAGATAAATAATCAAGTTTAAAAACATTGGAGTCTTTGAAATTCATTTTTCGTTTATTAATGTATTTAATCTCTTGTATAGTGATGGTCCATTATTATTTGAATAATCTATTAGCTATGAAGCAAGGTAGTTTGTTTTGTTTTGTTTGTCACATGGAGATCTCCCAAACCACAATGTTTCATGATATGCTCTTGGTATCTTTGGAAAGCTCTTATGAGTGGGGTGCACCAACTTGGTTTGAGATTGTTTGGAGCTACGGTGTGGAAGCTTTTGATTATTAAACAAATTTTTTAATGAAAATTGAATAAAATCAAAATTGAAAAATGTATCAAAATTTGGGGGTATTCTTGGTGTTACTGAAAAGCTCTCAACAAGTCAAATTTAATATAATTTACTTCACAATTTTTATAGCTAAGGTGTGAAAGATATTGATTTTTGAGTGGATTTTGTTTTGAAAATTGAAAAAACTTCAAAAATTAGGGTTTGGAAGGAAAATCTAGTTGAGCCCTCAATGTGTTCATATTGCTGAATTTTGAAATTTTCAATTCTAAAAATGTGAAAAGTAAAAATTGTGCTCACACTTTGGCCAATAGCACAAGCTACGCTAGTAATAATCATATGTAAATAATGTGTGTATCAAAAGATTGTCGATATTGTGGAGGAGATTCATTCGCACTAATAATATTATATTATTGAAATTTTATTGGGAGACTTTCTCAATTGAAGTAAAAAAAAGTTAAACTATTATCGTGGAAACTTTATTACAAATTTGTAATCAAGCTTGTTTGATATTATATATAATATAACCTAATTGATTTTGCTTTGAATGGGTCAATAATCCCCCACAAAGGAAAAATGTTTATGTTCATTGAATGAAGTTCATACAATGCTTAAGATACTTTTTTTTCCCATCATTTATTAATTTCACATTTCATGTGTTGACTTAATCTAAGGGTATAAAACTTCACATTAAAATTTGAATATATCCGGGGATATCTATTCTTCATAATTTAGGCTCCAAATATGGTGATGGGAAGAATTTGCAACATGTCTATTAAAATGGGAACAAAATGTGACCAAAATTGAAATAAATTTGATGAATATCATGGAATACCCAAAAACACTTGTACCATGATGTTTGGTTTTCACTTTTTATAGGGCTTTAAAAAAGACTTTGAAAAAGTCTCAAAATTATTTGAAAATGACAAATTTATGATAATATTATTCTAATATATTATTATTGTAACAAATTTTTGTTGAATTATAATATGCTTTTGCCAAGTTTTTTTTGTGTATGGTCTCATTTGTTATTCAATATTTAACATATTAACAAGCCATGTTCATGAGACTCATTCATGAGAAGAATGTTGTCATGTTCTGAATATAATAACTATCACCATTACACTGTGATGGGCACTTGAAATTTGAAATTTTCATTCTAACCAACTTTATTGCTAGTTGAAATTCACATTTGCCAAAATGTAGGTTCATGGCAATGGCATTTGAGAATAATTTGTGAGTGTTTGTTGTTCATTTGTAAGCTCTTGGGAATCCTCAATGGTTGATTAACATTAAATTCCTTGTCGATAGGAGGTGTTGTATTAGAAGGTGAATTCCTTGTATTGCATATCCTTTTTGTGTACATTGTCTTTTGGTAACCAAATACAAAAATCTAACATTCCAAGGAATAATAACATGGTCCAATCTAAATGCACTTTTTCCACATGGATACGCTTAGCTACCTTGTGGTTACAACCTTAGGTTTCTTAGTGAAAATAATAAAATTGATACAACTCGTGCATGTGGTGCCATAAACATTTTTGTGGGGAAAATAAAATTGGATTAAACATGTTATGTTTGAAGCAAAGGTGTTCAAGTCAACGTGTTGAGTCAACATTTGGTCTCCAAATGTGCACATTCATCACATGGGACTAAACACACAAAGTAATACATCACATTTTCCAATCATGCACTATGGTAAACATGATAACACTACAACTCTAATTGCTTGTGTTGAACCATTAGAAGCTTGAATTGCTTTCATTCAAAAACCTCACATTGTCATAAACAATAAAGTATCTAATAGCTTTTGAAATCCATGAAAGTTTATTATTATTTTTCACAAGGATACATTTAGGTACCTTGTGGTGCCAATTGTAAGTTTCTTATTCAAAATCACAAAATTATTACAACAAGACATTATGTATGTGACACCATAAAAATTTAACATTACTTGTTCTCAAATCTATTATGGTGAGTTTTAATTTCTTTGTTTTGTATAATGTTGACTATTGTTACAATGAAAAAAGGTAGATTAGTTGTTGAAATGGATGATTTAAATTTGGAATTAAATATGTTGCATTTGAAGCAAAAGTGTTCAATAGGTATGTATGACACCTTTGATCAAATTGTGAATAGGACCATAGAAGATCAAAGCTATGCATACTTCCACTATGATTTGTTAGATAGCTTGATAACTTTGACCATAGTCATTTTGAAGGTGAAATGAATGAAGAAGGAACATTTGCAAAAGAACATGTATGTGAGGGTAGAAATTTTTGGCCTATAATTAAAATTCAAAATGTGTTTTGAGAAAGGTGACATGCATGTTGTAATTACATTTGACTCAATGACCATCAATGTATTTAAAATTAATTGAATCAAAAATTTTAACTTATAACTTTGAATATGTGGGGTCAAAAGTATCAGTTTAACTACCTAATTAAATCACAATTAGTTTAATGATACATTGGGTTAACATAATTAATTGTGTTTTAGCTCAGAACTGATTCAAGTGTGAACACAATTCAAGCTATTTTGGTGTTTCGGTATATTAGCTCAAGTTTTTGAGATCTTAAATCACTTTGGTGATTTGATATTCTAAAACATAGTGTATTTATACTTTGCAAGTTTTCTTGTGTTTATGTAATTTTTTTTTAATGGTACATAGTGTTTGTGTTGTTGTTTCTATGTTTTGGGCTTAGATTCAGGTGTTGTTATAGGTGAGTTCTTTTTGAAGTTTGGATATGGTGTAACAATTGGGGTGAATTATTTGTTATGTGATTGTATGTTGCATGACAATGATGGTGGTATGCCCCAACATAGAAGCACACGGCTAGGTAAGCGACCCAAAAGTGATTGGGATTAAATTAATATCAATTCATAACTTTTAAAATTTTCATCATCACTTCACAATTATCTTCTTTTGCAATTCATAGTTCCATTATAACCAATGATGAACATATGTTGGTTCCAATTTGAAGGATGTAGTGAATTTCATTGACAAGCCAAAAATGAAGAAAGTTATCAAGTTAAAGTTAGGGGACCATGTCGTGTTCATTATCACCACTACATTTATGTTTGAAGTTTAAGTGGTTGACAAGAAAACTTGTTAGTGTAAAGGTGGTGGGGATGGTGCACAATGTAAATGCCATTAAAATCAAATAAAGGCATTGACATGAATTTTCATATGATGGAACTTGATGCAACAAATGGTCTTGATGATGATATGGTAAACATTCATCACCTTATTAAACCATATATTTAAATGATGTTGATTAAATATTAGAATTTAAATGTTGAAAGTCCATGTAAAATAAGGTGGCTAAGCATTAATTAATATGCGATACTAATTATCATATTATATATTGAATTTCTTCTCTTTTTGGGACAAGAAAATTATCTACTCTAGTAATTCAATATTAAATTCACCATGGAAAATAAGGGAATTGGTTTTTAAAAATTCCCTAAGCAACATTGAAACAAGCAAACCATCAATTACAATGATGTTATTTTGGAATGTACATGTTAGTGGACACATGTTGGAATATCGATGAAAACTACCATACTCAAAATGGTGTTTGGGTGAAAGCATGGTAAAGTATACATAAAAAGTAGTTAAAAAAAGATAGTAAAAAAATGGTTTAGTTTTTAACATAAGTAGAAGAAAGTGGATTGAAAATAGTTAAAAATAACATAATAAAATCATGGTGTTTTTCTTTGATTTTATAGTGAGGTGATTATAAAATTTAAAAAACTTTGGCACAATAAAAGTAAATAACAAGTATGTTTGAAAATGACTAATCAAATAGAGTTTTAACATATTTCTCCAATTTGTTGTATTTTACTATAACATTTAAATGTTGAAAACTTACAAGTACATTTTAAAGCTAAATCATGTTGAAAATAAAGAATATTCAATAATTCATTTACTTTCACCTACTTGTACAAGTTTGGACAACCTAAAAAATAAGGAAAAAAGTACAATTATTATTTAAAAATCTACTTGAATGCATATTAAATATGTGATTAATCAATATCATTGTGATAAAATTAAAAATCATCCTCATGTTGAATATTAAAAATTTAAAAAATCTACTTTCAATAGATTAAAATTTGTTTATGGCTACTTGTTTTCTTTGTGACAAGGAGCAAAAGTTGTCTACTTCACCTTGCCAACACCCATCCCCAACTCCTATTTATTTCATGTTTGTTGTTGTTCAATTGTATGAACATTGTGCAATCAAACTTATTGTTGAAAATCTAATCTTGTGACAAATGTGCACAATTCCTCCACCCAATGTTGTTTTTATGTTGTCAGTAAATGTGTATGTAAGATGGTTGGACAAATTTCACCATTAAAAATTAATAAATGGAACTTGATGATGCAACAAATATTTTGGATGATGAGATGATAAATGACATCCCATGTGTTAATTCTTATGGTCCAAAAATGTTACATTAATATTATTTATAATAGGGATGTGTAAAGGTCTATTTAACAAAATGTCACCATATATGTATGGTTCAAATTTCTTTTTGAAAACCTTGAAACAATCCATGAAGCAATGAAAACACATCACATTGCAAATTACAATTTACATGTTTTTGGGTACTATTTTGTATTCACTAGATTATTTTGAAACTTTTCGTAATTATAAAAAATTGAAAGAAATATACTGTGTCAAATTATGTGCAAGTTAAGCCAACAATTTCAATAAATGCAATTTAATTTATGATTTGAAACATTGAAAAATCAACCAATTTTTACATGAGGAATGTTGGCCCTTTAATATTAAAAAAATGCACCTTATTACAACATGAACATTTTTCTAAAAACCCTTACCATATTTTTTAATAGAAAATTTTGAATTAAAGTATTTGAAATGGAATTTTAATAAAAACAAGCCAATGCCAACAATTGATGCATGTTAATGGACAAATCAATGTTGGTGAAACAAGTCACTTAACTTAGTAAGCCTAGATTAATTCAAATCTTGGATTTAGATTACCAAGGGATGAGTAAAGGGACGAGCCATTGTAGTAAGGTGAAAGGCCCAATGGTAAACCAAGTTGACATGTACATACACATAAATGAAACCATACTATAGTTACTTAGACAACATATTAAGAAATAATAATATACATTGATATTAACAAATTGGCAACTACATTGATGTTTTTGTGCATATTGCATTAGTGGACACATTGGAATATCAATGGAGACTACCATCATCAAAGTGGCATCCATGATTCCTACTTCTTTTGTTCACCAATATGAAAGACCCACATTGTGATCAACATAGTGGTTGAAAATCTAATCCCTCAACAAATGTGCACAATTTCAAGTGTCCCCAATGTTGTCTAGAAATATTACCCAATTTATTTAGATGCAAATGCAAGATGGCTACCATATACTTTGACTTCCACAATTGGAGATGATACTTTCCTCCCCAGGTGCAAAACAAAGTATTGAAACAAATTCACCATTAAAAAATAAAAAATTTGGAAGCAAAATGAAATGGGTGCCATGACTAGGCCAACCTTAAATTTATGGTTTAAGAAAATTTTAGAACATTGATTCATATTGTATGGAATGTTTTTAATTTAACTTATCCATTAAAAAAAAGGAAATAAAATATAGTCCAATTGAAAAGTTGCATGTTTTGAAGCTTTTATATAATCATATTTAAATTCCTAAACAATTTAACACAAAAAAACAATGTGGTGTGAATGATGCAACAATGTAAAACACAAATGTAGACTTGTTAAACAAGTTTTATTTTTTTAATGATTAAATATTTAAAAATTATTGATTTTAATTAAAACATCAAAGTGAACATTTTTTTTGTTGGATATTAATCTAGTAATGAAATTAAACATTATTTGTTGGCCAATAATGTTTTTTAAAGCCCTATTTTCCAACTTTCAATTTACATTGTTCAATAATGGTTACATTTTTCAACATTGTACTAAAGTTCCATAATTAACCAAAATTTCCTTGAACTTTTCATAGTTAATCATAGATGAAACTTCACAACACATTGAATTATTTATATTTTGTACATCACACAAAGAAAAATGAAGTGATAATAATCAATATTTTAATATATTTTAATAATGATATTTAACTTGATGATTCAATAATGAAAATAATTTAAATAGTTCAATGAAATAAAAAAATGGAAAATGTCATGAATGTAATATTATGCACCTTAAATATAGAAATAAGTATTGCAATTTTATTGGAAAACGTTTCTTATAAAAACATTTAATGAAATTATTATTGTGGAAAATATATTTTATATTTTGATTGTTACTAATTTAATTTGCTTAATTTTTAATATAAATATTGAGTAATTTGATTTTGATTTGAATGTTTCAACAATTCCTCACAAAAAAAAGAAATTCATGTTCATGGAATGAAAATTTATATATACAAATTATGCTTGAGATAAAAAAAACTCAAATTATTAATTTCACATTTGTGTTCATTTAATAACCTAGTTGAGAGCTTGACATTACAATATGAATAATTATATACTTCATAATGGTAAGGTTCAAATAGGGTCATAGGAGCCATTTTGGGACATAACCATTATTTATTTTTCAGAATAAATTGAAACTTCAAAACACATTGAATTATTTAATTTTATGACACAAAAATTAAAAATTAAGTGATAATTATCAACATTTAATTATATATATAATTGTAAATATGATCCTTAACTTGATGATTCAATACCAAAATAATACATGACAACTAACTTGAAATAAACAAATGAAAAACTATTACAACATGTCATGAATGAAGAATTACACACATGTTCAATATAAATATAGAAAATGATGAAAATTGAAAAATCTACAAAAATCCATTATTTGATGTGAACTTGGATCTTGCATGTCATCCACATTGTTTTGTAAAACATTTTCCATAATTTTTTTGCATGCATGAAATCTTAAAGGCAAAAAATACAAATAATGGATTTTTGCATTGTTAAACAAACATTAAACATCAAACAACAAATGTACCTATATAATTATTATGTCATGAAAAATGTATATACACAAAAAGTTATGTCAATATTTATGTATGTATGTATAAACACAAATACAAAAATAAAATCAATAAACTTTCATATATTACAATATATTTATATACACAACTTAAACAAGCATTTGCATTGAACGTATTTCATACATGACATTGTTGACAAAAAATATGCAAGATCCCTAAACCTTAAATGCTAAACTCAAAACTTGAAACCTTAAACCCAAAGCGTGTGCCATATTTTGCAAAATATCAACAATGGAGCAGCCTTATTAATAAGCCAACACCTTATACATGAGAACAAAAGAAAAACTTTAGATGCATGTCAAAATGACATATGTTGTTGAAAGACAAATAAAACAACTTAGGATGCTAGCCATACCCCACATGTGACATGACATGTGACGCATGCAAAGAATACATGTCATATGACACCAAATTGCAATACCTTGTCAGCATTGTATTTTTAATAAATTTATGTTTGTAACCAATTTGATGAGAATCGTTTAATGGAAGTTGTAGAAAATTTATGTGGTCATCATTCCAAGGACATTTTAACCAAATCCATTTATAAGCTAAAAATACAATAAAAAATTTAATCAACATCCTTGTGAAACACATATCAGTGGTAGCTTGGACACTAATTATTATTTTCAAAAATGATTTTATTGATTTGTATGTAAGAACAAAAAATTATGAAAGAAAATTAAAATACTAGGCTAAGTAGATGGATTTTTTTGTAAAAAACATTTACCTAGAATATTCAAGATAAAGTAGTTTTTTTCCCCTAACCCCCATCTTTTTATCCTTGTAGAAAGTGTCCCTATTTGGGAAAAAAAAAAAGCCATGTTGTTAGGCTTTTTCTTTAATGGTATTTTTTTAGTTTAACTCATTCTTATTTGACATCTTGTTATTTTTCTTTCTTGCTTTAGATTCCAAGTTTTGTTTGTTTTTTTTGGTGTTTCATTTTCCTTTGCGAGAAGATGATTCACAACAAGTTTTTTTCCTATTCTTGTTTTTCTTTCTCTTTTTGTTTTTCATTTTTTTAATGTTCTTCATTACATTGTTCATTAGTGGCCATAGATTAAGGAGTTTTACAATTTTCAAGGAATTTTTACCATTTGCATTACAATTGAGTTTTAAGATTATAACCAAAGTTTCAATTCCAATTTATGTTGAATGAGAATGATGAGTTTGTGAAATGGTTGTCCATTGAAAGTACATTGGAGTTTAAAGAGGATTCCACAAAGGTGTTAGTGCTTTTCAACAATTCAATGAATAATGGAACTATCAAATTGCTATGTGACATAGGATTCATACATGATAAGATGAATGGTGATGCAAATGTTGTAAAAGGATTTTGTGTGTCAACAATAAAATATGTTAAGATATGAACTAATGAACATGTTTTTATTGTCTTCAACAATGTTTGTTTATTCATCAATAATCATCATGGTGAAAAATAATAAAAAAAATCAACTACGATTAATGACAATTGTAATTCATGTTGAAAGCTCCACAACACAACAAAAAGAAAAAAAAAGGGGGGATAAGACCTTCAAGGAAAAGCACAAGAAAGTACCCATGTACTTCATCACCAAAAAAATTCAAAACAAGTATGATGAGGAGGAATCAAAATTAGTGGATGAAACTATAAGGTTTGAATTTGGTGATTATTTCCCCTTTCAAATGGAACTTATTCAATATGAGAAAATTGGGGGTTTTGCAATTAAGCTTGTAACCCAATTTTAGAATTGTAGCAATCATTTGCAATCTAAGATAATTATTATATGACATTATTGTTATCACATGAGTTCTAGTAGTTGCACTAGCCACATTGAGACTATATGTGTAAACATATGTTAGAAAAAATATATAAAATTTTGTGCAATTACTTTGCAACACCACTTTTTGCAAAAATGATCATAAATTAATGGAATGTTTGTGTGGCTTAGTTTGTTTATGTCCTTTACAACTAACTTACAACTACTTTACAACTTTATTTTCATGTTAGTTTTCATGCAAATGCCCATGAACAAATGTAATATTTGTGTCGCTTTTCATTCATCCATTGACGAATGAAATGTATTGATGTCCATTGTAACTAATGCATTACCAAAATATTATCTTATGACTAATGGATTTTGCCAATGTTATTATGTGTCATAGATGGCAACACCTTAGAGTTCATTCATGACTTGTAAATAACTTGTACCTAAGTTCTATTTTAGTTTAGTTTTAATTCACTCTTAGTCAGTTTTTAGTTAACTCTTAGTTAGTTTCCAATTAACTTTTAGTTCACTTGTAGTTATCCTTTAGTTCATTTCCAATTAACTTTCAATTAACTCATAGTTAAGTCTCAATTCATTTTTAGTTCACTCTTAATTAACTTATAATTCATTATTAATTCCCACATGGATGGACATGGGCCACACATGGGTGCACATGGGTTACACATGGGTGAACATGGGCCATGTGTAGATTGGAAGTTGTTTGAAAAGCTCCCTTGAGCTAGTTGCCCAATATGTATAAATAAAAATAGAATTTCACATTACCTTTAGTTTGTTCAACATTAGTTTTGGGTATGAATCTTTGTCATGATCTTATTTTGTTTTTGTCATGTTTTTGTAATAAAGTCATGTTGCATACACATCGTGCACACATTGTGTTTTTGCTTTTGATTTTATTCCATGATTTGAATTTAAGATTAAGCCTATTTTTGTTCATATGGTTTAAAATTTTTGTTGTTTACTTCCTTTTGTGCCCATGACACTATGTTACAACTTGAATTCAATTAATGTCATTCTAAATTATAACTTATCAATTTGTTGATGGAATTATTTTGCAACTAATGTTCATTTATGGATGATATTATTTTGCACCTACTAGAATTTGCAACAATAATTTTACATCATGAAACAAATTACAACCTAACCTAGGTTTAGCCTTTAGGTTTAATTTAGTTTTATCCTAAATTTAATTTTGGTTTAAATTTTAAGTTTATTAGGTAAGTTGAACTTCAATTCGGTGTTTGAATTTACCTTTTAGGTTTATTTTAAATTTAATATCTAGGTTTAAATTAGGTTAAACCTTTAGGTTTAGCTTAGGTTTAATATTTAGGTTTAATTTAAGTTAAAACTTCAAGTTTAACTTTTTAAATTTCACCTTATAAAAGTTTATTTTAAATCAACTTAAATAATTTAAAGAAATTTTAGGTTAACCTACAATAGCCTCAGTTAGACTTGATGGGTGGCCTAAGTTAATATAAGTTAACCTAGGTTAACATAATGTTAGTTAAGTTACCTTAGGTTTAAATATATTAGGGTTTATAGTTTTGTGATTACCAATTATGTTATAATTAAAAAGTTGTGATGCAATGGTTAAGGACTTGAGCTCTCAAAATGAAGGTGAATGGTTCAAATCATCACATTTATAACCTAAGGTTACCTAGGTAGCTTACTTAATTTATTACAAGTTTGGTTTTAAAGTCTAGGTGGCTGAAACTAAACTCTTAAACTAGGTTAATTAATTAAAACCTTTTAGCTTAAATGCCTAAGCTAGGCTTCCTAGGCCTTGGTTGTTACATGGCATCACACAATTGGGTCAAAAATGTTCATTTCCTATGTATAGGCTACCATGGGCAACCCATAATTGGTTGGGAATTTTTTTAAAATTGGGAATAGGTTGCCATGTGACAAGAAGGAATTAATTTAAAATTTTAAAATTTATATTTTAAAAATTAAAATTGAGCAATTGGATGCATCTTTCATAAATATTATTTGATTTAATATTACAAATTTTGACTACCATGATCGTATGAACTTTCAAGATCATGATCATCCATCAAATGGTATGGAATAACATAAACGATTATCATCAATATTGGTGCGTTGAAGAAGTGGATCAACACCACCACCAATCATGATGAGTCTTTTTTGGAGTATTCTTGACAACCATTTCAAATGTCAAGAATTGAATGGCATGTCCAAAATGGAAGAAGTTTTAGAAGTTGAGAAGAAGGTGAACTTCCTTCAACATGACATCATTGGAATAATGGTCATGTTATCCATGACCAACAACACTTCAATGAGTACATGTATTAGAAGGAAGAGAATGGGAAACATTTTCAATGCCATCTTTTATTGTAAGGTCACTATATTAAGGTCTTAGTTTGCATTTGTGACAAGGATTCTTTTGGATTCCTCCTCATTTTCACAATGCCCAAAACATTGTGTCACATGAAATCAAAAGGTTCCACCTCATGTTATTTAGTTAAGGCTTGGTTTGAAAATTTTCCTCACATCGTGTAAAGGTCATTTTGTTGTTTATATTTGGTCATTAGCCAAATGCCACAATATTGTAAACTACTTCAAAACAATAAAAATGAAACTCAAATTGAGTTCAAAACTAACAATATCTTTGACCAATCTTTTCACATAAAAAAAAACCCATGTTTTAGATGGCAAGTTTTATAAACTCATGATAAACCAATGTTCCACAAGAACCTAGTGAAGTTATTTTCACAATATTTGGATAATGATCCTGAAAATATTCTCCTTGTAGATGGTTCCCCGCACAAGGCCATCCATAACCCTCTTTATGATTCTATTTTCCTTGAGAGTTTTGAGCCTTTTGAGAATTATTTGTTAACTATTTTTCTCCTTTATGTACATATGCTTCATTTCTTTAGCATGACAAATTTGGATTTTATGAGGTCAAAACTTTTGGTAACATTAAAAAAATTGACTTTAATACCCCTATTATGGGAGGTTCTTTCAACCTTGTACCAATGATTGTCAAGCTTTAGATTGTAAGTTTGCCAAAGAAAAATCTCAATGAAAAGTAGATTATAATATTATTTTGCATTGGATATCCATTTTTTTCATCTATTTCTTTCTTGTGTTATGCTTCTCCTTTTCAAGGAATGTCAATTCGAGATCTTTTGCTTTCAAATGTGATTGCATGACTTATAGTGATGATCCTAAGCCTTTTTTTTATGTTGACCTTCACTCTCAAAGGTTCTTACTTTAGGTTTCCATCTTACCCAATAAATTAATTATTTTCAACCTCAATGGTGTTCTATGTTATTTTCCTAAAAGTGCAATTTTGTAAGGGTGTCATTGTGTGTGAGATAATACATAGATGTGATCAAGGTAGAAAAGAGACATGGTTGTTGCAATTATTTGTTTTAACATTCAAAGAATTCCAAATTGCAATTTGGTTTGGCATGTTGTTAGAGGGCATTCATGAACTTCTTCCATTGCTCATGTTAAGGCAATTCATATGCAAGTTTGTTTTTGTTTGGGGGAAAGAGAGATGTTCCCAAATGTTGGGTAGAATCACACCAACTTTAATCTATTATTTTAAAGATTTGAACATTATGTATTTAAAGTTTTAGTCAATGTTTCATCATCATATGGAAGACCACATGTTGCTTATCAATGACAGGCCTAACAAGGCTATTTGCAATTCACATTAAAATCATGTTTTCCTTGAATCCTTTAAGGGACAACATTTGTCAAAGTGTAATTATACAAGTCATGGACCTTTGTCGTCGTCTATGGCCTATCTTTAAACATCTCCCTCATGCTTTGATTATGAAGGAACATTATCCTTACATGTGCATATTATTTTGCCCTCCCTTTTACCATTTTGAGCCAAAGTATTATCGGTTCATGCAATATAAAGTGTGCAACAATGGAGATCCTTTATATGTGTATACCTTGTTTGGTGAGTACCCTTTATTTTTGAAATTTTGTCATTTTTGGTGTTTTTAGCTATTTATGTTCTTTTCCACCTATTTATCTTTTGCCATCTACATTTTTTTGTTGTAGTGCAATTATATCTTTATGTGAGTTTGTTTAGGTGATGAACAAAACACAAATTTATTTGTGTCAAGTAACATTCCATTGTTGGGTTTTATTTGTTCATGGACATTTTAAATTGTTACATTTTTTAGTGGAAAATAACATATTATTTAAAATTAATGGTATACATTATATTGTCATGACGTGTAGTGTCGTGACGTTCAATGTTATAAGGGTGTAAATCCACAGTAAACTCTATTAAACAAAAAAAGTAAAATCAATCAAAGGTAAAAACTAATCAACAAAAAAGAAATGCACGCACATATATATACAATGCACAAGAGGAGGCTAAGATGAAATTCTTGTGTATTAAATTGGATCGAAAAAAAAGAAAAAAAATGTAATGTATGTAAATGGTGGCCATGTAATAACTGCCATGAACATCTAGAAATCCAGTATGACTATGGAAGAAACTTTATCTAAAAAATCAATTCTAGAAAAACTACCAAAAGAAGGGAAGAGCTTGGATTTTTATATAGCCATCAACAAAGTTGAAACCCTAAATAAGCCATAACCGTAAAACACCTAATAGTGTATAGTAACCTAAAAACATACATTAACCTTAAGAACGTACATTAACCTTAAAAACATGATTGACATGGCTGTAACTGACCGTCATGTATGAGGCTATGCATACGGGCATGACAATACACTCCAAAGTTTTTTACATTAATACATTTGATTTCAAGCATTTTAGATTCAAGCTCAAAATATCTAACATTCTTGAATAGTAATTTAATGATTTCTCTCATTGTTTATATCATCAATTTTAATTTGTGTTTCATATATTTGAATGTGATCTAGTTGCCACTAGGTATTAATCCAATGTTATAATTCTTACAATGTTTAGTTGTTTCATTGTTTTTAACTCTCATTAAAACTCTATGTTTAATTTATCTTCCATGTTTTCTTATGTGACTTCGTGACCATCAAATTTTAATCCAATGATTTTCTTACATTATTCAATTCTTTCCTTGTTTTCTAATTATGATAAAGGTTTCAATAATGTTTAATTTATCTTCCATGTTTTCTTTAATGACCTAATGGCCACTAGGTTTTCATCCATTGTTTTTCTTATGCCATTTGTCACTTTGGCACATTTAGCCTAATGTGTAATTTGAACTTTCCATATTGTTGATTGTTAATTTTGGACTATTACAAAATCCTAAATCAAATAAATACATGTTTCAAACTAGTAAGCCATTTTTAGATTTAAATTTCAAAGCTTCAATTTGGCACCCCTTTTCACATTTCAAATTGATAAGCATATTTTGGGACGTAAAAGTTCAATAAGCCAATTTGGAACTTCAATTAACAAGTCACATTAGAACTTGGATTTTGGAACATTGAAATAACAAGCTAATTTTGGAGCTTAACTTTGAGATGTCAATTTGGCAAGCCAATTTGGGACCTAAATATGGTAATATGATTTTGGGACCTCAATTTGGCAAGTCAATTTAAAACCTCTTTTTTGACACCTCAAATCATCAAACCTATTATGAAACGTCAATTTGAACAAGAAAAAATGAGACTTCAATTGGCAAGGCAATTTGAGATTTGGATTTGACAAGCAAATGTGGAACCTTAGTTTGACACTTGCTTTGGAACTTTAATTTTAGGACTTCAAATTGGCAAGAAAAATTGGGCCACATTTTCACACCTCAAATTGGCAACCCTATTTCAAGAATGTGGTCTAAAAAGTAGATTTGGAAGTTTAATTTTGACATACTTTAAATTCAAATTGTGATTTCAAGATTTCAAATTGGTTTTAAAATGTTGAGCTAATTTGCAAAGGACAATAGACTTTGAATAAGTATGCCTAGTTGGTTTATGAAAAACAAGCTAAAAAAAACAAGCCTACAACTGCAAACTTGAAAAATGAAAAAAAAGAGAAATTGAGGCTTATACACAAATAACTAACCAAATGCTACTTGAAAGTTAAAATCATAAGCTAGTGCAATGGAAAAATTGTGGGAATAACTACCTCCATTTTATAACTACTTCACTCTTTTCAATAAAAATAATAATTATCATGTGTCTTTTCATGATGAATTGTATATGAATTTAAATTAAAATTGACATTGACATAAATAATTATAAATTATTAAAAATGATATGAAAACATAAAATAATAAAATAATTGATCAGCATTGATAGTGTGTAGCAGCGTAGAGCTCAAATGTAATAGACCATATGTGTGTCAAAACCAATGTTGGGCGGTTCTTGATTTTTATGAAGAAATAAATAAATAAATAAATTCTAACTCTAAGAAATAATTAGAAGGATTCTGATTTTAGTTTCACACATAAATGGGATCATGAATCTAGTTCTAGGCTTGGTTCTTCAAACAAATAAATTTCAACTTCAATTCTAATTCAAACAACCAAACCCGGTTCCAATGTGGTTACGGGTAACTTCGACTGGAATTGATAATTAACTATTGATTAACTTGTGGTTAACCCCTCAATTATAGTCTCATTTTCTCAAAAAAAATTCTTCAAAAAAATTGGTTTTATTTCTCAATTCTGGAACCAGTTCAAAATATCAAACCCAATTGCAATTCAATTGCCCCAAAATTTTCAGCTTTCAGTGCTGAGTCTTGGAGTGTAGTCTTGGAGTGGGCTTTGGTAACCCATCACAAGTTAGGACTTGTTCCAACTAAGATCATGGGTAGCCAGGGTGAGTGACTGCCATTTCTGGCAACAGGCCAACCAGGGCCTGTTCTAAAAGGCATTTTGAAAATTATAATATTCCTGAACAGTAAACATATTCTTTATTTTCCTTTGGAATTTTAAAAATAATAATCTTTGAATTTATTTTTGGTGAAAATTTCAACATTTTTTACAAAATAATATAAATCGGTGTTGAAGTTGCCACCAAGTTAGTGTGGTATTATTCGAATAGTATATAATTTGTGTTGCTTATGCCACTTGTCCATGTGTGGACACAACTATGTAACTGCTTCAAGTGTGAACACAATGACTATGTAATTGTTCCAAGTGTGAATAAGACCCTGATAATAGAGCTCTATTGGGAAAGAAAATATTTTAATATTTTAATAAATTTTTAGTGATGAAAAAAAATGACTCAAAATTCAATTATCTTCCCCCACCTCACCTTATGTATAAAAAAATAATGAAACCACCTCCAAGAGGTCCCACTCATCAAGGGCTTTCAAACACTACCAAAACCTTGCCATGATTTGCCTGAAAACATTTGCTTTTGTTTTGTAAAATTCTCTTTGACAAAATTGTTCAATGGCTCTTTGCATTGTATCTTGAAACATTACAAAACCCACCATCTCAGTGCACACCTACCTCCTCATCAATCAAGTGCTTTCCAAAGGTACCAAGAGTGTGGTGGGTGCTGCCATGGTTTGTGGAGATCTAGTCTACTCTACATGACAAACAAACCACCTTCCTATATATATATATATATATAACACATTCTTGGTATTTGTTGGATATTCTTGACTAGTTTGCATGTACAAAGAAAATTCTTGAAATTTGTGTATCCTCTGCATATTTATAGGTTCAAACTTAGCTTCACATGATTTTAAGACCAGAACTTCATCTAAACTTCATCTAACTTCATCCTATTCACAAGTCATTATATTGTTGTTGGTGTACTCTTAAGACATCATGCTAAATCATGAATAACCTTCCGAAACACAGTAGGGAGCTTACAACCCTAATGCCCCGAACGGGGGAACCTTACTGTTTCTTATTCCAGGCACTGTAACCTGTGAAAGTGCACATTGTAAGAGCTAAGCACTCTGAACAATATAAGCTTAGAGCATCTCCGTACCACACACAAGGGGGGAAAAAAAAGGTGTTTATGTATGTTAAATGATTTCACTGGATTTTGATTGAATTCACTGATTGTAATAAACTAGGATCCAACGAGGAAGCAATGAATTCACCAATCTAGTGAACAGGGAACTAGTGAATTGCACCCACATTTTATAATAGTGCTACCAAGGCAATGATATTGTGTTTAGATTCATTATAGAATATCATAATAACTTAAGGGATTTTGGGCCTTAGGTAATATGTTTATTTTGATATGAGGATTTATGAAAAATGATATTTTTGGCTTGTGTTGAAACTTGAGATTAGTTATAGAGTTATGATATCTTGAAGGATTTTGAGTTTTTTTTGAAGAGGATTTTTTGAAGATTTTTATTTTTGCATGGTGAAATATTTGAGTTTCCATAATTCTTCTTTTGCCTTAAGATACATACCTTTTTAATGTAAATGGCAAGGCCACAGTGTGACACACCCCTTGTTTGAATTGAGATCAATAGCCTCCTACTACCAGGTGAGATCTGTCATCACAGGGAAGTCGGTGGGTCAGCTCTGATTCCCCGCCCCCCTCCCATGTTCTGCTGTGAGTTGCTGGTTTGTGAGAGGTTGCATCAGAAGAAGGGTTGAAATGTTCAAAATGGGGATGGTGCAATTTGCCTTACAAGTGTGATGATACCCACCTGCAGATTCTGCCTCCACTATATGCAGCAACTAGTGCAAATCATGGTTTCTGAGTTCATGCCACTTTCAGGATGGGTGATGAGAGGGAAGACAGTTCCTTGCTGCTCAAGCTTCCTTGCAGCTGACTTATTTAATGGTTTTTTTTTTCCCCTCTCCCCCTCCAACATTGTCATAGTCCATTCTGAATTTAATTAATTAATTAATTAAGGAAAATTACCCAGCAAGGGAACAAGAGAAGAAAAAACAAAGGACCCAAGCCCAAACAAAAGACCCATTCTGGATTTGAACACAGGTTGCTACTCTCTGTTTCACTTAAAGACCCTGCCTGCCCCTTCTTTTACACAACACCATGCATACCCACTTCTGCCTGCCACGGCTCCTACACTTTACCCATGGGTATCAAGGGGACTTTGTTTTGGGCACCCCCTGATACCCGCTCACTCTTTCACCTCCCGCCATCCCCTCACCTTGCCACCATCCATCCACACGGTAAAAAAGAGTAAACAAATGCTAAAGAAAAGGTAAGGGAACACTTGGTCTTTACATAGTCTAAAATGCCCTAGCCCTCAAGCATTATACTACACATAAAATACTCCAAGAATTTTCTTTGTGTATATGAATTGCATCTTAATTATATCGATGAATACGCCTAGCAAAGAGGGGGATCGTCCCAGGGGTGAAGGCTCGCCAGTATAGCCCATTCTAGGACGTGAAAAAAGGTCTTGGGCTCAAACCCAATGGTCTGCAGGTGAAACTCATGTCAGCCTTCTACCAATGACCTTGACTTGGGGGGGGGTGGGGAAGAGGAGGGGGGGTTGCCAACAGCTTGTCAGGTCGAGTCTGCTGTTACACCTATAAAATCTTACATCTACTTATATAAGTAGACATAAGATTCATCCAACTCTTAAGAAGTAGGTGTAAGAACCTTTCATCCAACTCTTAAGCAGTAGGTGTAAGAACCTTTCATCCAACTCTTAAGCAGTAGGTGTAAGAACCTTTCATCCAACTCTTAAGAAGTAGGTGTAAGAATCTTTCATCCAACTCTTAAGCAGTAGGTGTAAGAACCTTCCCCTTTACGGCTCATGATTTGCCTATGTTTTTTAACCTCATGATAGTGTTCCCCTCATGCCTTATGATTGGTAAAGCTGACGGGTAGAGGCATCTGTTTAAGTTCATGATAGTGTTTGCCTCATGCTTTATAAAGGTAAGGGCCCAACTTGGCTATTGCCTTGTCCTACGTCCCTTGTTTTGGGAATGTTCGTTCCCCCATCTTATGGCCCTTACATTACAAATTTTGGTCACCTTGATCACTGCAGGCTAGGACCATACACACTCCAACATGAGCTATTATGTTCAAGAAAGGGAGGAGGCTCCTTTTAACTCCATGATATGATTAGCTTGTCATTGGTTATGGAAATTCTATTCCTAATATCAGCTGCCACTATTAGCCCTTCCTAAGAACACCGCACCTATTGAAGAGGTATATGGATTATTGTTGCTGGTTGTGTTACCTACTACTAGTTTGAGGTATTCGCAGTTCATGGAGCGTTTGTGTGACACCTATCGTAGGTTTCAAACTAAATGAACCATGACTATATAGGTAGTGTACAAGTCGAGTAGTTTGTCGGGCTCTCGTACCTGGCGATTTCTTTAGTTTTTGGCAATTTTTTTTGGCTATTTTGTGATTTTTTTGGGAGAAAAACCCAGAATTTAAATGTAATTAAAAATTGGAGTGCAGAATATGTTTCTCTTCAGAATTTTATTTTTTTGGAGACCACTTTTGCGAAATCAAAAATTGAAAAAAAAGAAAAAGAAAAAAAAAGGGGAAATAAAAAGCACTCGGTCTGTTTGAGTGATTCTGACAGTAATTTTAGTACTCTTATCATTTTGAATACAAATTCATCTCTATCCTCAAAGCCATAAATGAATCAGATGTTCATCAAACTCAGAGGATAGAAATGAACCTGCCCCATGTTTGGCTGATTAGGTAGTTAGTAGTTAGTATGCAACATCTCCAGTGCTTGGCAGTGTCAGTTCCTCACTCTGATTTCATTTGGCCAATTGGTCGGCCATTCCTGGTCTCCAAATGTGATACTACAGTACACTTACTAGCACTCCGAGCATGAAGAATTCATTCTTCCCATTTGGATTTGCATGTGATGATGAGAAAACAAGTTCATGACGACGATGTTAAAGAGGAACGAAGATTGTCAGAAAATGATGGACTTTGAAGGTTGGAATGCTCTTCACCTTTAGTACCATAAGAGGAGCAATTTACTTGAGTGCTTCACTTGAAAAAAACAAATGTTCTCATCACAAGTTCATGACAATGTTAACAAGGAATGGAGGTGCTAGAAAATGATGGAATTTGGAGGTTGGAATGCCTTTCACCTTTAGTCCTATACGAGGAGCAATTACCTTGAGTGCTTTCACTTGAAAGGCAAATGTTTTCATCACAAGTTCATGACAATGTTAAAGAAGAATGGAGGTGCCAAAAAATAATGGAATTTGAAGGTTGGAATGCTCTTCACCTTTAGGCCTATAAGAGGAGCAATTATAGTAAGCCCCTTTTATAATCACTCCCATTTTAGTCACATTCTTGTTTGTCACACATTTTTTGGTAAGCCATCCGTTTGAGTAAGAAACACCATTATTTAGAGTGACCATCACACTCATTAATAGCACAAAAAATTTGCAAAGCTTTCTTAGTAAATGTGACTATAAGGGGGGAAATCTATGACAAATATTAGGGTTTTGTAAATTGTAGTTCCTTTTAACAATGTTAGTGTTGCTTTGTGTTCAAGTTGTGCAAATTGACAAAAATCAATCTGGTTCGAAAGAAAAAAGAAAACAACTTTCTAATGCAAACAAGCAAAAGATATGCAAGCTTGCCAAAAAAGCAAAAAAAATTAATTAAAATAATTTAGTTGATAAAACACACAAGCTAATAGTTAAGGAGCTCAAACTCAATGTAGATTGTCACATTAAAACATGTAGAAATCACAATCTTCTTCAAGTTTAATAATGCATAGTAGAATTTATAAATAACCCACATAAGAAATTTAAACAATTGACACCTTTATTCTAGCATAAAAGGGTTAATTTGTAAGGATTTTTTTTACCTGTAAGGGTTTATATGGAATATGACTATACACATTTAAATCACGATTCGTTAGTGTCACAAAAAAAGTGATCACCAAGGGTGTAATTATAAAGGGGGTTTACTGAACTTTAAATGTTTCATTTGAAAGGCAAATGTTTCTTAAATACTTATATCATGAAGTTAAAGTTCTAGTCTTGCAAATGACAAATCAAATGTAAAAAGTGATAGGTTAGGGGATACAATAATAGCCTTTAGGTCAGCTAAATCTATGTAGGCCCTTTTAACCATGTGCTTATGCCTAGTGTGTACAAGGTATTTTGACCACACATCTTTAGTCTCTAATGCAAAACATGTTTACGTATATAGAGTTTGGTGGGGTACCTCATTGTGCTTTGGAATGGAGGTTATATTCTTTCCCATAAAACCTACATTTCCACCTTGTGAATTCATAAGGAAGACTTAAAATCTTGGTTAGTTTCATTTAGGAGTTGTACAAACACAACGTAACATTCATGAGCATGGAATGTCATGTAATCATGTTTTGCTTGTTAAACTGATTCTCAAATGTCTAATAAAGAGATATTGGATGATTGTTGGTTGGTAAGAAAGAAGAAATTTGATATTTCATTGAAAAATAAAAAAATATTGCTCTAAATTTTAAAATTTTCAATCTTATGCACAATTTGGAAAATGGTAGACAATGAGGTAAATTGAAAAAAAATTGTTTGATAGACTATTCACAATATAGGTTTTTTTAATGAAACAAAAAATCAATCGTTGGAGTTTGTGGAAAGAATTTGATTGCAAGTTTTTGTTGTGTACCTTGGGCTTATTGCTCCACATTTGATGAGGATATTGTATATATTGTAAAGAGATATGGTAAAGGGTGTAGCCTACTCCAACAAATTTAACTATACGTGTTCATAGATAGTAAAATTGGTTGAAATTTGATAAGTGAAGCAAATTGAAAATAAGATCTTTTGGGTCCATTGATTCAAAAAAAATTGTGCAACTTGGAAACCAAGGTGATGAATTGGCCTAATAATATTTGGCGTGGTGTGGAAGAAAAAAAAAAAATTGGTGCAATTTTTTTAATTTTTTAATTTGAAATTTGTAATCATTTTTCTATACCAATTAAAATTTCATTCATTGAATAAATTTATTAGTTGATTTTTTTAGATATCATTCCTTTTAGTTATATGTGTGAAAAAGGAATAAAATATTAAAGTTAAAATATCCTTTCTTTTTTTAACAACATTGAACTATATTCATCCATAAATCTTGTTGGGGTAGCATTATTATAATGACAAAAAAAATTCATAGGACAACCAAATGAATGCTAAAGTTTGTGAATTTAACGCCCCTTATTAACATGGTTGTAAGGTTTGTCACTGTCAATACTCAATGTGTTTGTTGAGGGGTCACCACCTTGGGATGCCTTAACCATTAGATGTTGTTTAAATCTTTATCTTAGTTGTCAATGTTGTTTGAGATTTAAGTTTTGGACAATTTTTATTTTCTTGTTGAACATCGTTTTAGAATTGAAAGGGGTTCTTTTGTTCATGCTTGGGGTTAGGGGTAGAACGTAAATGTGGAAACATATTTTAACAATGATCACTTTGATAAAATACCTTTTCAAAAATTTATTTCAAAATTTGAAATTTGTTTACATTTTTGGGTTTGGGAGTGATTGTGGGGTTATATATTGAGTGGTAGGTTTTGATTTTTAAATGACTTTTGATCCTTCAATTGATTTTAATTGTTTTGTTTTATCAATTCACTTGTGTAATTTTCTTGATTGCTTTGTATTGTTGGTTGCTAGTCATCAATTTTTTCTAACTCATTTATTTTTTATTGTTAATGTATTAGTTTACTCTTTTCTACTCACTTGTATTCTTTTATTGATTTTTTGATTTGCACGTACCAACTTGCTTGTTTATTTTTGTTGACCTACAAGTTTGTTCTTGTCGACTTACTCACGTTGCTTTGCTAATCTTCTTTAATTAACTTTTCAACCTACTATTATGTTCTTGTTGATTTGCTTGTGGTCATAGTCATGAAGCCCAAAAATCAAAACTTTATAAACCAAAAACATGTTGAAACCCATGCAAAATTCATTCAATACATGACTAGCAATTCATAACCCTTGTTTCTTGTTTATGGTTCAATGCCTTGTTCATCTAAGGGTGGCACCTCTAGGTCATTATAGTTATCTTTAGACCATCTTTTCTGACCTTTGTTATTCCTAGACAAGGAATTTGCTTGCCTTCTCCAATACCTTTTGACAACTAGATTCTTCATCATCTAATAATGCACTTGAAGTCCATGTCCATGTCCTTTCTTCATATCTATACAACTTTGGATCCATAATTTTTCACCTTCTTTTAATAAACAAAATTTCATCTTGCCCATTGATACATGTGAATTTAATCCTAATTTCTACTTTGCAATCCTTGTTCCCACCAAAAACCAAAAGAAGACATGATCATTTTTAAAAAATCTAGCTTGAATGGGCTATCTAATGATTTGGGATGTCTTAAATTGTGCAAAAATAAACAAACAAATTGTGATACGGGTGCAAATGCTAAAGAGTTGACTTTGTAAAATTATTCTAAGACTTGCAACCATCCATATTTTGTTGATCAAATGTGAAAATACTCCATGTTGAATTTTTTTTTAGCTTGATTGCCAAGGTGATAAGGGTTTTTCCATTACCTAAAAACTTCAAATATTGAAACATGGGATTTTGATTTCATGTTTGCAATCTAATTTTGAAATTCCACCAAAACAATTATTTGATCTTGGACATTAATGTTACAAGGACATTATAGCATATTGGTAGGTAGTTTTGCTTTTTGTTTCTACTTCAAAAAGACAATAAATTGGTGTCAAGTATATTGTGAACATGCCAACTACCACATGAAGAACATGCTTTTTTTCTTAAGATATAATGTCCATTACATATCATCAAAGTTTGTCCTCTTTTATTGTTATGGTTGGATCTTTCCTTTTTGTTCTTGTTTACTAAATAAACTTAAAATTCACATAAGAAAAAAAAATGAATCCCTAAACAAAGTACCACGAGAGCTAAGTAAAAAAAAAAACACCAACAATCAAAATAAAAACTTTGAATCAATAATACTAAATTATTCCTCTCATCCATATCCTAGCCCTATTCAAATTCCACAACATTAATGTTCAAATGTAAAATCTAGCTTTTTTAGATGTAATCTTATTTTAACAATTCATTCTAACATCAAAATAACTTCAATGTCGTACTGAATGCCACATAGGAAATAGCCCAGTTTCCAATTGATCACTTGGTGGGTCGGATGACTCCATTGTGGATGACCCACAACAAAGCTACCAAGGTTTCACCTTGGCGACCTATCCTACAAACCCTCCTATTTCCACCTCACACTACTGAGGTGATGTGAGTGGGAAGAAGGTATCATGGGTATATTAGAGTTTTCCTTAAAAGTCATCCTGTCTTCACCCTGTCTTTGGGCCTGGTTTAACCCCCTATCCCCTCGTTGAGTGAGGTCTGCAAAGTAAGGAAATTTTATTAAATCTGGGTATGAAATGCTGAAACTCAGGGTTCTGGTGTTGTGTTTTCCTAACTTTACGGATAACTCTGATAGGTAGGGAATGTAAGAGGTTATGATATAGGCTGGTAAGTAGGTAAGGCACTTGGAGGCTACCGAGTACAGAGATGCAAGTTGATGGTTAGTATGGAGTAGAGAGCTAATCAACTCTGTTGGTTATCAGACAGGAATACAACAAAAAGAAAGTGCTTTCTGTCCACACACACACACACACACACACACAAAATCCATCTTGCATGGTGCATGGTGGTTTGATCTGGTTACCGGCCTTGGTTACTCAGATATTGGATCTCGTTACCCAGGTAGACCCTGTCACCACCTTACTGTACACCTTTCACATTTGAGCTAAAAATTTTGAGTACATTACAGTGGCACACAACAAGGAAGGGGATTTGGGAGGGGAGGACTCTGGAATTGGACACGAGGGAAAATAATTTTAAAAATTAAAAAAAAATTAAAAAATTATATATGTATATATTCCCATGGTTAGATCACCTTTCAAATTTGAGCTAAATTCTGAGTGCGTTACAGTGGCAGGTAATGAGGGGATTTTGGCATGGAGGACTCCGGAATTGGACATAAGAATAGACATCCTCCTGTGGGGTACGTGAAAGGTGGTTAGTTCACCTTTCGAATTTGAACTAACTTTCTGAATGCATTACAGTGGCACCTAACAATGGGATTTTGGCAGGGAGGATTCGAGCTGGGAATTGGAGGACTGACATGAGAATATACATCCTCACTAAGTGACAACATGCTCAACAAAGGGGGGTGTGTCACATTGTGGCCTTGCCATTTTCAGTAAAAATTATCTTAAGGCAAAAGAATAATTATGACAATTCAAGTATTTCAACATGCAAAAATATAATCTTCAAAAAACAAAAATTCCTCTAAAAGAAACCAAAATCCTTCGACATATCATAACTCTATAATAACTAATCTCAAGTTTCAACACAAGCCAAAACATCATCTTTCAAAAATCCTTGCATAAAAATAGACCTACTACCTAGAGGCCAAAATCCATTAAGCTACTATATACTCTATAATGAATCTAAACAGAATATCCTTGCCTTTGTAGGCACGGCCACATTGGCTAAATCATGCTGAAATTTGTGTAATTTAATATACCCTGGAAGTAGGGCATGTACACCTACCTCGTGAAGCACCCATGGACCTCAAGGTCAAGGGCGAAATGTGTTGCTGCCAGAGCATTATTCGACATACCATACCCTAAGGTCAGTTTCATCATTAAATAATCCTCAAAATAGTGAAACAAATTTTTGTGAAAACATGAAGTTGACATGTTGAAAATCATCATAATATAACCACATTTGATTTGTGGATGGGTGTGCATAATGCATTTGCTCTTCTTGTTAATTTTATTGGTGCAAATTAGGAGCCCAAACATGTAACAATTGACTTGCTTGAAACTACTAAAACAATAAGGCAAACAATTAAATTGAAGCATCAAGCGACAAATATGATTTGAAAAAAAATCCCTTGCTTATGTGAAAAAGGAAGTGTTAATTCAATAGCAATGACCATTGCATTGAAATTGAAGTTGTGAAAGCTTCAACCCCAAGCTTGGCGTTGAAGGAGCCTTTTCAAGGCAATTGTTTTAGCCATGTTATGTCAAAGGCTTATCAATATAGAACAACTAATGATAAGGTTTGTTGTGGGGTGGAAGCACATTAAGGTATTTCATTTTCAACATATCAAAGTCCATTTTGAAAGTTATATTTAGTGTAATTGGAAATTAGTTTAAAATATGAATATTTAAATTTGATTAAAATTAACATCTTTTTCATCTCCAATTTCAAGTTAAAAATATAAGACTTTTTTTTTAATTTAAAAAATAGTTCAAGAAAATAATCATTTTTTATGTTTAAAAAGACTTTTAAAATCATTATAATTTTTGGGGCCTTGAAAAGTCCATAACACAATAAATTTAATTTACATTCCATTCATTCAATGCATCTTTAGTTTCTTAAACATCAATCATGCAAATGCCCCAAAGTTTCAAACACATGGGGCTAATACATTGTAAATTGAAAGTCCATAAGTGTGATGAAAATTGTTGCCAAATTCAAAAGGTCAATAATTATTGTGTATCCATGATTTTGATGTGCTCTTCACAACCTTGAAAAGCTAAGTATCTTAAGGTTACATAAGCAAATTCTTTTTTTATATTTCAAAGAAATTATTATTTTATTTGTTGTATTAAAGAAATACATGAAAACCTACCAATGTTACATCCATATAAGATCACTATATATAGTGTGTTTTCACCTTGTGGGTTGCATGATGTGTTCATAAAAGTTATCCAAGTAAATATTTAGAAATGCATTACTTGATTAAAGAATTTAGCAAAGTATTCCAAGAATGGACAAAGGTGTGCATTGATGTGGGTTTGTGACTACAAATATTGTCTTCTTGTGGGAAAACTATGTTTTATGATTTTCATACATACTTTCTTTGTTTTTCTTTTTTGGTTGGATTTGCAAAAATTCATGAAAATTGTTTTCTTTTCCCTATCAAAAATTTTTTATACAATTTTGCTACATTTTCATTAGCAAATTTCAACAATTATTATTTCAAGTGAATTTGAATTGTGAATAAATTTTTAAGTCAAGTTTTCAATTTTAAAACTTTTGTGTTAGTTCTTCAATTTTTATTTTCTTTGTAGCAATCACCAAGTGAATATTATATTTTATCATTTTCAGCTAATAGCAAATGTGTCTTGTTGTCTACTAATTTGTGTAGTTGATCAAATTTTGTTAATGGGCATGAGATTCTTCCATATTTCTCTTCCTTGGGACTAGACATTTAAAGTGTCAATTATTCCCTCCATGTCAGGTCTTCATTTCTTTCTTTGCATCCGAGCTTCAATTCCTTGGATTACATCATAGCTTTAGTTCTAAGTCATGCCCCACTTTTGAAAATCCTTCGTTTGGATAATTTTGTTTATTTTTTAATTTTACATTTGAGTTTATAGGGTTTCAAGATTTAGATTTAAATTTTGATGAATGCAAAAAACTTTAGATGTTTCAAATTGATTTGCTTGTAAGAACTTCAAGATGTTTGATTCTTCTCTTAACAAGATAATTTTAGAGGTTTGATGTTGGTGGATAGGTCCAATATGCAAGAAAATTTCAAAAATAAATAAAATTCCAATAACTTCAAAAATGTTGGATTCATATGATTGTAACAAAATTTCAATGTACAATGCATTTGATTGCAAGAATTTCCAAATGTTTAATTGATTTGAAAGTAAAAACTTTTGGATTTGTTTGTTTGATTTCATTACAAGACTTGATAATTGATGAGTGAATAACCAAAGTTACAACAAAATAGAAGTGTTGTCTATTTTGGACAAAAGAATCTCAATTTTTTTATATCCATAAATAGCCTTCCAATATTCATGTGCATTATATGTGAAGAACTATAAAATATTATAAACTATAAAATTTCACTTTCCACATTCAATGTTAATATTTTAATCAACTCTATTAGTATTTTTTTGGGTTTTATGTTTGATTTCATTCATGTGCAATTTGTACAACTGAAAAGTGAATAGTCAACATTGTTTAAGCTTGTGATTGACTAGTGATGACCGTGGTTACAAAAGTCTCATAAGTTGGATTTTAGTTTTCAACTTGATTTTTTGCAAATTGAAAGTGGGTGATGAAATCAACTATAAACATAATCTAATACTACTATTTATTCCATATGGATGTGGTAATAGAAGGTTGAGTTGTAGAAATTTTGTTTGTTTTGGAGGAACACATTTTAATTTTGTTCTATCCATAAATAACCTTGGCTTATATTCATGTGCATTCATGTAAAGGACTATAGAGTATTGTAAAGTACAAATCTTCACTCTCTAAGTTCAACATGAATCCTCTAGTTGTTTATGTTAAATTCTTTTTTTTGTTTGATGTTTGATCTCATTCACATGCCAATTATAGAGCTTGGAAGTGAATAGTTAATATTGTTTAAGGTCATGATTCATGATGGATTAATTTAAATGGTGATGATTATAAAAGATTCAAGAGTTGGATTATAACTTCCAACCTAATATTTTTGTCAACTAAAACTAGGTGATAAAGTCAATGACAAACATCATTTGATACTATTTTTTCCAATATAATTGTAGCAACAAATGGTTGAATTGACCCATTATTATGTTATGAATTGTGAAAGAAATTTCAATTAGGAGATCTTAAATTAAAGTTTTCTAGATTAAATTTATAATTTCTATGAGCTTGGATGGATTGTAGCCTTCAATGACTTTACATACATGTTTTTCAAAGATGCATTGTTATATCAAGAAGCAATTTTTTTTTTATGTTATTATCATTAAATGCAACCATCTGTTTACAAATAAAATAACTCCACCATTAACATCTTTAATCCCAATGTTGTTCAAACATTGTAAATATAACATGCATCAAGGTACTTGAGACTTTTTTATTAATTCACAATTTTCTTAGATGGATGTTTATGAAGGATGTGGCTCGGACCATTTTTGAAATGACAAGTTGCAACAATGAACCATCAAAGGATTGCATCATTTGAGAGTTGTTGTTGTTCAATCAGTTTTAGGTTGATGCAAAGGATAACATGTGCCCTTTGCAATGGTGGAGCAAACACAAGAATATGTTCCCCATTGTTGGTTTGCTTGCACAATAAAATTTATGCACTATAGGATTTCAAATTGAAATTGACTACATTTTTCCCCTTGCTAGTACATTGACCAATTTTTGTTGATGTAGGTTGCAAATTGACAACCTTGAGAAATTGATTTTAGTGAACAAAAATTGGCCTAACAATCCCATATTTGATTGCAAGAATATGGCAAAGATGATTGAGCTTGAAGTAGATTTTATAGATGAGTTTGAAGAGGAGTTTGAAGGTGCCTTTAAGCATGAGGAAATTTCCAATGTACATGATCAATAAGGGACCTACTTTGGTTATTAAACTCTTGACTCTTGTCATCAATTTGTATTTTGCAAATAATAAACATTCATGAATTAATGTTGTTTCTTGAGTGTATTCACATGCCTGTTTGTACACATGCATGAAATGCAACAAAGTATATGCGTTTGGTTTTAAATTGAATAACATCACATTGTGCACATGTGAACACGAAAGGGAAATATTTTTTTTACTTTCTAATAGGATGGATGCAATTTTTTTGTGTGCATTTGATTGCACTATTATGGTCATTTGATGTTGTTTGTGCATCTAATTACAATATTAGCTCTCATGTTGGACTTGCAACTATTGTAACTAATTATTATTAAAAAATTGGGGATTTTATGAATTATGACTAAACGTTGAACTTGTCATGAACAACATAGAGTAAGGCATGGAAGCATGAGGCAATTTCAAGGTTTACCTTTGTGAAACTCATTTGGGTATGCAAGTTGTGCAAGTAATTTGTAATCTCAAACCTTTGCTTTGTTTTTTTAAATTCTTTATTTCCAATATAGAGCAACATGCTGATATTAATGGTAAACTCTATTTTTTTTATGTTTCAGTATCAATCACAATAGAAATTTGGCCTTGATGTTTGTAACAACATGATAATTCTTTCTCATTTCATTCATGTTAGTCAATCAACTTGCACTTTTGCTACCAAAGGCAATAGGAGGATTCTAGTGATATGGCTTAATGACTTTGAATTAACATGATTGGTCAATTGAGTAATTTATAATCTATATCTACTTTTAAAAGTTTAATTACAATTAGTGGTATCAATTGTGAAGTTGTCTTTGTCTTAAGTGGGGTAGATCTAATTGTGCAATGCTTAGTAATCTTGTAGGATGTTGTGTTGAGCTCTTGAATGAAACATGAAAAAGAAATTTTAAGAGGTCTCATAACTATTATTCCACATGTTATCCACACAATGCTACAATATGTATGTTTGAATTGTCACCTATACTTTGTTATACACATGGTTGGATCATTAGCTCTTTATGTGTGTATGTGGAGCTTTTGAATCCTCTTGACTTGTGCAAAACAACATTATATATATATATATAGGTTTTTTGTTGTTTGCTTGGAGGATTTGTAAAATTGAAACCCACATAAATCTTGTGTGCTAGAGGTAGAATTTGAATTTCAAAAGCGGTTTTGCACCCATGTACTTGACAAATGATGGAATTGCCCACCAAACATTTGTGGACATACATGACCTTGCTTTTTGAAATTGTTCTAACAACCCTAAAAAAAAAAATTCAAAGAAATTCTTGCCTTCAAATAGTGGAATTAAATATTTGTAGACCAATTGAACTTGCTTTCAAAATTGTTCCATAACCTTAAAAAAATAGTCCAACATGCAAACAATAAACATTAATACACATTGTTTAAAATATCACAAAACCAAATGATAACCGTTACAAAATTTAAAACATTTGATGATTTGTTAGGCCCAAAAACAATCAAATATCTGTCCATTCTTTGGTGCTCAAATAACTGGCCTGGTAAGGAACCACCAATATTGAAATTTGTAATAACTAGTATCAACATGTTTTTTGAACCCCCAAAAAATCAAAAAAATCAAAACCAAAGGTTCTTTGATTTTTCAAATTTTCTAAGAATTGAAACTCAAAGTTATTTCAAAAATCCAATACCCACACAACACTATAAAAAAACATGGGCCCTTACCCCACTCCTCCCTCCCAAAATAATAAGAGTTTATGCTAAATTTGAGCATGCAAGAAAACCACTAGAGAAAGTAAGCCTTGTCATGAGCCCATGACTATATACATTTACTTTGGACAAGCACAAAATTGTATACATCAACAAGGGACCCCTATTAATATAGTTTTAGAATTATGCACCACTTAGGGATGCAAATCTTTGAATACCTTCTTTTTTGGGTACGTAATTGTCACTTTGGAAAGATTCCACCCTTTACTCTAACCTTCTTAGGGTCAACTACTTTTTCAAATGCATGAGAAAGCACATACAACATTGTGAATTTTCGCAAATACTCTACAAAGTTCTTAATGACAATGGCAGAATCATATCGGAGAGCCAATTACGTCCAATAATCACCCTCCCTTGGGCAGACTCACAATCAATCACCAACCATTCCACCAGGTTCCATCCTCCCAAATGGGGGTTGGCGTTACCTAAGGCGAGGGCGAATTGACCCCCACATTGAGGTCATGGTGAAAACCCCAAAACCCATTTAAATGGCCATATTAGACCCCAAAATTTATAGATTTGAACTTAGGGACTTGAATATTTATAAGCAATTTAAATGGGTTTTGGGGTTTTTACCATGATCCCAACGTGCGGGTCAATTCGCCTTGGTATGCTAGGTATTTTATTATTGGGTGTCATTAAATTTGGTACCTTATTAAAGGTAAATTACTACGACCCGTTACAATGTACCTTATATACATAGTAATAATATTTTATTTATATTATTTTCTATATTGGTAGATTCTTTAGCAATATGATTTTTATAGTAATTGTTAATGTGTTATGTATTTAGTGGCATTGCCTACGAAGGCGAGGATATTATTGTGTTTAGATTCATTATAGAGTATAGTAGCAGCTTAAGGGATTTTGGCCCGTAAGTAATAAATAATAGGTCTTTTTTTATATTTTTATATGAGGGTTTTTGAAAGATGATATTTTGGACTTGTGTTGAAACTTGAGATTAGTTACAATAATATCTTCGAAAGGGTTTAGGTTTCTTTTGGAGGATTTTTTTTGTGAAGATTATATATATATATATATATATATATTTGCATGGTTGTTGAAGTATTTTGATTTCATAATTCTTCTTTTGCCTTTCAGATACTTCTTAAATGCAAAATGGCAAGGCCACAGTGCGACACCCCCCCTTCCCTTGCTAATAAATAGTTAATTATTGTCATGTGTTGGTGAATTTGACTTGCAGGAAGTAGTAAGTTAGTGGGGCTGACTTATTAGCTATAAGAATCTTCTGATACTATCCTTTTGTGCACCTACTTAATGGCTGCCAGTCAGTACCTACCCGATTTTCTTTTGTTTTCTAGCGCCGG
>Ga0209611_10000390_pt1 | contig 62966 bp, 54 predicted proteins | sample S1TSphgellanicum_3_FD_187693 | JGI IMG/M metagenome (GOLD analysis project Ga0209611, IMG submission 187693) | Host-associated microbial communities from peat moss isolated from Minnesota, USA - S1T2_Fc - Sphagnum magellanicum MG (SPAdes) (version 2) | ecosystem: Host-associated > Plants > Peat...
AATTTTTTTTTTTCATACTTTACATTTCAAAAGACTTGTTTCCATGTGCCTCCCCTAAGTTTTTGGCCTACACACCTTTAGGCTATGGAACTCAAAGATTCAACTTTCAAATTAGTGGGGGCCATCACAAATGTGCCTTACCTCATATGTAAAACAAAAGGTGAAAATTATTGTGAATCTAAACATGCATAAATCATAAGGTTTGAAAGGGGGAAAGTTTTTTACACCTATTCTTGACGAGTGGGAAGGTCTTACACCTATTGGTAATCATAATTTGCCTCCCACTCTTAACAATTAGGTATAATAAACATGGGTTTTGCATTGTTATGCACCATTAGTGATGATAAACTTCTATGCATATTTGAAATTGTGAATATGTTAACAAAATCACAATAAACAAAAAACAAAGAAAGATTTCTCAAAATTTTCAAAAGAAAATATGTTTTCATCTGTTACACTATACAAGTAAAAATGAAAAGAAAGGCCATGATTGTTGTAAAAAATAAAATAAAATAACAAGCTTCCAATAGAAAGAAAATAAAAAGATTTCAAAAGATGAATGCAAAAAAAAATTAAAAAAAAAGAAATCCAAGAGGTTGCAACCATAGAAAAGGTCGTTATATAAATATGTCATCCTAGGTAGTTATATAACATATTTTGATTTAAATAATTCATTTCAGCATATTATGGGAAGGAACATGGTAGGACGAAATACTATGGAAACCTATTCTCATCCTACCTAAACCATTTCCGATGAAAATTCATCGTCACGAATTTCTTCTCTTTTTAGGATGAATATTCAACGTAAAAAATACAATATCACTACATCACCAAAAAAAAACCTTGAAATAAATCACTTCCTTCAACAATACACAATGAAAGACACATTCTCCGAGCTCTACAAATTTGACAATGAAAAATATTCAAACAGCTTCACCAACACAAAAAACTAAAACTTTGCAACTCTTTCTTGCTATAGATAGTTGATGCCAAAAGGTCATAGCGGATTAAAGCATGTGAACACAATGTCTCCATGACAAAAACCCCGATACGCTTGACAATGACGAAGCAAACAACAACAATGCACACTACCCATACATGTCCCCCCTTTGTGGTTCTCCAAACAAGCGCCTTAAAGACCTCATGCAACCCCTCTTCCATACTTTGTTCTTGCAATACTCACAAAGCCCGATTGCAAGAGAATGTGGTTTTTCTCACACAAAAGGCCACAACTCATGACACATGTGTGAGATACACTTTGTCGTTTCATCCATTACAATGTATAATACATGTTGTTTATTGTGATGTATATTACATTAAGATGACAATTTACGCCATATGTGTCTAAACCTTCTCTAATGAAGCCTCCCCAAGACAACCATTGTAAATAAAACCAACCTACCAAAATCTGGTTTCCCTCCAAGCAATGTACAAAGACCTCACCAAACCCATCAAAAACCTTGAACCCTCTCCAATGTGAAAACTGTTCTTCATTGAAGCCATGTAAAAAAAGACCTTGACATATGCATCAAAAAACCTAAACTATTTAGTGTGGAAACAACTATTTCAATGCATTTTCTGTTGAATCCACTAGTCCCTAGCCCAAAAATCAAATCAAGTTTTATATATTGGTACTCGAATTAGTCCAATTAAGAAAAATGAAGAACTTAAGAATATTCAATCATAAGGGAAGAATGATTGAATATAAGGCAGTTTTGCAGAATGACAGAATTTCCAAGCAAATTTTTTGTTTTTTGTTTTTGTTTTTTTGTCAGTGAGTGTACTCTCTTGCTCTTGGAATTCTTTTTTGGGAAGAATCATGTTGCAAAATGTCCAAAAAACAAAACACCCTCAAGCAACAAATTTTTTTCAGTAATTAGGTCGAGTAGTAATCTGCTGATCCTGTCAAAGCTTGGTTCAGAGTCTTCTTACAAGGACGCTGAGAGATCATGATCAATCGATTGCAGAAGAGCAATAACTATTAGTACTAGTACTAGACCCATTGTGATAAAATGCTTGTTATTGAGCGTCGGGAGCGAGAGAGAGAGAGAGAGTTTGCTTTACGTGTAAGGAGGAGGTACGTGGTGCATGAGTTCATGCGTGTTGTGATTCGCATTTGTGCATAAACCTCAAAAGAAAGAAGTAGTAAAAAATATGATTTAAGTTGTTAATTATGGACATAGCGACTTCAGTGGTATAATTAGAAGGAGGATCTCGAGTAGGTAGTGTACGAGGGAGAATGCTAATTAGATAAAATGATGGGTTGTTGTTGTTGTTGTTGTTGTTGTTGTTGATGATTTGATTTTTTCCTAATTTTATTTCGCTTACATGCAGCAGCTGTGGCCATGTACCTATTTTCAAGAGCTTCGTGTGTGTGTGTGTTTTACTTTGTTCGGCGTCGAATTGTTGAAGTCTTTATAGTGGTGTTTAGGAGATTGTTGTAAGTGGAATAGCAGCAGAAGAGGAGGTCCATATGAGAGGTTTGGGATTTGTTGTAAGGCGGATTTGGATTGATCATCCGATCATTTGGAGAATTGCAAGAGAAAAAGAATCAGAGTATACACCTGAGGGCTGAGACAAAGACTCCAGAAGAGTGGCTTACAAGTTACAACACAAACAGCAAACGTTGGTGTGAGGGACGGCGGGTGAGAGGGTTAATAATATTTAGGAAGACACAAAAGAAATTCGGTCCCGGGGTTCCTCCTCCGCTGCATGCATGCATAATTTGGTGTTCTCGGAGGAATTTGTGGGAATCATGGCCCCGCATCAAGAGGAGCCGCCTCCGCCTCCTGGTATCATGAGTCCGGAGGCATCTGGAGTTCTTTTGCAAGTTTTTCACGATGTCGAGGTTCATGATCATGACGGTATTCCCATGACTCTTGTAGGTATGTATCTACATTCACTGTGCTCGTTGATTTCCCTTTTTTGGCAACAAAAAGATAATCAAGAAATCTTCCACCACTCTTGATGCCATGTGCGGGCGTGCGCGTGTGCGTTTTCTTTTGTGGTAATAGTGCTGGTTGTAAAATTAGGGGAAAAACAGGGAGCGGTTATCGGTCGCAGTGTCTGCGAACACTCCTGTAGTAACCTCTCTCTCTCTCTCTCTCTCTCTCTCTCTCTCAGAGTATCCGACATAGGATTGTAACTGACGGCGGATGGAAGTCCAGCGTAACATGCAGAAGTCAGATCGCATGTGTGCTGGATTCCTAAGAGTCGAAGGAAATCGCAGATGTAGTCATAACGACGACGTTTCGTTGGACATTTGATCCTGTGAGGAACCAGGATACATGGCGGAAAAGCCGCGCTCGCTATCATCGAGCGGCAGGCTGAGGACGATCCACGAGAGAGGACGATCCGGTTAAGTGTAGACGCGTTTGCTTATTCTAACCTCCTTTGTGCTCACTGCTACTACAACAGAGACTCGCAACAGATGATCAAAGTAGTAGTTCCCGGCGCTGGTTTCTCTCCTCTTTTGTTCTTCTCAAGACTTGGACCTTTGTTCCTGATTAGTAAAGGCTTTGCTGCTGAGAGGGATGATGCTCTCTGTTTCTCTTTGATATGTAGTGTTTTGGTGGCCACACAGACACTGGAGCATATGCTTATATTGATGATGCAAAGCTGAAGAAGAAGCATGGAGAAGAGCAGCTACAAGTGGATGATCAATCTCCTATTGAGGAAGTGGCACTCACGGTGGCCACCACCGATGATCCAACTACTCCTGTGTACACATTCCGCATGTGGACACTCGGGGTTCTCTCGTGCTTGATTCTGGCATTCCTCAATCAATTCTTCTCCTATAGAACGGAGCCTCTCACAGTCACGGCAATCTCCGCTCAGATTGCGGCTCTGCCACTCGGCCGCCTCATGGCAGCGGTTCTTCCCACCACCAAGTTTACGGTTCCCTTTACCAAATGGCAGTGGACCATGAATCCCGGACCCTTCAACATCAAGGAGCACGTTTTGATCACCATCTTTGCTAATGCTGGGGCGGGTGGTGCTTATGCCATTGGCATTGTGACCATTGTGAAGGCATTCTACAAGAAGAAGATCACCTTCTTCGTTGGGTTGCTGATAACCATTACGACCCAGGCATGTACTACGCACTAATATTCTGTTGACAAAAACAGGAATGTATGCTGTGTTTGCTGCTTTGTGGATTCAGCATGTTTGGTGCGATTCTAGAGCTTTTTACACATGGTTTTTTCAAGAAAGATATGGGTCCTTCTTGTTGCATTAATTAGAGGATGTGCATCACACATGCTGGGTGCTCCATTTTCATGATGTATGTCATTGTCATGAGCAACTATCATACCTGTGGATTTTAAGGATTTCTCAAGGTCATCTGTGAGACGGACTACTGTGATATAGTTTGTTTTTTTCTTGAAATTGGACAAATTTTTGCATTCTTTAGAGAGAAATTCACATGTTCAGTTAAGTTTCTGGATTGATTTCAGTGTTTGTGTGGTGTTTGCAACTTTGCTGGAAAGTGTTCACTGAAGTGACATGTAGGTCAAGTTGCCATATGTCACTTGAAACAAGAAATCCAGTACATTTTGAGTTGCCAGAATATGGATTTGTATAGCCATCTCTAACACTTGAGTATGTTTCAAGTTGGCAGAAATTTGTACTTTGTGCATCCATATGTGGCACATTCTCTTCATGTCGTTCTGGGTGATGTTGTTTGTTGGCATGGCAGATGATTGGATATGGTTGGGCAGGAATCTTCCGTGGCTACTTGGTCAAGCCTGCTCAAATGTGGTGGCCTCAAAACTTGGTCCAAGTCTCCCTATTCAGGTACACTTTCTGATCATGTTTCAACATATTGTAGGGAGAAAGGAGAGAGACTTAATGAATGGATAGAGAGAGAGAAAGCAAGAATCAATGCAAATGGAGAATGTTTTTTGGTATAACAGCCTTTCTGGTACATTTCAACTGGAAATTATTTGCAATTGTACAGGACTCTCCATGAAACAGATCAGAGACCGAAGGGAGGGATGACTCGGACTCAGTTCTTCCTCATAGCACTCACATGTAGCTTTGCCTATTATGCCCTACCAGGCTACCTTTTTGCAATGCTTTCATCTCTGTCATGGGTTTGCTGGGCATGGCCAAACTCAGTTACTGCTCAACAAATTGGGTCTGGATATAGGGGTCTAGGTGTGGGTGCAATTGCATTGGACTGGGCAGCCACTTCATCCTATCTTTTGAGCCCACTTGCTACACCTTTCTTTGCCATAGCCAACATATTTGTTGGTTTCATCTTAGTCATGTATGTGATCACCCCCATTGCCTACTGGAACAATTTGTATGATGCCAAGACATTTCCTGTGTTCTCTAGCAAATTTTTCCAAGCAAATGGGCAACAGTACAACATTAATCAGGTGATTGACAGCAAGTTCCAACTCAATGAGACTGCATACGAGTCTTATGGTCACTTGCATCTCAGCACTTTCTTTGCATTCACCTATGGGGTTGGATTTGCAGCTCTTACTGCTACTCTCTCCCATGTCACACTCTACCACGGCTGGTACATTCCTCTGAACGTCCTCCTCTTTTGTTGCAAACTGAGTGTCAATATGAGTATATGTGTACTTATATCCCTCTGCCACCTAATGATTAACAGTCAATTGAATTATTTTTTCTCACAAATGTACTACATTGTCTCAATGGAGAGCTAGTAATTTGGATGCATGCCAAGTCTAAATTTTGGTTCATACCATTGACAGGGAAATATGGCAGCGCAGCAAATCAGCTCTAAGTGAGAAGGCTGATGTGCATGCACGGTTGATGAAAAAATACAAGGAGGTGCCTCAGTATTGGTTCCTGGGCTTGCTTGCAGCCATGATTATCCTGTCTATTGCTGCTTGTGAGATCTATAATGAACAACTGCAACTGCGCTGGTGGGGTGTACTCCTTGCCTGCGGAGTGGCACTTTTCTTCACTCTACCTATTGGGATCATCACAGCAACAACTAATCAGGTGATTCGATGACTCTAGATTTCCTGCCACCAAAATTGTTCTTCTACTCAGTTCATCTTCTGTTCATATTAACCAATGGGTCAGGAGGGGTGAAAGGAGTAAGAGTATGGATGGGGAGTTGAGTGTACCACAAATGTACATTCCCCAGTACTTTTGGGCCACAGAAACTTTTCCTTTTTAGGTCCCCAAGAGATGTAAAGTTCAATGGAAAAGTTTGCTTTGGCTTGTACCACTTTGATCTGGGAGCTTTATGATGCAGTCTTGGCTGCCCTGAGGCAATCTATGATCTGTTCTGGTGGGATAAGATGCATTAAGTTACCAGTGCTGTGGGCTGCAGACACCAGGGCTGAATATCATAACTGAGTACATGATTGGATATATTTACCCAGGAAGACCTGTTGCTAATGTCTGCTTCAAAACCTATGGCTACATCAGTATGGCACAGGCTGTTTATTTTCTGGCTGATTTCAAGCTTGGGTAAGAATTTACTTTATAACAGAGTGCAACTTAGACACATTTGTCATATGTCTATTATGTTAGATTATCTGCTTCATAAGTCATACAGTTCAGAAGGAAAAGTTGGAGGTCATGATAGTTCAACAGCAAACCATGGAGCTCAGGTTAGGATTCTGTGGAGATTCCATATTAATGGCATTTTAAAGGTTCATAACTCCATACTTTCTGGGCTGCTTTCAGGCACTATATGAAGATCCCACCTCATGCTATGTTTCATGCTCAGGTAAGAACTTTGGGGTGCTTGGACCATTTGTCAGGAAGATTCACATTCTTGGCTTGGAATTTTTGTGCGATGTCTTCATTGACTTGTTTGGTGATTTCATGTCCCTCAGAGTTTTGTCTCATATAGGTATCTGGTTTTATTTGCAGTTGATGGGAACAGTAATTGCTGCCATTGTGAATTTGGGTACTGCTTGGTGGTTGCTCACAACCATCACAAATATTTGTGAGCCAGATCTCCTTCCAGAGAACAGCCCTTGGACTTGTCCTTCAGACACAGTCTTTTTTGATGCATCAGTCATCTGGGGCCTCATAGGACCGAAGCGAATGTTTGGAAGTCTTGGAATTTACAGGGCAGTCAACTGGTTCTTCGTACTAGGAGCACTTGCTCCAGTGCCTTTTTGGGTGGCTCACAAGCTCTTCCCCAAGACAAAATGGCTTCTCTACATTAACACACCAATTCTGATTGGGGCAACTGGAATAATGCCACCTGCTACTGCTGTGAATTATACCTCTTGGTTTGTGGTTGGGTTTATCTTCAACTACATAATATTCAGGCATCGCAAGGCATGGTGGCAACGCTACAATTATGTGCTATCTGCAGCTCTGGATGCTGGGCTTGCATTCATGGGAGTGTTGGTCTACTTTATACTCCAACTGGAGCACAAGTCAATCAACTGGTGGGGAGTAAACTTGGACAATTGTCCACTGGCAGCATGTCCAACAGCCCCAGGGATCATTAGGACAGGCTGCCCTGTATTTTAGAATCAGGTCTGGAGAAATAGCATAGCAATTACAGAAGTATTTGTAATGGTCCATTGGAACTTGCTTGTAGGCATTGACATGGGGTTACAATGGCTGGCCACTTCTTTTCATACTTTTCGGGTATTTGACATCATTGGCGCATTCAGAATTAAAGCCAAGGGGACCTGCCTATCAATCTCAACACACATCAGTGACCTAGTCAAGGTTGCACCACTGATCATGTTGCAACTTTGGGTCTTGCTGATTGCTTCTGAAAGCAAGGAGGTATATGTCACAGCAGTTGCTTCAGTACACTTTTTGGTGGATGGGGCCTGGTCCAGGTATCAAATCACATTGGTTTCCAGTAATGATTACACAGCTTGTATATATTACAATTTGTAGTATACAACTTGGTATCCCTTTTGTCAAGGAGGGAAAGGAGAATTTTCATGTATCATACTGTACAGTCATTTCACCATAATATGAATAATATCTTTGGACTAACATGATTTTCTTTCATCTTATGTATATTGATTAATTGCCACATGAAATGTGAACTTTAACTACATATTAGGAATATTTTAGTGGGTGGAACTAAAGAAGCCCAAGAAGCCTCTTCCCTTACAGTTTCATTCTACATCCCACTTTGCTTTGTAGGTTCAACTTTTTGTTTTGATGCTCCTTCCCATGATTTTTCAAATGCTAAGATTTTTGGTCTGTATCCTCACATCCTGAAATCATCCCTCCATTGAAGGAAGCCCATTTGCAAATCAAATTGTAACTTTGAGAGGATCTTTGGGAACATAAAAACCAAGACTGTGAAACCGATTTGGGAACATTGGCAGTTTTGGGGCTATTTGTTTGAAACCTTTGAAACCTTTGAAACTATTTGAATTGGAATGTGCCTTTAGGGATTTCAATAGGGATTAGTGTGTGTTGTTGTGTCCCTTAAGACACCATCCCAACCCTACGGGCTTAAGCTATCACACGTGGATATACCATTGGTTAATTTAAGACTTTTTGGGGATTTCTTTAGGTCATCTAGGAATGTGAATGGGACAAATTTGTGGAGGAGGGAACAAATGACCTGATTCATGTGAGGGAAATCCTAAACAACCATTTGTTGCAATTCTTGCCGGTGCAAAGTATGACGCCAAAATTGGGCCATTGAAGGCAAATGTACAAGAAAGTGCACAAGGTAATTCTCGTTGGGCTCGTATACAACACCTTCCTTTGTGCCAAATATGGTATCATGATTGAAGGTGCGGAGGTAAAGCTTCTTTGCACAAGAAAATAATCTCAGTTCTGATGACAGATTTGCATGCAACATGTCCTGTTGGGTTTTTGACAGTGTTATTCGTGAGGTCATTTGTCTTCTACATAGTGTTGAAAACCTTCTTGGGAGTCTATGTATTGTATGGCAAAGAGTAAGGTGTGAGTGGTATGAATCTGCTGCACAAAGTAATGCAGGATTGAGATGTCAACTTGGGGAAAAAACCTGGTTGAGCACGATAAGGTAGAACAAAAGATTGTAGAGTGGCCATACCTGGTGGAGTCAGAAACACTTGAGGCATGAAGTGAAGGAAAGTATCACACAATCAGCATCCCCCCCGCCCCCGCCCCTTCTGCTTATGGATAACCGACCTCCTGGACTTCCAAGGGATTGATCAACTCCGCATGTAGAACACACTCTAGAATGTTGGGTTGGTATGGAAGGTTATTTTCAAGCATGTTATGGCTGTTTAGACTGTAATAATCATGGGGGCATGAAATGATTTAAGAGGCTTAAAAGCAGCACAGACCGGTCAATCATCATCCTTCTTGCATTTGTTCAATAGGATTGGCAAGTCATGAAACAAAACATTTGATGTGCATCCGTCACATCTAATCAGAATCTGTTTTCTTTTTGTGTGTGGACAGGGCTTCATCAAAGCGTATAAACTATATTGTTGATGTGGATCCTTCTTCATTTGATGTTCATGGCGCATGTCATTGAGGCCATAGATTTATAAAAGACCAGTCATCTTTGTCAATGCTTGTGATGGGGCTTAATGATAAATTAGAATCTGTAATTATTTTGTTAGTTAGATGTTATCATGTATTAAATACAGATATGATGTTTATATGTGTTAAATTTAAATCTTATGAATATTAACTAACTAGTTATTAATCAATATGTTAATTCTTACTTAGTTAAGTAATTACTTGAGTTCCTAATTAGTGTTCCATATTTTAAAAAAGTGTTATGTTTAACTACTTCAATTACTAGTAAAAACCACCTAGGTTATATAAAGAGATGAGTTTGAATCCTTTAATATTTTTGTTCATTTGTAATAATGTTTATAAAATTATCTTGTTATGTTTTGAATTTAAATCTATACATTGTATTTAGTTTGAACATGCATGCATAGGAATAATGAGATTCTTATGTACATGTGTTTTAGAAATGTATACTTTGTACATGAATAGAGTTGTTTCACCTTTGCCTTCACATTCCACCTTATGCAAGGAAACAAAAACATTAAATCTCAAGTGCTTGATCCTAAGCTTTCCATCCATCCATCTATTCTTCATCTTTCATCAATTCATCTCCAATCCATCCACTCATTTTTTATCCATCATCAATTCATTCTTCCATCCAACCACCCATCTTTCATTCATCCATCCTTCATCCTTCATCCATTCATGCATCTTTCATCCATGTATTGTTTTGTTAACAAGATAGGCTAGTCGATAGTGAACTTATAGTCGTTTAGGGTTATCCCTTGAACTCTTCTCTCCAACCCTTATGGCCCACTCACTATTGTTCCCTTAAAGCCTCCTGCAGAGGCAACAAATGTTGGTTGTTTTGTGAATGTTGACAATTTGCATCCCTGGCTACATGAGAAAGCACTCAAAAGTACCAAGTACTATCTTTTTTCTGGAGGTGGCACAGTTCTGAAGGCAATAGAAGATGGAGATCCCTTTGCTTTATCTACAGTGAAAGCCGACTTATTTGGTAAAAATGCACTGACAATTGGAGGCTGTATCATTTTGCTTGAGTTTGCATAGTTAGAATCAAACCTGCACCTTTTCCAACAAGGTTGAAATAGAATGGTTTGAAGTCTGCCCAGAAAACCCATTGCGGAAATGAACATCAATGACCTACGCGTCTTGCTTTCAACATACAAGATCATTGATGAAGGTACCGAATGCACTCTGCATTGCTTTACAAGAAGCCAATTCATGAGTTTACTTCAAAACTTTGGAATCAAGTACAATTTTACACTGGAAGTCAACTCTTCTGTTTTTTTTTTGTAAAAAGTACCACCATACTCACTACTCTTTTTGAGAGCACTAAGATGGTGGACCTCACTATAACACAAATGCTCTCAAAAGACCCATAGATGACCATCAACCACTCTGTCCAAACTACCTTAAACAAAGGAAAGTATTGTATGACAGGCATAGAGGCAGGGCAGGTGGGGGTGTTTCTCCTAAATGCTCTGTAATAAAATACAAGAGGACTCCACAAGGAAGACGTATACCACAACATCCCAACAATCTACAATGACACTGTCACTGACAATATAATACAACCAGCCAACTTTACAGGTGAGATGCACTTGGCATAATGAGCCCAACTCTGATTAGATAGATGGCCTGATCTCTGTGGTTTCAAACAAACTACCTTCCAGCCACTTGCAGTGCAGTAGATGGCAAGCTAGCAACAACACCAACACCATCATCACTGCTTGTTAATGTGGGCGCTTGCTCTCCATCACCCTGCAAATACCACACCATATGAGATTTCCAGCTTCAAAAAAAGAAAGTCATAAGTTAAAATTTCCTTCCATTCTCCCTTCCTTCATAGAGAATATACCAGGAAATCTTGATGTCCCAGCTTCATACAATTTCAACAGCTTCATGTTATCATACAATTGTTGCAAGTAATGCATTACTTTGTCAGGGAGAGATGCTTGAGACAGCAAGTGTCTGGGTTGAGCATTCAGGTCAATCATGCCTGATACAGTCTGGTTGTTCTCGAGCATCAGATGGTCCTTCTTATCACCAACTACATTGCTACTCTTGTGTTCACCACTTGAATTGGCAATGATTATCGTCCCTGCTTGGAGTGTGTCATCATGATGATGGTGGTGATGGTGGTGGTGGTGGTGAATGATCTGTTGCTGCTGAGTTCTGTCACTATTGAAATCCCTTGCTTGTATATCAACAGCAATGCTCTCCTTTACTGTCAGTTTTCTTGTAGGATGCTGCAAGGCAAGCATTCCTATGAGCTTTGAGTGATGACATCAGTCTATATCCAGCCTGTTATGAAAGGGAGCAATGACATAAAATAGCTTTGGATTTCAACTACAAAGAAAATATCTAACACAATATGTTAAACATTCACTGTCTACCCTATCACGATGAAAATTGTGATCAGTGATAGAAATTTAATGCAGGTATACAATCTGGTCTGAATTTCACAACCCCCTGACTGGCTCTGTCTGCCTTCAGAAGAATGCAGGGAAAAATCCAGCAAACACTTCAAAGATACCTACTGTGCTAGTTCCAGCCAAACCAAATCAAACATGACAGGAGTGAGTGCAGTCATAACCTCATGAGTGTCACTCACAAAGTATCAGACCCAAACCTTCATCATGAACAGCACTGACTAGCTACAATTACTCAACAATGACTTCAGAAGAATCAATTTGTGAACTCACTGCTATGTGGCAGATACATGCCCAGGAAGCCACAATATGTACATTACATGCCCAACACACAAACTATTGTGTAAAGCCAGTTGATAGACAAGTCTCCCCAACAAACACAACTGTGAAACAAAAAGGAAAGAAGACTCTTGCCTCCACTCTCTGGCCTGTCAAAAGGTACCGCTCATGTGACTTTTTCACCCCTACGTGCACATCCACATCGCACTGTAGACATAGGGATGCCCCATCAATCCCACAGAAGAAAAAAGCTGCAACACAAGCAATAGTGTTGTCCATGGTGCATGTCAAATGGGGTCCCACCTTTGGAAGTGAATAAGCACAAACATACATTGAGTTTATAACAGAAAATCAGTTAACCTAAGCATCTTGTGCTTGCAGTATCCAGTGCAAAATATTCATGAACTTGAGAGAACCCTAATTGAAAAGTTTACATGCAGGGATTGCTGTCAGTTGTTCCCAAGGTCAAGCAAAAAACAAAAGTACCTGGAGCATTCTCACAGATGTCACAGTGAGGCACAGCTCTAGACTCTGCCAGCTCTAGCCGCATATGTCTGCTTGCTAACTTATTGCAGCCATGGACCTGTGCTTCCACTCGGTCAGTAATCAACCCAGCCCACAACTCTCTCTCTCTCTCTCTCTCTCTCTCTCTCTCTCTCTCTCTCTCAGGGTGGATTCAATACCTGGCAAAGCTACCTCAAACATTCCTTCTTATATACTAGCTATAAGGACCTCACTAAAAAGTTGTTTGCCAAGAAAAGCACCTGCTCATTATAAAGCACAATGTAAAGTATACATGCACATTCCACAAAAGAAAAGCACAAACAAAACTCGAGGATTTCAGCCAATTTCTTTCTATGAGAAAAGACTTGTTAGTGGAAACCATATCTGAAGTGTGTGGCAAGAGACTCAAGCTTTGCCTCCTAACGCCCAAAAATGAGGACTTTGCAAAGGGAATTGGTCTGCAACTCCAGCAGCTAAACAGAACCATATCTCAAGAATGTTCCTTAGAAGACAACAATGGACAACATTTAAGACATCCACTGGCTCATCTTATGAGATGAAGTAATAAGTTTTGAGTCCCACTCTATGGATCTTTGGCATGATCTTCTTCTACTTGGAATCTGATTGGAAAAGGGAGTAAGTATTCTGCGATACCTTCTCGTCACATCTGAGGCAGAGAGCCGCCTCATCTGCTGCACAGAACAAGCGAGCTGCTGCCGCCTCACACACATCACAAAGAATCTTCATGGTTGTTGTCTCCAGTCCAAAGACCTTCCTATATATATATCCCTGTGTATCTCTGCTCCAAGAAGTCGCGGGAAAGACCTCCTTTGCCGAATCTGGCGAGGGGCGGGTGATGATCAGAAACAGTTCTGAAAAAGACAACTACTATGGAAACGGTCACGCCATCGCAAGCTCAGATCTGTCCAGTGTCTAGCGTCTACCTCCGACTCCTGCTGGTGTGTTGTTCCCTTCTGTTGCTCTCTACTTTCTGCCGTCGTTCATCAGCACCTTTCCCATTATGCTAGGCGAGTTATGACTTGGGACTCAAGCAATTGAGCTACCCTAACCTTGTCTTGGATCAAAGCAAATCACTTCCGTCTCCGACAAAAAATGCAGTCTTTGCGGACATTTCTACTCTCTCTTGAAGACTTTGCCCACTGAAATCGTGAAACCCTAAGCAATATAGCACAGCAATCTTGTCCTGGAAGCAGCAGCTCTTATGGGAAAAGAAGAGCGCAGCAAAAGACTGAAAACAAATCCCTTTCATTCATTCATTCATTATTGCAAAAACCCCCGTTTTGTCGTCGCCATCTGCCACCTGACGGGGTTTTCTCTGATGAGTGTGGGCAAAAATAACAATTTTGCATTTATCTGTGATGATTGTGGTGAAGAAAAAAACATGGAGTATAGTTAAGTTTTATTAATCAAATGCACCAATCCATCCAGAAGGGAAGGAAAGGGAGGAACACAAATTTGTTCAAAGTCGTCTGTTATTAGGTGGTAATCTTCCCCACCTTCTACAATACCAGTTTTGATGTTCATGATTGGGGCTTGAGAAATTGTAAGCAAGTCATCTTGGATGTGAGAATTTCTTGTCAGTGGCCCAAATACCCAATATTTGGTAACCTGAGTTTCATCCTGTCTTGAGGTATTTGGTGGTAAACTGAGTTTCATCCTGACTTGGGGTATATGGTGGTAAACTGAGTTTCATCCTGTCTTGGGGTATTTTGGTGGTAAACTGAGTTTCATCCTGACTTGGGGTATATGGTGGTAAACTGAGTTTCATCCTGTCTTGGGGTATTTTGGTGGTAAACTGAGTTTCATCCTCTCTTGGGGTATTTGGTGGTAAACTGAGTTTCATCCCACTTCCTCTATGAGGAAGTGCATCACTTTGAAATTGGTGCCATGACACTTGAGTCGTAAAAAGAATGTGAATAATAATAAGTGGGTGCCAATGCTTCTCTATGCATTCCTGTAATAGACAACTCTATCATCATAGCTGTAGCTTGGTGAGACCTACATGAACAGCAACAGCAGTCTTTCATCGTCACCGGCTTAAACCCTATTTTGGACATCTACTGAATTCCTTAATATGGAAAGCCATTATGTTCAAGTTCTTTTGATGGTTCAAGTGGAGTGAAATAAATGCAATTACAGTTCTCCAGAAAGTCACCGTGTCTTCACCCTCTCTTTGGGCCTCCTTTCATCCCCTATCCCCTCTTTCAATGGTATCCGCAAAGTAAGGAACTTTTATTGAATCTCACTATGAAATGCAGAAACTCAACATTTAATGCATAAGGCTCGAGAGTAATTATAGTAGTCCCACAGGCTGGAGCAGTGAAAATATATGCAGCACTAGTGAAGGCGCTCAGGAACAAGGAAAGGCAGGATGAAACTGAGTTTACCCACCAAAATTGATGGTTTTATGAGTTTCACCCCCCTTTGAATGCTAAATGTGTACCTTTTTGCAAGTTTTTTCTGAATCTCACGCCAATTATGGTCAAACTCAGGGTTCCAGTGCTGTGTTTTACTGATAACTCTAATGCCTAAACCCCAACCTCAGAAAATTGGCAATTCTGTTGTATGCTGAAATCAATCCTAGCTTAACCCTAAAAAGGAAATCGAAACATTTCTGACATTTTCTTTTTTTGGGGGGCACAAATGAAAAAAACTTCATTGCTAAAAAGAACACAACCCAAAGACAGGCAAACGAAAAATGGCACACACAACCAAAGGGAATGGACCAACAAGAAAACAACAACTAAAAAAACAAACCCATTAAAGGTAGCTGACAGGACCACCTAATGGCTATGTCATCCTGACAATAAAGTAAGGATTGCCCTCCCCAAGCCTTGTCAAATGAATTAATATAGTTTTGCATAGCAATGGGCAAAACACTTATTAAAGCAAGGGTCTTCCCCCCACTCTATTATGGCATACTCAAGAAGAGTCCCCACACACAAGCCTCTGAAGCTTCTCTTTCCTCCACCATTCCATGTAGAACACCAAGTCATTGTGTTCAAACCAAATGAACCATAATGTGATACCTTTGAGCAACACAACCAAATGTTATGCCATTGCAAACTTGTTTGGAAATTTTGTTGTCAAAAGTGCATTGTTCTCGAAAAGGGAGCTTCCAAGATAGGAACTGGGGGCCAATGGATTGCATTCGTTTCAGTATTGTGAAGGTCCACTCCCAGGCCCTTTGCGCCTGCGGGCACTTGTAGAATCTATGAATAATACTTTGGTGTATCCAAGTCCCACCATTCACACACGCTCGAGATGTTGGTGTTTGGAAGCACTCGCCAATCATTCACTTTAATAGTTGTATGCCATGTTGACCAAATAAAGCTAGCTTCTTTCTTAGTTCATGTTTTGTGTCAAGCTTCCTTCCATTACAACTTAACCTTCATGGTGAGGACATTTTCCCACTTTTGTTTTATACCTTTCTCCAAAGCCTCATGAGGCTTTAGCCACTACCCACCTTACTTTGTGGTATAGCCTAAGAGCTGAACCTTTTTAACCCACTTCCACCTATTGAGGTCGAGGCCAAATTAAAACTTGATGTCCACTAGTTGTGTTTCAAAGGCTTTGACTACGCCAACTTGTGCCTTAGGAATATTTTTAGGTTAGAAATGCCTAGCTAAAAGGTTGCTAACACTTGTTTGCATAGCAATGTGACCATAACTTCTTCAAGGTCTGTTAATCCAAGCCTTTCGATGAACTTTGTAGTATAGCATCCACCGTACCTTAAACCTAATTGTGTGTTATGTTCCTCCCCACATGAAGTTCTAAAATAATGATGTGATCTTCTTAAGAACTTTGGTGGAACCCCCCCCCAAACAACACCAAAATATCACAATGAATAGGTTAAAACTAAGGTAATTATTATTGTTCTCCCTACCAAGGAGAGGTGGACAAAGCACCAATATGACAATTGTTTTTTAATTTTTTCAATTAGAAATGATTTTACATCAACTACATCCAAATTTAAACCAAAAGAAATACCTAACAACTTAGACAATATTTTCTCCTTTGGCCAATTCCACCTTAATGACTTGAACCAAACAAGGGGTGTTATCACACCCTTCTCACACCAATACGTTATGTTTGTGTCCCAATTTATTCCAAAACCTAATGCAATACCAAATTCCTTAAGGATGTTAACTAGGTCAGAAAATGTAAGACTATTTGCACACATTGTAAATGAAGTGTCATTTGTGTATTAGGAGATGGTTTGTTAATTAGCCCCATCTAGCATGATGACCCACTAAACTACTGCTTGTTTAACAAGTTGATTGAGAATTTCACCTATAAGGATGAAGAGGTAAAGGGCCATTGGGCACCTTTGCTTAACGCCCCTTTTGATATTGAAGGTATCTACTAGTTGGCCATTCAAATTCATAACTACTCTAGCATTTGCAAACAATAATTTAATCATCAAAATGGCCTTCAAGGACATACTTCACTTCTCTAACACTTTGAACAAAAAATCCCAATTAATTTTGTCATAGGCTTTGGAAAAATCCAATTTAAGGAAGATTATCAACTACTTAAACCATTTAGCCCAATCTAAGGTCTCATGGGCAAGAAACACATTGTTCGATATGTAGCATAGGGGAAGGAAAGATGTTTATCAAAACTAATCACTTACATAAGGGTACCTTGTAGCCTTTTTTATAGCACTTTTGTGTAAATCTTGTAAGACACATTGAAAAGAATAATGGGCCTTTAATTGGAGTGTTCTTCTCGTGCCTCCCCTTTGTGAAAGAGTTATCAACCCTTTGGTGAGTCCTTCATAGAGTTTGCTAACTACGATCACCTCCACCACCATCTTGTGGTAGTCAACCCTTACAATTGACCAAAATTGAATGAAAATTTGAATAGTCACACCATTGGGCCCTAGAGTTTTCCCTGCATCCATTTCCAAAGCAACCAACCTAAGCTCTTCCTTTGTGATAAGATGTTTTAGTTTAAGGTTCATTTTATTAATGAAGTTAAATTTAATGGAATTTAAGATTTTGTTGTGGATCTTGATTGTTTCTTTTGAAGGGAATCATTCGTCATACAATGTGGAATAGAAATTCATACAAATTACCTCCATATCTATCTTTTCTCTAGTTATTTGGCCATGGCTATCCCATAACTTTGTGACAATTAACGCCTTTGATTTTTCCTTGATTACTACAAAGAATTCATTGGTGCAAACATCTCCTTTCATCCTCCACCTAAATTGTGAGCAAATCTTTTGACTAGCAACCTTCTTGTTTTCTAATATGTTCAACTTAAGTCGCCAACTTGTTGTAAACATGCATCCTTGACATTCTCTTGAATTTTGTTATGTGCATTTTCCAAATTTTGCCAAAGATCTTTCTCTTGGACTTTGTACTCCAAAGCTTTATTCTTACAAAATTACTTGTAGAATTGAATGATCTTTTGTAGTTTTGATAAAAAGGTGTAGCTTCATGAACATTATTCCAAATTTGTTAGATTTGTTCTACCACTTCCTTAAAATATATTATTTTCCAAGTTCCCCCCTTCTTTTTTGACTTACTTAGTTGGATGGTTGAATGAATAGGAAGGTGATCTAAAAGCTTGTTATCCCTTTTAATCATATACACAATTAGAAGGTATTTGGGGTTGAAAGTAGAACCAATTGGGAAGTACACATAATCGATGTGAACTATGATCCTCTACTTGTCAAGTCTATAGTTGTCTCATGAAAACATGCAACTATTTAAGGATCTTGGGTGTTCCATCAAATTTAAGGAATTTCTCATTACTTCCCACAAAAACCTTTCTTTGTCAACTGTGCATTTCCCACACATTGATCTTGTTAGCTTGATGTTCAACCATATTGAAATCTCTTACCAAGCTCCATCCACAATCCTTAGGTAGGTACTTAACCATCAACTCCTAAAACATACACCTTTTAACTACATTATTAGGAGCGTAGATGTTGGCCATTGTTATGTCACCACATTTTACCCTTAGGATTTTAAATTAATGAAGGCGATTAATCATGAGTGTGTTTGTTTAGGTGATTAACTTGCCCCATTTTCTTGCCACAAAAGAATTAATTCATCCCTTTCTAGCTCTTGAATTTGGATCATTAATATAATAACCTAGGGATGCTTCAATTGTCCAATTAGAAACCTCCCTCCATAGGATTTGACATAGGTTATTTGTTTTATCCCCTCTAAGCTTATGCTCTTGTAATAGCATGTCATCATTTTTTGGGGAGATGTTATGTATTTGCTTAGTTTGCGAATTACTGGGTGTTATTTAGCCCACAAACATTATAATTAAGAAGGTGGATATATTCATAATGTACTAGAGATCTCAATGAAAGGTTCCATTTCAAGCCCTTCCTTCCTATTCCTTCTTATGAATTTAATTGCCCATGCCTTCCAAATTCCCCCATATCATAAATGATTTTTCATTGTGTTTCAAATTTGATGTGGGGATTAGTTGGTTGACTCGGGTAGTTTTACCCCTCACGAATGCTTTGAGGTTTCAAAGGCGACCTCATGTTTTTTTGTTTTCGTTCACATCCCAACATCACATTGTTGAGGCCAACTAACTTTGCAGCAACTACATTGAAGTGATCATACAACTCTTGGTTATCAAATCCACCTTGGAGATGGTCCTAAGATTCAAGCTAATGTTTGTGTAGGTGGTTTCCCTCTTAATGACAATATAATTTTATTGGGTGAACATTTTCATAGTCTTCCATCTTTTCATCTTCTTCTTTGTCTTGAACCTAAACAGATCCTTCCCTTTTGTTAGATCCAAATACTAACTAATTAGATATAAGATGGAAGATTTGTTTTTCCTTTCAATTGCACATCTCTGAAAGGTCTTGTTAAGGGTGACAATTACATGTTTCCATTTGTGTCTGCCCTTGCACCTTGAAAAACATTTGGATTGTCTATTTTTGCATCTACTCCTTCATGGTTTTGCTATAAGGTCTTACTTCTAGTTACATGAGTTACATCAATTGAGGTACCCTCTACCATAAGTGGTTTTTTCCACTTAACCCACTTGACTCACTTTGAGTAGTGGGTCCATTTGGCAAATCATCTTGAGATGGAATAGGACCTAATTCTTATAATTTAAAAATAGAGGTTAAAATTTCTTTGCCTATGTTTGAACCAATCCCCAATTCAAGCAATGTTTTTTAAGCACGTTGCATCACTTTTGTTAACATTGCATTAGTTGTGTTGTGGTTAAGCAAAGTTGCAACATCTAATTCATCTAATCCAAACCCTTGTGACCATCCCGGCTCAATATCCTCCCTTGTTCTCACCCCACCCACATTAACTTGGATTTGGGTTTTGGCATTAAATTTCCTTGGGTCCTTTCATTTATGCTTTTGTCATCCTTGACTATATAATGACATCCCTATTGCTCTACAACGTGATGTACAAGTGGCATTTCGTTTTCCATTGGATAAATTAATGTAAGACCCCCTTGATGTGGCAATTTGACACTTGTTCCTCTTGTTACCCCAATGTTGTTTTGATTTGCCCCTCATGGCAACATGACAAGGCATAGGGAAATGCGAATTCAACTCAAACACTTTCTAACAAATAATTGAGAAAACATGTAAGAGGAATTATTTTTGCAAGCTTAGGTTTTGGCGACAAGTTTGAATTCAATGCCTTTTCCCCAACATGATCCTCTAGCTCATAAATGTTTTTTCTATAGTTTAGCTCTTGGAAGTGCGAAAGAATATTTTTAAACAATTCATGTTTTGGCACCATTTTCCTTTACACCCATGTCTTCCAACACCACTTACTTTCCATTTTTCTTTAAAGACTACGAGCTAAATGAGGACCTCAAGCTTTCTTTTAATTATTGCAAGTGAAAATTCCAATGCATGTCACATTTATCGGCAAATGGTCCTTTTAGATGGGTTTTGAATACCTTTGGGATTATTTTCACTAGAAGATTCAACAAATGGATTCCGTTAATCATTTCATCTTTGTTTTCATATTACATAAAGTCACATTCCATTTCAAATTACACGTGTCTTTGGAGTGGTCTGCCTCTTAGCCATGACCAAACCTTCAGCTAAAATTTGTCCCATTATAATGGGGGAAACATTATATTAACTCACAAGCCCCACTTTATGTTTTAAATTTCACGACATTTTTACAACACATTTCTCCGTGCACCAATTTGAAATTACAATTAAGGACAGTTATGAAGCAATAATCCATGGCATCATGTGCACTTTAGACCTTCACCCCATTTAGGTTGTTTTGTAGTCGGACATGGCAAATGCTTTTAATTCAATGTTAAGAAGAGTTGTATTTTAAGAACTTTGTGTAGTAGGTGGAAACATCATACAACTCATCCTTCATAAAAAATGTCTTTCTAAAGGATATTTGACATATGAAACTTTTCTTTGGAATGGGTGATGTTCATATAACTTTTGGAATTTTAATTTAGTGTTTTGTGTAATGGCCATCGTATTTTTTATGATGCACACCTCCCTCCTCCACTTTCATAGAATCCTTTCTTTCTTTTGACTACTTTTTCCTTAAAATGTTTAAGTGTCTCTTGGGTTTAAGATCCTTTGATAGCCTAGAAAGACCTCTAGCTCGTAAAGAAGCCTCTTTCCCAATAATTTTTGTTAGTGTTGGGCTCATACTTACAACCACCATCACCCCAACTACCTATTTAGTGGGTTAGGATTTTGTAACTTTAGTCATAGATACTAGGTTTATGGTTGATCAACATCTTTTCCTTAAAGCCTTAACACAAGTCAACAATAACATCTTTCTTTTCCAATAACACTTCGAAGCAACATGTGATCTTTTACCACCCCCCCACTTGTGCATGTCTTCCTTTGTTTGAATAACTCATCAGACAACAAATGATTTGATTTCAAATTTCCATTTTGAAATGTTTACATCATCATACCTTTTCTAACATGCTTTCCGACGAAACATCTAAAGCCCATCATGCCCAAATTTTATCATGTCTTGGCCTAAGGGCATGCTTTTAATTTACAACTCGAATAATTTTTCCAATTGTTCGATTATTTTTTCTAGTTTTTTCCACAACATTTTGAATGCGACTTCAACTACCCCATCCTTCAATTGTAAATATCAACGCGTGTGCACATATCCCATCAACCTCTTGTTGCCATTGTGTAAGATATTTAGCTTCCACATGGGATGAAAACAATTACGTGCGTTTTTTGAACCATGTTCAACTCCTCTCATCAACATTGTGCTCACTAAAGATGACATTCACACCCTAATTGACATTGTCATTGCTGCCCAATACGAGTGGATTTACTTCCCTGATATTACACAATTCAAAGATTTGATGCCTTTGATGTGGCTCAAGCCAAAGAAAGAAACTATTGCGACTAACACCCCATTGATCAATTCCTCCTTTTAACAATTGACATATTTGGATGTCTACACAAATAGGTTGGTGTGTTTTTACACAATTGTGCAAATGCCATTTGGAACTTAAAAAGGCCACAGGGCCTTGATCTTTCTGTTTCGGTTTTTTTTTTTTGTCAAAAAGTTTCAATCACATTGTAAAAGATGCAAGTGTCCTCCATTTTAAGTTGTGCGATAGCCATAGACTTAACTACTTCCCAACCCCTTCAAAACACACCTCCCATCACCACATCTGACCTATTGCAAACGGTCAATTTTTGACATAAAAAAATATGGCCAACCTACTACTACTACTGATGGTTGTTTTTTGACATCTAGTTTTAGCTAATTTAACATCCTGTAACTTTGGCCTTTTCCTTTTTCTTATACCTTTGTACATTTCCCAAATCTACGGTGTGTTTATTAATAAACTTTTGCATGGTTTCATCAATTGGTATTTGAGTAAGGATACCAAACAAATATCACTGCTTGGTTCTGCATTATTTGCCATTTGGCATTCAACGACCACCATGGAAGCTCTTTTTGTACTTCCACGTCCTTTGGTGTTGTGTTTTGTTTTTCAATAAAACTTTGACAGGGTTACATCATTAGCTTATATTTATAATAGAGTTTTCCGTAAAGACAGGAAAACCCAGCACCAGAACCCTGAGTTTGGTCCAACACCGGGTGAGAGTAAGAAAAAACCCTGAAAAAAAAGTACATTAGCATCCAAGGAGGCGGGGGCAAACTCAGAAATGCACCATTTTATTTTATTTTATGATAAACTCAGTCTCAGCATGTTTTGACCCCCTCTGTCCTTTTTCCTGGGCACCTCCACTACTCCTACTACATATATTTTCACTGCTCCTACCTGTACAACTACTATAATTACCTCGAACCTTGTGCATTAAATGCTGATTTCATACCCAGATTTAATAAAATTTCCTTACTTTGCGGACCTCACTCAAAGATCAAAGAGGGGATAGGGGGTGAAAGGAGGCCCCAAAGACAGGGTGAAGACAAGGTGACTTTGAGGAAAACTCTATTAAGGTGCCCTCCAAATGCTCAAGGAAATTTCTCCAAGTGCATGCTACCTAATTGGTTCTTTTCCCTATTGTATGTAATGGATTTAATTTATTAGTTTGGTTTGGAAGGCCGGCCGGAGGAGAAGCTCCAAGGATTCTTTCTTCCGGGGGGCCCCGCTGGGGGCGGCTGGTTTTTTCTGTTTTTCCACCTCCTTCGATGTTGCAGTGGAAAGAAAGATTTCACACATGGACCATGATGTGTGAGCTTGGAGCACGTTAGAGTGGTTCGAAGTCCCTGCTTTTGGTGGTCTGGACGATCTCTGGGTTCTTTCCTTAGGGGGTGGGTGGTGGTGGTGGTTCCGGATTGAAGAGTGAGTTTTTTTTTTCCTTAATAGGAGAAGAGAAGATCGGAAAGTATACCGGTAGTGGCGGATTTTTTAAAAAATTTGATCTGCTGCACTCGGGGTGGTTTTTATTGAGCTGTTTTCATGAAGATTGTTTGGAGTTTCAACGCAATTTGATTCCGTCTAGTCCAACGGAGATTCAAAAATCACGGCAGGACGACAATAATGCAAGAAAACTCCCAGTCTAGGTCGATTTGTACTTGCAGAAGGGTAAGTATTTTCATCAGCATACGTTTTGTAAGTTTTCTCTCATAAATTTGCTCTTCTTCATACCTTCTCAAGGCAACGCCAAATGAAGCATGCGTCAGTTCTGACAAAGTTGTTAGGGTTTGAAAATTATTAGGTCTGATGAGGGTTGGGGAATTCGCAGCATCCAGAGCAAATATCACTCACTCAAGTTCCCTCCAACTTCTTCCCAATTCAGATGTACTTAGGAATCTCGATGATGCTCAGACGGCGGTGAAAGAATTCTTTCATGTAATCGTTTGAAGTTTTGCATACAGCTTTCTTGTGTCGTAAAAAAAGCTTTCTCTGGCGAACCCAAGTCATTCAGAAAGCTTTCCTACCCCATTCCAACTACAGCTTTACTGTGTTGAGTCCTTGAACCTGAATGTTTCATGTGATGCTGTTGTCAGGGTAGGAGCTGATTTTAGCCATGATCAACAAGAATTCTAACTCGAGACTTTGAGACCCAACTTTTTTTATGTTGTAAAAATAGCCTTCTCTGGTGTACCCAAGTCATTCAGAAAGCTTTCCTACACCATTCCAACTACTACAGCTTTACTGTGTTGAGCCTTGAACCTGAATGTTTCATATGATGTTGTTGTCAGGGTATAAGGAGATGCTTTTAGCCATCCAACAAGATCCCTAATTTGAGGCTATGGGATCCAACTTTTTTGTGTTGTAAAATAACCCTTCTCTAGTGTACCCAAGTTGTTCAGAAAGCTTTCCTGCCCCATCCCAACTACAGCTATAGTGTGTTGGCCCTTGAACCTTAATGTTTCATATAATGCTGTTGTCAGGGTTTGAGCTGATTTTAACCCATGCAACAAGAACCCTAATTTGAGAATAAAATGAGATGGGTTTGCCATATCATACTAGACATCTGACCCATTAGTGTTTGAATCTGTTCAAGGGTGGCAGATTTTAGTGTTATATAAGTAGTCTCCTATGTGTCTCCTTGCTCCTGGGATTTGGCACAACCCAATGTTAAAAACTGCAGTGAATAGAAGAGCAGTTTCCTCTAGAGTACTTAATTTGGATCCTTTTTTTGGTATTAAAATGTGCAACCCTTTTTTGGATGGATTTCTTTAATCTCTACTGCCAAGTTTAGCTTTACACTCACTATTTGCTTCCAACATTTCTCTTTTTTACTAGTGCAGATTTGCACACCAAGATTCCTCTATAAACTCCTCGCCTTCATTCATAATGTTCTTATGCAAACTCAAATTCCAGTAAGGATCTGAAGAATTTAGGCTTGAACTTGGGAGGATATTAATGTGGACACGAGGTTGCCAGAAGAAGGTGAAAAAATGGCCGCCTTGGAAATGGAGATGGGCAATGAAATGATGCAAGAGCTGAAGAAAGCATTGAAGCTGGTATTGGCAGAGTCTGTGAAATCAGGGGGAGAGGCATTGGAGAATTCTGTTGGTGCAGTTGCATCCCTCTGCACTCTGCTTGAACAGGCACTAGTGCATGGTCTGAAGCTTCCAAGATCAAGATTTGCAGCATGGAGGTCGAGCAAGACACCGCCCTCCTTCTTTGGCTTGCTGGAAAGTATTGAGCAGCAACTGCCCTTTGACCCTGTGCAAGGAAGTGAAATTTTTTGGGGCTCTCTGGGACTTCAGCCTATCCGTGACCTAAATTGGGCTACAAGTGCTCATGGAAAGTTTCGGCTGTGGATCCGGCAGTCTTTGAATACCAGACTCCTTGGGGCTCGGCTAAAGCTTATAGTGCAGCACCAACAAGTCCTTCAGCAGTGGTATCAACCATGGGCTTTGCTTCAAAGGGATGACACAGTTGATGAATTTCTTTCCATTGCATTGGCACTGAATGCAGTCGATATGAACCTCTCCATGGATGTAGATCTTGACCTCAGTGATCCAAAGTTATCTCATTTTGCTATGGAGGAGCATAAAGTTGAAGCTGTACTAGATGTCCTTTCTCCAATTGAGAGCTCTTGTAGTTCTCCTGAACAAAACAGCCCTGTTTTCCAGGAAGAGTTTAGGGTTTCAGGGAACAGGGGTTTTGATGCTGGTTCTTCTGGAGACAAAGATAAGACAGACATGACAACCCTTGGTGTACTAACTGAAGGCACAGATCTGGTCAATTTTGATCCAGAGAACGGAATTTCTGACAATGAGGACTTTTCTGAGCATTCTTCAATGTTTGGGGTTGATATGGAAGAGGATGAGCATGTCTGCTTTGATGGGAAAAATCCAGTAGATAGTGCCACTAACCACCAATGGCTGATTCAGAATGCTGTTTCAGAGCTTGCATTTGGTGGTGATGACTGGGAAAATTTTGTTCATGAGAATGGGGAGGGCTTGGAAAGTTTCAGTAACACAGTTGATGACTTGACTACAGAAAAAACTTTGTCTAAGAATCTGCTTCACCTCCAAGAAATTCAACTGGTGGGCGCTGATCAAGAGAGTATCAGGGCAGGACCTTCAAAACTGCAGAGATCTACTGGAGATAGTTTCATGACCGAAGACATTTGGGGAACCGGCAGAGTTGAGCTTGACGAGGATGGTGAATCTGGTGAGGACAATATGTTCAAAGCACATTTGGATCAAAATGAAACAACTCAATCTGCATCGTTGAGTCCCATTTCATCACCAGATCAGAATTCTGGAACACCTCACAGTCTGTGGAGTGGGAGCAAGAGGCCTGACCCAGAGGAACATGGTGGTGACACAGATGCTCATGCATTTTCTGGAACTGGGTTCACCATGGGAAAGTCATCCTTAGGGGACCAGGATTTTTCCCTGGCTGGAACCTGCAAGGATTCTGTTACAGAAGAGTCATCAAGTGTCAGAAAAGATGGGCTCTTGACAGTTAGCTCCTTCAGTGAATTCAACCAAACACATTGGATAGAATCTGGAATCAAAGAGATAGAGCCAACAACTCAGAAACTGACTGGCAGTCAATATGATTCAAGTAGCCAAGGATGTGAGTTGAGAGATCTATCCATGACAGATGGACCAGGAATTGCACTGGGAGCGATCGTCTCCAAGTCTATTGACGGAAATGGTTCTCAAAACATTGCTGCAAAATCAGGGTTGGAGATGGAAGTTGTTGGATCAAGTATCATGGGCAGTTTCACAGAGAAAGAAGTTGTGCCCTCTACCAGAGCTGTTGGGGAGGTTGGTCATAAGCGGGGGTCTGTTATGCGCTTAAGCTCCAGGCATGCAGAAGAGCTTTTGCAACTGGACCTTACAAAGTTGGGGAGGGCTCTCCAATTCCCCCTGAAGATGTTGGGGAAAGGAGGAAATGATGCAGCTGTTGGCAAGAAGGAATTATCTCAGAGAACTCAGCCTTTAGAGACTGATGAGGTGAACTCTTCGGCCAAGACTTTCTAGAGCAAAAAAGAGTTGGGGTTTTAATGTAGTCATATTGGTCAAATTGCAAGTATCTGTCCTGGAAATTGATTTCTGGAGTGAGTGTCAGAGCATCCCAAGCATTTGCTTGGAAGTTCATCTCATTGGTCACTGTTCTTGTTAGCATTTTTCATTATCTCATTTCTCAAACAGGAACATTTATATCATGCTGTTGCATATGACTCCATAAACAAGGGACTATGCAAAAATTGTAGAATATGGTATGTGGAACTACAGCTGATCTTTCGGGTTGGGAAGCCCTCTCGATATCTTACTGTTTTAACATTTGTGCATGACCAGCTTGCAAGGTCCATGGAGAAATCAAATGTGATTGAGACCTATATGGACATAGTTCCAGATATGGAGGATGTGCTCTTTGATACTCATGGTAGTGGGCATCAAGTCTTTGAAGTTGGAAAACCTTTTCATCTCCATCCCCATCCCCTTGAGCGAGATGGGAGCCTAACTGCTTCAATGTCAGGAAGAGTTCAGGGTTCAGATTTGAGACCCTTTCAATTGTCGGGGAGCCAATCTGTTGAGGTTTTGTGGGCTGAAGTTGTGGGGGCTCATCAACAACAAGGGGGAGCTTCATTTGGAGATAGGGTGGTGGGCATCCAAGACCACACAGTGTATCGGATACTTGTCAGAGGGATAGATGGAAAGGAATGGGAAGTAGAACGACGGTATAGAGAATTTGTTGCCTTACACCAGCAATTGAGCCGCAGGTTCTCATCACAGGCAGAAATAGCCCTCCCAGCTTGCTGGGAGAAAGTGCAATCTGAGTCCTGGAAACTGTTTGGCCACACTTCGCCTAATGTTGTTGAGGCCCGGAGTGCATTGATTCACGCCTGTTTGCAGTCTCTTCTTCGAGCAGGTCCCCCTTTGAACAATGCTGCTCCACTCTTAAGATTTCTTTTCCCCACAGGATATTCCATTCCCCCTCCTGGCAACACTAGAACACCTGCAAACGCACGTTCTTCAGATTTGGAGGGTGAAGTGGGTGGATCTCACTTCCCATTGGAGGATTTTGGGGCAAATTATGCTGAGCATCAGGATTCACCGAGGTCAGATATTCTTGAACCAGTGATGAAGCCTGTTCTGGGGTCATCCATTAGGCTCATACTACAGGTTCACAAGAAGAGAGCACTTAAGCAGCAACTTCGTGCTCAACAACACATGTGTGCTGGTTGCCACATGCATCTTGAAATCCCCATAGGCCTGGTATCAAGCCTGGTTCAAAGCTTTGGGTTAGGTGAGCCACGTTGGTGTGAATACAGTGGCCAACTTTATTGTTCAACTTGCCATTTGAATGAAACTGCTGTTATACCTGCACATGTTTTGCACTTCTGGGATTTTACCCCCCACAAGGTTTCACAGCTTGCAAAGGCATACCTTGACTCCATCTACAATCAGGTACCTCCCTGTTCCATCTTGTTCAGATGCAATTCAGCACTCATCTTGCAGTGTAGATTCAGATGCTTCAAACCCCATGCAAGGCTCTACAAATCTTCATGCATATTGAATTGAGGGGAGGGAATGGTTGGGTGGGCGGGTTGGGGGGTTTGGGGTCAGCCAATGTTGTGTGTGAGTGCAGTGAATCCATACCTGTACTCCAGAGTTCCAATTTTAGCACATGTTCGTGAGATGAGAGGACGACTGAGCAAGATGGTGACCTGCATTGGCTGCCCTGCACTCCAACGGATCCAGGCTACTGCTACCTCTTATAGTTACCTTCTCGAGAACAATGACTTCTTTGCTCTACGAGACCTTGTTGACCTTTCCAAAGGCGCCTTTGCTGGTATCATTGCAAACTTTCATCTGGTCTGATGACATATTTGGTAGTTGATAGCAACCAATTTCTTTCTCAATTTTTTTTCACAATGAAAGGCATAGGGCTCGTTTCAGAATTAAAGATTGCTCATCACCACTGTGACATATAAGACTTGGAATCCCATGGAATAGGCAGTTGATTGTTGTTATCATTTCAGTAAATGTGAGGGTTTCCCTGGTTTTCTATCTTGCTAGCCCAGCCATGCAATAGGTGGGGGAGAGAGTTTAGACCTGTAAGGTTTTGATTTTCCACAGAATCTGTGCTTGTGGGTTGGACACATGACAGTTCTACCAGAGTATATGCAGTCACTTTTGGAGAAAGTTTCTGTGCACATAAAGCGAGACTTGACTTTCTGTCAGAAATCAGGGGAGCGCTGTGCTGCAGTGGAGTTGTGCAATGACCCTGATGATTTCATATTCCCATTCCAAGTACAGTTTTCCACTCTGATTGAAAAGACTTACTCCCAAAAGGATGTCTAGAATGGTATGCAACTTTCATGAGAAGAAACAAGGAGAGAAATTTGACTCAAGCTAGCCAATAGCAAAATGAGCCAAAATGACTAAACGTTACAATAGCATGAGGCCTCAAAAACTTGAGACCATACAAACAACTGAAGACTTCCCACGTTCTCTTCAGAGCTGTAATGGGCGGTCCACTTTTGCTCCATCATGTCCAAATCCATGCTCAGAAATGAGTTGTCATAGATTCTACTTCACTTTCCACCTTATAGAGCAGTCAGTGCTTAGTAAAAGATGCAGAGGGGGAAAAAAGGTTTAAATTCCCTATCACTACACTGTTACCTCCCTGCTTAAGGTTGTAAAACATTAGAGATCAAGAAGGCCTAGATGCATTATAGCTAGTGTGGGAGAAATGTGAATACTTGTTAGTATGTGCTCATGAGATTGTTGTCTTTATGGTTTACAGGAGGATAATATCATAAGGTGTGTATACTGTCACGTGCCATTTCATAAGCGATGTTTTGTGAAGTGTAAGACGTGCCCATCGTGTTGTGGAGCTGACAACATTGTTGTCTTTGAGGAACATCATCGCCTTGGGGAACTATTGGGTGTTAATGACACTAAAAATGTTTTGCAAGATGGTCACCTTGTGGACCCATCAAATGTTGAAGTGGATGTTGGGACCAATTTTCCAGTACAAGAGCCTGTGCCCTTGACATTGATTAGTTCAAGTTCCACCAACAATGAGGCATCAAGGACTATTGTAAGGGTTCCAGTAGGTCATGACAACATGAATGCAAAGCAAGCCCTTTCCTCAAGTGTATTGACCCCTAAAGAGACTAAACTTGTGGATTCACAAGTAGGCCACCAAGATTCGGAGGTACTAAATATGAATCCCTTGTTGGCTCCCCTTGAATTGTGAGTCGTACAACAAGACAATTCCTCTTCCATTGCATATTGACATTGGGATAGACCAAGTGTGATTAGGTTTGTAGTGTGCTTATGGAGTTAAGCAACATCAATGCTTGTATTTTGTGCTACACATGAGTACCATGGCAAAAGCTTGTCACAATGTATGGGTTACAATTCTCAAATTACCACCGATTACTTTTATCTCATTGACATATGCAATGAACTTCCAAGGTGCTCATACAAATATTGCATTTTTGTATGAGGTTGGTTTTTGGATTAGGTTGTATTGGTTTGTGAATGATCAGCTATAACCTTTTGTAGTTTTAGGTTATTCTAAAGTGAACATGTTCACATTGTGGTGTGATTCAGTGATATGTTCAAGATGCAGGAGGGCTTATCACTAATCTTTATATACACCTCGCTAGGCCTGAAGCTTAGATGCTTGCTTGCATTGGTTTATAACAAGACGAGCCAAAATAAAATAGAGGTTATCTTCACAAGCTTGTTGCAACATTAATGAAGATACCATGGACACATGCTTTCCTTTTACCATGGACATAAAAATCAGAGGGAGGTTTTGGGTAATGGTTTGCCTAAAAATTTTGGTAGAGTTTTGTGTAGTTATTTGCAAGCACTATTGGGAGCTGATTATCTTAGCGGGTAGTTAGATACTCATGGCAGCTTGTCACCTCTATTTATGAGGAACCTGAATGTCTGACACTTTTGTGACTGCACTCATTGTTAGCTTCAAAGTGCTGTGCATATTATTCGGAGCTTTGATACCTTAGTTCTTCCAAGAATTTTTCTTTCCATAGTTAATTAAATGATGAATTGAAATTCCACTTTCACTCAACAAGATGCATGTGCATGTTTGTGATGTGTGATTGAAATATACTTTGGTGATTTAAACTGGAAATATACGTTAGTGATTTATGCCTTCAATGAGCAGTGTGTCTACTATGCTTGTTCTATGGTATTGCTGTAGTTCATTGATATAAGTCGAAACAGAAACCTTCATAGGCTTCATGCAAGTTTTTAATGTTTAAATAATCACATCCAAGTGACATGTTCCCTTATTTGTTCATAATCAGATCCTCATAACAAAGTTTCCAAGTTTGATTAATCAATCATGAGTTTTCAATCAAATGGTTTCAAGCCCATGAACACACAATGTCACAAAACACAAAACTATCACAAGCCCCAAAAATGATGGATTTGTCCAATGGTGACAAGTGCAGCACCGAAGTATAAGACTATAAGCCCGAACATAAGTCTAACTACACATGAAAAATAAACAAAGACTTGATGATGCATGCACAAAAATATTCAAATGACATATGTGAAGAAAAAAGGCAATTCACAAACATGTAGGCCCTACCTTTTTAATAATAATAGAAATGATTTATTTTGATGCGATTGTAAAATGGGGAACATCATTTGGTAACTTGAATGCAAAATGAATTGGTTTGTGATTTGTGCAATGAGCTTATGTTAGTTTGAAGTGGCATTGTTGTATAAGTGCATTAGTCCATATATGGTTTAATCGTGTATTATAAATTGTAGTATTTTTGTGCAATACAATTTTGATATTGGATATGTTCATGAAAGTTTTGTGATGTTGTTGCTTATGATGCGTTTGTTAACATATGTATATTGAAATTGCCAATTATTAGAGTTGGACAATTTGTAAGTGTTTTTTTTTAGTGTAGTGTTTAGAATAGAAATAAAATAATTGGCTTGCATTTTTGGTAGCATAGAAACTACAATTACATGTAAGGCTTCTCACTTATCTTTATTAAAAGTTGCAAGGATGAGTTTTACACCCAAATTTGTTATCAAGTTTATATTTGATTAAGAAACCATATCATCATAAATTATCGTTGTTCCATGTTGATCATAACATGATAAAATGTTGAATTTGTTTGATATTGCATTGTACATTTCATTATTTGCAAAAAAAAATTGAACTATTGTTTCATTTAAACAAAGAATGTGATAAAATTCAATTTGAATATGCAAAAATAATTTGAAAATACAAATTTAAAGAATGAAGGTCGAGAGATTGTAAAACAATAATTCATGATAAAAATTCAAACATGCAATGGATAATTTGTATTTTGCAATCATTGCGAGACAAAACATTTCTTTTTTACAAAATATACATAAAAGTTTTTGTGTGATAATAAATTCAAACTAATGTTGTGTATGTCAAACCATGTTTTGTTACACCAATTGGATTAAATGCTAGTCGATTAAGAGCTAAACCTTGTGCACAATTTGTTGTGCATCTTGCAAATAAATGGATGGAAATTGGATTCTTGTGATTACATGAAAATGATTACTACATGTTTGTATTTCAACAATTTTCATATAATTGTGCATATTCTATTCTAATCTTAAACCAATTTGAAGGTTTTGGAAATCTATCCACATATATGATTTAGAATAAGTTCTTGTATGATTTTTAAAAATATTGTCTACACCATTTACAAGACCATCAAATGTTGCATAATTTCCAACACATAATTCTATTAACATTTTTATTCACTAATAATTCGTAATGAAGGCCTATTGTTTGATTTGGCATCATTGATAATTTGAAATGAGGACATGTGTCAAAATATATCTTGTGCTAAAATGTAAACATTTCACCAGTAGTTGTGTTTTGGAACATTATTTTGTTATGTTCAATTATTTTGACATTTGTGTAAAAAAAATGTGGTAATGTATTAGCAGTGGGTAGGGTTTTTAAACAACTTTATTAATGAAATTAATATCTTTGAAATTTTGTGATGTAATTCAAAATTTCTTTAAAATATCAACAAATTTCCTATCATTTTGTTCCATAACTTGTTTTAATTCATAACATGTTACATGTTTGTACCAAAAATTATAACTAAAAAGATCAAATCCTTCAATTTTCAATTTGAAAATCCAAGAGTCTTGTATCAAAAGAGCTAAATAAAAATCAATTGTCATTATGATGTAAAGTCCGCCCATGAATTTGTTGTGAACTTGTTTTATAACTTGTTTTTGTAATCTATGATCAATAAATGTTAACATTCTACTACCTACAAGAAATGTTTCATCCATGATTACCAATTGTAAGTGATCATATTTTTTATTAAATTTTCATATATATTTTTTATCATTTAATGCTTTGAATTCATTATAGTTTTTATTTAATGGAATTGTGAATGTTGACTGTATTGTTGTGCCATTAATGTGAAATGTAATTTTTCTTATATATGTTAATTTCATAATTTTTTGTTTTAAAGGGCCGGATTTATTATTTTTAATATATAATATTGTAACATATTTTGTATGATACACATTAATGTAAATGTTTTGCCCATGCTCATACCTCAAGTAAAAAACAATGCAAAGTTGTTGGAAATTTTTTTTGGATATATATTATTGTCTAAAATAAATCTTTGTTTGTGATTTAGTTATCTCATATTTGAAGAGAATTGGTCATATGGTATCTATTCATTTGGATGTACAAAAAAATTATCAATGAACAAATCTTTTTTTAATTTTTAAGTTTAAATTGTTTCATATTTTCATATGCCAAATCATAATATTCAATTCTTTTGGTGTTAAAAAAATGGGTTCTTACATGAGTCATTTAATTAGCATCAATCTCATTGCAAAACAAGATTTCCCATTTATTGATTTCAATTTATTTTTTTAAAAAATTAATTTTAAATTTTAAATCGTTCCGTTCATTGCTAAAAATATGTATAATTTTTTTCTGAATTTTTCAATGTTGTTTTTTCAATTTATGTATGCATCTTTCCAAAAACATGGTCATTTTCAAATCATCTTCTACTCCACAAAAATGTTTAAATAGAAATAATAATTCTCTATATGGTTTTTAGGTTTTTATGAACATTAAATGACATCCAACATTTTTGTTTCTAAAACATATTTTACATATTTTAGTATAATAATTAGCCACAAATTTTGCAAGATGCAAAAAATCTAACTTTTCTATTCATTTTTATATTTGTCAATAAGTGATTTGCAATGTACATCTATTGTAGTTTAATGGTAATTGTTTTGCACTTTTTGTGATAATAATACAAAAGCTCTATCATGTTCTTCACATGAATTTGTGAATTGAAATGGTCTTGTTGAATGATAAAACAAAATTGATATATAATTGCTTATTGTATTGACATTTGTTGTGCATTTAAAATCACATTTTAATTTTTTTTTATTTGTTCAAATTCTTCAATTTGTTCGTTTTTGCATTTGCCTAACACATATTGATTTCTTGTGTTATAGATTTATGAATTTTTGTCAAATAAAAGTGTAATAGGATGGAACTACATATGGATATAAAATAAATTGTGCATTTTTTTTTACTTCCCACAATGGTTTAGCATGTACGTTAACTACACTCATATGTATATCATTTGGTTTCTATTTGAAGAAAAATGTTGGTTTTTGTAATGTGCATTGTAGTGCGAGCAAATAAGTTATTTTGTTTATTTGTGGATCTTCAAGAAATTGAGCAAATGAAATGTTTTAACCCAATTTCATTTCAATGAGTTTGTTAAATACTTGAATTGTTATTTGGCATAAAAATATTTTAAATTTTTTTATTATCTAAAGGTGATAATATTTTTGTAAGTTTCATTGGTGGTTTTGGATATTGAAATCGACAATTTTTTTTTTTAAAAACATGTTTGTTTATGTTGATGTATTTGACTATTATGAATTTCATGTTAAAATTTGATTTGATTAGTAGTTCGATATTATCAAGATTTTTTTTTAAAAAATATTTGAATAAATACCAAATTGAAAGGAGTTATCTTACCATAATAATCCATGGATATGAACCAAACCTCTTTATTGAAATTTTGTGATGAAAAAATAATCTTTGATTTTATTTTTTAAAGTCAAAATATTTTAATAATTTTCAAAAATATTAATTTTATTTGCATAATATCGTACACATGTCACTAGATCATTTCTAACAAGCTTTTTTTTATCAAATGTATCATCATTTTTACCATAATGTTGAATATAAATTTTTTTTAATGTTTTACTAAGACTTGACCAATTGTTTACACTTGTAATAAATGTTATAAAAAATGTTGGAGGTCTAAGTTGTTTAATCATGGCAGAAAGATCTTTTTGAAGTCTATATAAATAATTCAAAGATATTTTAACACAACTGGATTTCAATTACTTAAATTAATTTTATTTATTTTTGTATAAATTATCATTAGTTGATGTGGCATTAGTTCTTAGCACGCAATATATATATATATATATTTGAATACATATCCATGCAAAAGATAATATAAAATGAACTATAAAACTTTAATTTTTAAAAAAATATGTCAATTACACAATATGCAAATTTTTGATTAACACTTGTTAATTCAACTTGTATTTTTCTTTTATACATGAACATTGAAAAGATGGTCTTGGATGTCCAAAACACAACATTAGAAAATTATATTTTGCAAAATGTTTATCATGAAATAATCTTAATGATTGAAAAAAAATTGTGGATGCAATTGTAAACAATTTAAAATCATTGTCAATTGCTTGTTTGCATCCAAAACATTTTGTACTAATGTGTCTCCACAATTTTCTTCTATAACTTCTTCAAAATTGTTTAAAACTTTCCATATGATGATTTTTTTCAAATCCATCCTTTTGCAATTGATCATTTTGATTTGTACATGCAAGTTTTATGAAACCTTGCCAATTTGGTTTAATTGAAACTTTTACATCTATATATAATGGAGTTCAACAAATTTGTTCTGCCACTTTCATAACAAGATTTGAATGAATGTCACATGGCATATATATATATATATTCTACATCTTTTAAACATTGAAATTGAAGAATCCTCATATGACATTCATGGTAATACATTTTGCATTAAATCTAAATTTATTGGAACATTTACAATATTACCATGCATCCCATATTGTCAATATCCACCTAATTGAATTTTTTTGGCAAATGCAAAACAAGGTGAATTTATTTATTTTTCTATTTTATTTAACATTAAAATTTTCATATTTGGTTTATTATTTATGTAGAATTATGTTTAAAGGTTTTTATAAAGCAATATTTTCCCAATAAGACTTACACATTGATACTTTATCATTAAGATTCACGATTTTTATAATATCAAGGAATTTTTTAATATATGATTAAGATGCATGAAAATTTGATGTTCAAACAATTATCTTTGACAACAATAACAAATGTGTTGAGAATTATTTTAATATGTATATTTATATTTCATAATATATTTATTATTAAATTTCCTTTCATCATTATTCCTTCACACCTCTTATTTGTGATTAAAAAAATCATTGGTGCAATTTCTTTACATTTTTTTAATCTTCTTCAAATGTATTTTCCACCCTGTCATTTTGGCAAATTTGAATCACATTATGATTTTTTTTTCAAATGTTGGACAAATATTAATTTTGTTACAATTTCATTTTTTTTCACAATCAACATGTTTTAAATGTGAATTTATTTATGTTGTATTTAAACCTAAGTTTGGAATTTCATGAATAAATGTTAATGCAATTTCTTGTAGTGTCCATTTGGGATGAATTTTTGTAATTTGTGAGAATGCATTATCTAAATGGAAAGTCTAAGTAATTTTTGTTTGTTTTGTAAAATGTTTTTTTTGCTCATCATTTGTGTCCATAGCACATGTATGATTTTTTTTTGTATCATTATCTACATCATTTGTAGAAATATCCATGTTATTTGAAACAATATCAAATAAGTCTACAAGTTCAAACTGATTATTTCCATATATAATATTTAAAATAGTATTTCCATATATAATATTTAAAATAATATTTCCATTTTCATCTCCTACTTTCATCATTACTTGGCCTTATTTTAATTCCATACATGAATTGAACATTGTAAATATTTTGATACCCAGTATATTGCTATCTCCTCCACGACCCACCATCTATTGCAAAATTTGACATTTGTTGAATATAATTTTTTTCATCATTCATCTGCCCATGTTGCAAGTTGTGTAAGGATTTCATAATTTGATTCACACCTATGACATTATAATGCTTCCAAAACACCAAGTTCTAAACAATTCCACAAATATTCCATATTATTTCTATGAATTTCTTTTGAATTCATTGAATATTTTTACAAGTATATTATAACATCAAACAAACAATGACCAACATTGTATTTAAAATTAGTGATTGTCCCAAACCAAACTCATTCAATTTCATATCTATATCCATAATATATGTCTCTTACCAATTTTAAGTCATATACTAATTTTTTTTAAAAAATTCTTTGCAAAAGTTTTTTAAATATAAAAATAATTTTCGTTCTTATTTTAAAATATTCCATTTTTGGGAAAATTATAATTCTCTACAATTTTTTGAACATAAATTGATTATTGAATTTCAACTATTTTCAAGTGAAATTTTAATTCAAGTACGATATTAAAAAATCCAAATTTTATTGCAATACCATAATAATGTTATGATTTTTTATTAAAAACAATATTGGCACAATTAAAAAATAATCCCATGTTCAACTTTATGGCAATATTTTCAAAATTTTCAAAATACCAAATTTACAATGTATTTTTTGGAAAAATTATATTTATATTTAAATAAATATTTAGAACACACAAAATCTGATATTAAAAAATTATTTGTTGTAAAAGCAACATGTATATTTTGGTTAATTGATGTAAATATCAATTGGATTATATTTTTAAATACGAAAAATTACAAATTTTTGATGCAACAAATGTAAGAATGACCCAATAAACACATGATTCAACTTTAACAAAAAGAATTTAGATTTAGTCCAAGTCCAAAACAAATGTAGTTCAAGTCCAAAAACATTAAGTCCAATTCAAATCAAAATCCAAAAATTAGTTTCTTCATATTTCATACATAAAAAAAATATGTACACACAAATCAAACTTCAGTAAATCTCATATTTATCAAAACTAAATAGTCGCAAGCAATTGTAAATGCGATGGTCACATATTAGCCTTTTTCTTTTAGTGATGGGCCTCCACTCCCATGCAATCTTGTTTCACATACAAGGTTTTTGCATAATGTGATCATCCATTACAATGCTTTTAGTTATAGCATTTTTTAATGCATTCATGACCCACTTAGGCAAGTCAAGATTTGAATATGTGTTTTTCAAAAACAAATGACCATCGCCACAAACATAATAATTGTATTTTTCTACTTGACAAATGACCATTGCCATAGTAATGCTTGTGTTTTTCACAAATTTTTTTTATCATTTCCTTGAAATTTTTAACTAAAAACCACATACCAAGATACAAAAAAGGAATTCAAAGAAAGTTTTAATGTTGATCTTGTGTTGCTAATCCTTTAAAAAATTCAAGAAAAACAACATAATGTTGTTGCACAAATAAAAGAAAAGAAAAGAAGAATATTGGATCCAAAGATGTAAGTGCAAGGGGGGCAAAGTTGGCTAGAGAGTTCCATTGTTCATCATCATCATAAAATGCATATTGCACACTTGCACAACACTCAATGAACATCAAATTAATTATGCACCAACATGCAAGGTACAAAAATATATTCATCACAATATAAAATGATAACAAACGTTGTACCACAACAAACATAATAGTAGTTGTTTCCAACTTTAGTAGCTTTGCAATGCATACATAAGTTTTTTCATCACATGCATTCAACCAACATTAGAAATGATCAAATAACAATATTAGACTTTGATTTACAATGGGTTTTCTATTTTCAATATACATTCTTCGATGTAAATGTTGTATTGTTGGATGTGGTCAAACTCGAAAGTTATTTTAAAATGATAATTAAGGCTTCATGAATCCAAGTGTTAGTTGCATCTTTTTATATTTTTTTAATGTAAAATTTATCTTTGTGTCTCTTGCTCCTTGCTACCAACCAATAACTTGCCATCAACGGACTTACCACCCAATCTCCTAAGTTGTTCCATACTTGTGATTGGGTTTGATATGAGTACTAATTGGTTGGTTAACAATGCACCTTAGGGTTAACACACATGTTCATTTCTTCCATCATTCTACTATTATCATCTTCAACTCAATGCGCGTTTAAGTTTTTCATGCAAACATTGTATTTGTTTCAAAATTTGTGCAATGGTGAAAAGTACAGTTGATGGTGTTGGAACAAATTCTCCATTTTTTTATAATGAACATATTCCAAACTTGAACTTGCATTTGATGATTGTTACAAGTATCATTCATACCTATTGCATTTCAAGCAATCTATTTCATGCAATGAATTAAAACCTAAGCAACTCCAGTATGAAATGGTTTAATCATGATTTTTGTGAAATGTATATGATGTGATGATTGTTGGATACAAAATTTCAAACATATTCAATGTCAGATAAACTTTTGCTAGGTCTAGTTAGTTGTGGCAAGAAGTTCTTATGGTTTGAGGTGTAGCTTTCTTGCACTTAACAATTTCGCCTCCATTGATTCAAAAATGGTTACATAGTGGAAGCAAGAGCTACCATAAATGTCATTGAGTGGTTTCTTAAGGAGCTTTGTTGGGCTCCATATCCTTTGTGTTTACAAGGGCTAGAAATAACTTTCTTTGAATCAACTCTCTATTTATGCTAAGTAAGGTAGGACATTGGGCTTGCAATTTGGTGTTCTACAACCACCACATCCATTACATTTTGAGTTTACAACTAGCCAACAATTATGACCTAATATTGGAGCCATCTTAAGCTTTTATCAAAAAACAAAACACACAACTTATAGGAAGGTCATTATAATCAAACTTCAAGTTTTTTGTTCATCATCCAAATTGGCTCATGGATCATTTTTTCATGCCTAATGAACTATTTACAATCAAAAGGTTTCATGTGCTTCTTGATTCGTAGGAGGCCATAAAAGTTTTTTATATAAAAAAAAAAATCAACTGAAATTTCATGGCAAATCAAAGTTCAAATGCAACAAAGCATGGAGGCATTCAAATCTTGGTGTGGATTTTGTTTAACATTTATGGTTCTATTAAAGGATCTCGCTTCAATATATATTGAAGACAATTTTTGTTTTCCTCCTTCAAGATAAAAATGGTGTGGAGGAGGTAAGATAACTGCATAATATATCATAAAATAAACTCAAAAAATAAACACCTTAAGCTAAATATATCCTTGAAATGGGTTTTATCCCCCAAGAAAATAACACCACTTCAAAAATGTTTATAACCCACCTTTTCAAATACAAAGAATTTTAAAAATATAATCAAGTAGGGAAAATATTCTTTAAAAAATGTGAACTTTAAAATCTAATTAGGCTAAACTTTAAAGTTGATTTTTATCTTCATTTTTTGGTAATGTAAGAATCAAATCGTCAATTGAACAACAATTTCATCTTATATATACTAGAACCTCAAGATCAAGGAAAAAGCTCTAAATGTATGGAGTGTATTATAATAATTAAATAAAAATTTAAATTTAATTGAAACTTCACTTTGAAAATGTGAACAAAAGGTAAGAATAATGATCAAGGACATGGAGTTTTATCAATCTAAGAATATCATCCCCTTCTCACCCCCTTTTATTTTTTTTCATGTGTTCCCATATGATTTTCAAAAGTTCATCATTATTTATGTGGGGATTAAATCTTTGAATCAGGTATTTAGCAAAGAAGTTTTTATTAAAAATTAGTTTAATTTCAAAAAAAATTGTTAATCTCTAGAAATAATCTCAACATATTCAAATGAAATAAGACATATTTACATTTGTATGAAATTACATGTAAACATGTGTAAAAAATTGGAAAGACACAAAGATTTTTATTTTATTTTTTGGAAAGGACACAAAAATTCCAAAAGACATTGAAAAAATAAATTAAAAAATTGTTCCTCTTTCGATATCTTAGGATCCATAAGGACACGTTGAAACATTACAACTTGTAAAATGTTTTATTTTTAAAAAATTCCGATTTGGAATCGACTGTTAATAAATTTACAATTTGGAATTGTCTTTTGTTATGACCTGTTTGGGACCTGGAATGTACTGTTGCGATCTGGAATGGCCTGACTTTTTGGGACCTGGAATGTAATGTTGAGATCTGGAATGGCCTGACTTTTTGGGACCTTGTGGTATTGACAAACGTCAACTCGCACGAAGCGGCGCCCGACCCGCGGGACAGGCACGTCTGGCGTCCGCTGGTCCAAGGGTCGCGGCTCGTGACCGCCGACTCTTTTTTTGCTCTTTGTACCCGGTGGACAAAATGCGGCTTCGGACTCTTCCGCGTCTTGCCTGTTGGTGAAGGAAGGAAGGAAGCTGTGTGTTGCAGCGGCCTTCGCCATCGCCCTGGATTGCCGTAGATGGTCTTTAGAAGAGAGATGCCAAGATGATATGCATGCTTACTCTGTGACGCGATGGGTGAAATTGGGTATCCAAAAGATTGTACCTTTAAGAAAGAGAGTAGAGAGAGATTCTTTTGGCAGTAGGAGAATGGGGGAAAGGGCCAAGGGAGAAGGAGTAGACATCAGCAGGGGGAGACGAAAACCGGATCTAAAAGTGTAAAGACAAGTGTTTACAAGAGGATTCTTTTGTTTCTATTTGAATTCAATAGCTGATGATTCAAATCATCTTCTATGACAGTCAGGGTTTTGAGGGTTTGCCAACAAAGACTTATTCGGCTTTGATCTTCAGCAGATGCAAAGGTTTTTGTGAATGCAAGGGTTGCCATGGTAGTGAGTGTTTGTCAGATTCAAACAGGGATGATTTTCAAAGAGACTGGTTCCCGTTAGGGAGTCTTGAAGAGGCTCACAATTCTCTGTTGGTGAACTTACAGACAGCAATTAGGGTTTGGGTATTTGTGTCTGGTTGCTTTGTGCATGAAGGGTTTGTGTTTGTGACATGGGAGAAGCAATGAAAGTGGAAGAAACAGCAGCAATGGCAAACCAGCGGGAGGTGCAGGAAGAAGCCTTGAATGAGAGTGATATGCCCGTTGCTGGGGTTATGTATGGAAGTGAAGAAAGCATGGAAAACTTGGAAGAAATTAGTGAGGATTGGGTTTCTCTTTTCTTGGATTCATCTATTCTGGACAAAGAGGAGACACCACCATCTGTGCCTTGTGACTTTGGACAATTTTCCAGCATCATCAAGGGCGGCAGTGCTGCTGAGGAATTCAATGTCCAGTTCTCAAGTCATGATGTGCTCTCAAACTCTACATGTTTCATCAACTCTATAGATGATGATCAGGCCTCTCATTCAAATTCCATTATGGCAAGCTCTCCCTTCATGCATTCAAGCCTTGGACAATCGGACAATCCACAACTTTCAGACACTGCTGTTGATGTGAATCCAACTCTTCAAGATGACATTGCACATGTACCTAATGGGCCTCTGTTCTCAGCTTATCCCCCCCTAACATCACCATCTGTTACAGCTTTATGTGACCCTGTTGCTTCAGCTTTTCCATCATTCCTCTCAATGTCACCCCCTACAGTATTTGACTCTGATGCTGAAGCTCATGCTTTTATGGAGTCCCTGCCAGTTCCACCCATGAATGCTCATGATGATGGGACCAGGATGATTGCACCTACGAACTCTTCTTTGTTGTCACCTGCAAGCAGCCTTACTCAAGTCAGTGCAGAATCAAGCTCTAGAATGGGAGCAGATCATGTGTGGAGATCGAATGACACCAATCCGGATATGCCAGTAGTGCCGAAGTGTGAATTGATAGGTGATCTCTCTTCAGGGTCAGAAAGCCCCACCTCACCAGTCAACCCTATTTTCTCTGAGGTGCTAGGGTGCAGTCTCAATTCACAGTTGCCACATGGAAATAAACTGCAAGATGAAGAGGGAGGGTTAGGTGAAGCAGTGTTTGGGAATGAGACAGCCTTGAGTGGAGCTTTGCCTCCTACAGTTGAAGCACAGCAAACTGCACCAGAGACTCAGAAGTTCAGTATGCTCAACCTTCATGGTATTGGCAATGCAATAAAAGTGGGTTCACCAGGAAGGAGTGGAGATAGAAAAAAGAGACCTGAAGTGGGTAGAGAATCTGACAAGGGTCAGAAAAGTGAAGGGGAATGGAAAGAGTCTCTCAATCTTCAGACCTCTGGAAGCTTTGATGAAATGCAAAGTGATCAGAGTGAAGCAGAAAACAAGGAAGAGGGGGGTGAGGATGACAATGGAAAGCGACAGGCAAGACTGATGCGAAACCGCGAGAGTGCCCAGCTTTCTAGACAGAGGAAGAAAGTGTATGTGAGTGAACTGGAGGGAAGGCTTAGGACTATGGCAGCCACAGTCGCAGAGCTCAATGCCACCATCAGTCATCTCACTGCTGAAAATGTGAATCTTCGAAGGCAGCTGGGTTATTATTATCCACCCCCTGGTGAGTCATACTTCCTGTGTGCTGAATTTTGATTTTCAAACAGTAGAAAAGAAAGTCTCTTTGCACAATATGTTTCTTATGGCTTAAGGGGATGCTCAAGGCCAGGTGATTGTGTGATACTATGTGACACTCAACAAGGTTATGACCACACTCATTCTTTTTTGCATTTGGTTTTGTTTTAGTATAGCTTCAAGAGAATTGTTGTGGAGTTTTCTCAGCAATTGTATAGATATGGTAGCAGGGACTAAAGACTTTCTTCTTGTCATCTTCAGGTATTTGCCCAAGGCCTGGAGTTCCCATGGTTGGGCAGCAAGTATTACCCATGACACCTTATCCAGGCATGGTGGGGGGAAGGCTGATTTACCCTGCTGGTCAAGTACCTTCTCTTCCAATCCCCCGACTAAAGACTCAACCACCCCCTGCTAGGACCTCAAAGAGATCAAATGTTCTGGGGTCAAAGGAAGAGACTTCTGGTGACAAGAAGAGGGCCAGGAGAAAACTTGCAGCTGCTGCATCAGCTGCTGTTATGAGTCTGCTCTGTGTTGCCATGCTCTTGGGTCCCTTTAATGACACACAAACCATTTCTGGTGGCAATATGGACATCAGGTCTAATACTCAGGTCAGTGGCATCCGAGTCGGGGGTCGGGTGCTCACAAGCTGGAATGACTCAGGGAATTCCTTCAATCTTAACCAGAGCAGTCAGTGGAAGCCAGGGCCAGGATGGACACCACTTGAAGAAGGGGAGTATGGGCCTGAAAGAGAGGGGATCACAAGGATTTACTCGAGCAGACCAAGTGATAGAAAGAAGACCAAGGTCATCAACCTGGAGAAAAAAGGAGCAAGGACGGAGGCAGGGACCAGGTCTCCTTGGCAACAGCTCTTGGGAATGAATTCCAGTGTGCCAACATCTTCAGAGAGAGGAAGCCAGGGTCGACCTGATTGCTTTGGCCCATTAGAAGCTCCAATATTTGTTGGCAGCACATTTCCAGTGAACATGACTGAGCCTTTTGCGGCATCACTGTTTGTTCCAAGGGATAACCACCTTGTGCAGGTGAATGGTAACCTTATCATTCAAGCAGTTATGGCAGGAGACAAAGCTGCAATGCAGTCTTCAGGGAAGACACCCAAGGCTGGGATCAAGAAGGGAAAGGCACTGAAAACTGTTTCAACAAAAGCATTGGAAGCCAAAGGAGCCAGGCTTCCCACACAAGCGGTGCTGGTTGCAGATAAAGCTGTGGCTGCCAATCAGAAATCACAGCATGGCAACAGCAATACTGTTCCATCAGTCATACAGCCAGGATCATTGCAACAATGGGTGATGGGTGGCCTTCAAGGTATGTTTGATGTCACTTCATTTTGCTGTGGGTCTTCATGCCTTTTGAACCCTACTTCATTGCATAATGGTACACCATTCATTCATCACATGGAGTCACACTTTCTGTCCTTTGACTTTTTGATAGCTCTGAAGGAGACTGATCAAAAGGACCCAAACAAACAAGAGGGAAAGAAGCCTAAGTCTTTAGTTTCCATTCAAAAAACCCAAAACAACAATGACCCGTATGCTGTGGTTCCAAGAGGACCATTACATTCATGGGTTCTCTCTGGGCTTTCAACAGGTAATCTGCATTTGTCACTATTCCTCGAGGAGTGAAAGTCCTTGTGACAGTTTGGTTCTCCTGTACCTTGCTTATGAAGACAATTGAAGTGTCTTCTACTGTCATGGATGTGATTATTGTCCAGATAGAATCTACGTACATAGCAGTCAGTTACAAAATGGGCGAGGATTTTTTGTGCTTATAAACCTTTTACCAGTATCTCTCTTGCCTCAATTTCTTCAAGAAGTCAGTATGTAGAAATCCAGAAGAATAAATATACACAAAATAAACTTGAAACATCTGACCCTGATTCTGAGTGTGAGCTAAAGCAGCATAAAATTGTATCTTTGAAGCACATTAAGATAGAACTGAGATTATCACTAATAACATATGAGTGGCTGGAAAAAATGAAGAGGTGCATGGGGGAAAGGGAAACCTGAGCTGCAAGAGGGAGATCATAATGGCTCTGCTGTCAGAACATGAAGAGAGGTTTGGCACTTGTTTACCTTCTTGGGCTGGACTGCCCCTGAATCATGTTCAAGAGCTTGGAAGGAAGGATCATGAACTGGGTTACTCCTTTTCATGCAACAACACACTTAGTAAGCATAATCTCAGCAATGGCAAATAGGCATGGTTTGGAAAACTGGGCCTTTATCTGCTGTGGGTCCCTGAGGTCATGTTCTACTGGCTCTCTTCATTTCATCTGACAGTGGTATTTTCTCTTGTTTACCAGGACCTGTGCTGACCACAGGTATGTGCACTGAGCTGTTCCAGTTCGATACATCACCTGTGACCTCAGCTCCATCTGAAGAATCATCAAATGCTGCTGCTAAGGATGTCGCAGAGTCAGTGGCTTCTGAAGCTGCACAAGGAAACACTCACAACAATGCCTCTTCTAAAAATTCTGTTCCTTTGATGCCTCAAAGTCGGAGGAATCCTTTTGCAGTTCCTTTGCCCCCCACGTCACCCTCTGGAAGAGTTTCAGGTGCAAAGAATGGGTCAGACCCAACAGTGGAGAAACTGGTGAGGGAACAGCTGCACCAGCAGGGTGAGATGGGGAACCAGTCAAGCATGGTGGTGTCAGTGTTGGGAGGTCCACAGGAGTTTGCAGACTCAAGTAGGAGGAAGGGTGCCAAAGGGATGTCTCGAATTTTTGTAGTTGTCCTTGTGGACGGGGTCAAATATGTAACTTACTCATGTGTGCTCCCATCAACTGGCCCTCAACCACACATTGTCACTGCCTAGCACTACTTCTTTGCACAGGTTATAATCTCTCTCTCTCTCTCTCTCTCTCTCACTGTGGGTATGTGCATGTGTGTGTGTGACTCTTGATTGGAGCAGGGATTTTGTCTCTGGTGTGGTTTCCACAAACAAATGCAAGCTTGAAGGAGCCATGGTATATACCTGAGTAGTTCATGGAGTAATTCATGTGCATGATATACCTGGGTTGTGGTGGCAGTGTGCAGCCAGTGGAAAATTTCTTTCTCAGAAAAATGCATTTGGGTGTTCATATTTCCGCTACGAGATTGCTGGCAGCAGTATAGATTGCCAGTTTGGTAGTGCTCTACTCAAAAGCACTTCTTTAAACTGCAATCTGCTATGTCAAGAAGCATCAGAATTGAAAGCTCGTCCCCTTACATTTGGCATCAAATTACCTCCAAACGCTAATTTTCTCCACTTAGAGCTCACAATTGATTGTACAGTCCTTGGTCCTCCGTAGGTAGGAAAGATGTGAGGTGGTCACTGATTAGTTGTAGGCACATGGGATTGTGTTTTTTCTCTTATTACTGTTAGGTAGACTTGATGGGCTTTGAGTTATATTTGTGGTGTGAAGAAATTTTTGCACCTTACATTAAACATGTAGCATGGCCATGGTGGTGCCATATTTTGTGAATGACACATTCACTTAAAAGGATTTGGTTCTGGCAGGATTGATGATCTTTCACTATACTCTGGGTATGGGAGGGGTCGAGAAGAGTTCCAGATCCTTGTTTTTCTTCAGATCTTGTGTATTGAGGGTCAGTAAAGTATTTTCTTTTTGAACAAATGTTGCAGTAACTAGGTGTCGGGTAAGCCGAAGGCTGGCTTTTACTAGAATAAGGGACCACACAAGGTGGAACCAAGTGTGGGCCCAAGTACAGTAAAGCCCACAGCCAAGGGCTTTAACCCTACAAGTAAGGACCTGCTCTGATTTGTTTTTCCTTCTTTTCTGTGGTACCCACCAGGTCTCACAGGAAAAAAAGTGAGAGCTCCATTTTTTGAAGTTATCTCTGCAGATATAAAATTCATTGTTTAGTCTAGGTCACTAACCTCTAGTAGACTTCGTTGAGGTAGTAACAATTTCTCTCTCATGCTTTATGTTTTTAAGCTATACAAGCCCAATCAGTACCACACCAACAATTTGCCTTACATAAAGCACTAAATAAACCATCTTCACACACAGCCCCCTATTTGGGCCTCTATCGGTGTTTATTGCATCCATCTAAGTTTCACACCATTGTTCTGTTGCAACAACAACCTTTCCACTCTTTCCCTTGCAATTTGTGAAACTTGTTTTAGATGGTTCTTCATCATGCGCTCCACAAGCTTTCGCTACTTTTTGAAAACAATATATATGTTCAGCATGTCTCTAAACCTCTTGCTCTGGAGTCTGATGCTACACAAGCTCCTCGTTGATCCCCAAGAATTTATATGCGTGCTCTTATGCACCAGCTACCCTCAAATTTGATATGAAATTGTCTTTACTAGTAGTTCTTCCTACATTTGAGAAAAGGAATTGATGTAAATGTCACACTAGCCTACAATGGAATAATCAAAACATGTAATGGAATGGTCAAGCCAACCCATTATATGGGCAAGAGTGAGGCTATTCCATGACATTAAGGTCTGCGGTGGTAGATTTAACCCCAAAAAAAAAAGCATCTTCGATAGACACATTTTGGTCAATATTATCAGCGTATGATCATCATCATCGAAAGATTATGTCATATAATGTGGTCAAGAAAATGACATAATCTGCCATGGCGAGGTTATATTTTTAGCATGCCAATGGCCAACCTTACAATGGATTGTGGCTTAATGTGCCAAATTACAATGCCAAAACAATTGCATGTTCAAAGCCACAAAGTAAAGGAATCTGTTGAAGTATGTGGTCACCATCATCATGGTGCCAACAATTGTGATGATGTTCCCTATTACAAGTGGCATTGATTTGGTGTTGAAGAAAACACTCATTAGAGCTTGCAATGTATGAGTAGCACACACATTGCCTATCTAGTGTAATGGCATCAACAATAGTTTTGGTGAGATCTTGCTCTAGATCGATTTGCAATCATTTTGGCAAGCAAATGTCTTCTCTTACAAAGAAGGGTTGGAAATAGATGAGATATTTTGGATTTTTTTTCATTTCCAAATTAATGAAGCCCTCAAATCTATTTTCAACTTTTTCATATTGTAGTTATAATATATATTAAATTCTTAATGTAAAAGTATGTTTGGACACAATATTCACTCTAGCCAATCTCAAACATATTTGTTATATATTTTCATTATAGTAGAATTCATTAAATTTTATGTTCGACTTACCATAAATTAAACAAAGGACCTAGTGGTTTTATAATGTTATTGAAAAAGGTCTTGAATTTTTTTTTTAAAAATTTATGTCCAAAATTGAACCATTCTGAAGATCCCCCCCCCCCACTCCCCTTTCCCCCTAAAATCATGTTTTCACCTTAATATTTCTATCCCATTGGTGAAACATCTACCCTAGTAATGCATAATTGCCAAAAATGTTTTTTTTCCTCGATATGGCAATTGTTTTTTCTTTCTTGCAGTGTTACCAAAGCAAATAAAGTATTGGCCATTAATTGTTAAAAATGGTGTGGCAACAACTAAGTTCATTCATTTGGCAAGATGAAACAACTTTCATAAAATCTTCCATGTAAGTTTTTAAGGTTATGTGTTTTTTTTGGTTGGAGGGTCTTGGCAAAGAAGAAGTCATGAGGTGAATGTTAGAGTGTTGGCATGGATGTGAGGTTGTATTCATTGTCCTTTCCCTGAAAACAACATATGTTGAATATTCTTATTGATTACAACAAATGTTGAAGATTAGAATTACAAATTCTCCTTCATTTCATCCTAAAAACTTTTCATGCACCCTATGTCTAAGTGATTTTTATTGTAATTCATTATTACTAGTGTGAACCTGGTGCATAATGCACCCGTTGAGTAATAACTGTCACAGAAAACAAAACCCATAAAAAATAAAAATAAAAACAAAGGTCCGGGCAGTTTAACTGACACAGAAAACAAAACCCATCAAAATAAATAAATAAATAAAGGTCCGGGCAATTTAACTAACACAGAAAACAAAACCCATCATCAAAAAAAAAAAAAAAAAAAAAGGAATACATGAGGCTAAAAGTAATGGGACAAGCGAAAGGGAATTGAATTGTAGTTTCAAATGTGTTTTTCCATCTATTAACTTAGCTTTTCTGAAAAAGTCCTTCGGGCTTGTACGCTTTGGATTGCATCCTCTTCATAAAAGAGGTCTAATTGGTGACAATGGAGGTTTGATTGGGTATTTTTTTGTTGGGGATTGTAGTGTGATACATTTATGTTGTATTTAGTTTTTAAGGTATTATATTTTTTGATTGATTTAAACATGTATGAAAAATTATATAGTTGTCATGTTGTTGCTTCTATTGCCATGCCATTGTTTTGATTGTCTCATCTTGAGAGTTGCTAGTGTTGTTTTTTGATGATTATGTACTTATGATAATGATTTGTGAAATTTAAACCTTCATTTTGTTGGGGGAAGGAATCCTCTTTTAGCTCTTCATGGATTTTTAGGCCCAACCAAGGGCGACCCTCAAATCCAATAAGAGCCTCAAAGGGATTCCTTATCCTATACATTAGTTAAGTGTAGGCTTTGCAACCTTCCTTGGAAAGTGTATATGTTTACATGGATGCATGTGTACCCATGTTTGTGTGCCAATGCAAAGCAACAAAATCCAATAGTGTGCAAGAACAAAGGAAAACTCAAAAGATGAAACTCCAAAAATTAAACCTATCCATTGACATACTCCTCAACAACATATAGAACTCACCACTTTCATTTTTCACTTCGACCCCATGCAAATCAAATTGGGTTTTTAAATGATAAAAGCCCGATAGTATCCTAGTATCCATAACTTAGATGGATCAAAAACATCAACACTTAAAAATCCACTAATGCACACAATAGTTCAAAGTTAGAGGGAGATGAGAAATCTTTACAATGTCATTTTCATTGTAAAGATTATTGATGCTTGGCAAGTTTTCATCATTGTGAAGTCTTATGTCCCTTATAGCTTGAAAGCATATACAATCAAACTATGACACCAACCACCCAACATTCAAGTTCCTTTCCATCTATCATCTCCTCCTTGGGACTTTCTCTCTTTGTCTCTCATTGCAAGTTTCAAACCCCTTCAAAGAAGAAGATCCCTTTCAAATGTCATGACTCATGACCTTTCCCATTGCCTGCTACCTTTCTGCTCATTGGTCTTTAACACAACCTGTTTCATCTTTTTGCACCCTAGTACTAATACTAGAACTAGGAGGTCCATCTCAGAAAGAAAAGGGAGGCTAATAGTTGTAGCCTTTTAATAAGAGTGGAAGAGACACTAATTCGTCAATGCTTACTTAGTTGGCAAACTTCAAGCGTCTTTCAAATTCTTTGTAGTTGTTGCAAGACACAAGGAGTGTACCCAATTCCATGAATTTCTATTTTTGTCATCCAATAAATTCAATCAAACTTTCTAAGGAAAAAGTTAGAACTCTTGGGAGAACCAAGTAATTGCAAGAAAACGTTTTGAGATCCTCAAAGTTTCCAAAACAAATTTATGTGATTTTGGAAGTTTTCAAATTCTTGTTGCAAAAACAAGGAGTAGAAGGTACCCAATTCCATGAATTTCCACAAGTTGTTTTTTTTTGTCCATTAATTTCAATTGGAGCTCTCTAGAGAGTCAGAAGTCTTTGAGAGAATTCAAGTAATTTGTAAGAAGATATTGGAGATTTAAAAGTTTTGAAAATGCTAATGAGTTTGAAGGTTTCCCCAAACACATATGAATTTCCTAAGTTTGCTCATTGCAAGTGAGCAGGGAGGATTTGGATTACAATAATGGGTCTTCAAGTTTTGGTGGGTTATAATAATCCACATGAACAAGTGTATTTTGTGACACTTGAATCATTGTCCACAAAAAACTTGGATTACTAACTAATAATAAGAAAGAAAGATTGAGGACGAAGAAGTTTTGGTGGGCATAATAATCCACATGAACTATTGTGTTTTGTGATACTTGAATCATCATCATCCACACAAAACTTGGATTACTAACTAATGAGAAAGAAAGATTGAGGAAGAAGAGGAAGACAAAGAATCAGTTGTTTTGGTAAGATTTTGGGAGGAAAGGCCAAGTAGGATGGGAGATGAAATCACAACAAGAGGAAGAAGAAAAATGGGTGCAATCTCTGTGGTGAAGCTGGGACAAATTTAGCTTCTTTAATTACCCTGGGGAGCCATTAAGAGGAGGAGGAGGAGGAGGAGGTGTTTCCCACACACCTGATTTGATCCCATTATGTTGCGGAGAAGGAGCTTCAGACGAAGTAGAGGAAGGTATGATAAGGACAAGCAATTTGACAGTATGGAGAATATGTGGGATGGGCATGAGCACTCTTGTTCTTCAAGGGTTGATATGAATAATGTCACCCCAATTTTACACCAGGTATGCTGACCCAGTTGTTTTTTTTAAATTGGGGGTTTTGGGTTAGGTTTTTGGAGTCCTTTGCAGATTTGGCTTTGTAGATTGAAGCAGAGATGACACTAGATGAGCTCTTTTGTTTGATTGAGAATGCTTTGTTTTCTCACCCTGATTTTTATTTTGATTTCATTTTTAATTCAATTTTTGGGGCTAGGTTTTTGGGTCCTTTCAGATTCAGCTTTGTAGATTGAAGTGGAGATGATGTTAGATGGAAAGCTTGATTGAGAGCGTGTGTGGTTCTTTAGGGCACATCCCAATTTTTATTTATTTATGCTGCTCTTTAATGGTCTTTCAAACTATGTGGTATTATTCTGCAGAGGGGATGCAAAATTGATTGCCAAGGAGACAATGCGGGTGTGTGGCTCATGACCTAATCTTGTTTGCATTTGAATCAGGACTTGCTTATTTGTGTGAATGCCGATTTTGTATCATTCATAGAAGGCTTAAAGCTTTAGTGTTGGGAGTTGGAATTTGGTGGGTGTTTTGTAGGATGTGGAGGGAATGATCGGCGGGTGTTGCTGGATATTACAGTGGAGATAGAGGGGCAGTGTGCTGAGCATATCGAGATGAAGGAAGGTGATACAGCAGAATCAGTGGCCAAGAAATTCTGCAGGCGGCAATGTCTTCCAGATCTACTGGTTGCCCCACTGACAGACCACATTGTCAGTAACATCATAAGCATAAGGTGTGTTGGGTGTGGGTCTCATGCATTACTTCACTTGTGTGCAGAATTCTGAACTTCTAAGACTTGAAACTGCAGAAAGTCCTCTCTTCATGAGTTAATGGATAAAAAGGTGGTGGCAAAGTTTGAAAGTAAAATCCAGTAAGACATTTTGTTTGAAAGGACAAAAGGCTGTCAACAGGTTTGATCAAACTGGCCATGATCAAGTAATAAATCAGAACCGGGCTCTGGTTTTTGTCAGTGACAATTTCTGCAAAGAGAACCATTGAGTGATGAAGGTAAGGTAGTACAGTGTTGAAAGCAATCTTTGTTTGCCTTGTCAATTTTTGCAGCAAGGAAGACAATGATCTTGTCTACTGCCCTAGAGATGAACGCCCCCCATTATGCAAAGAAAATTGGCCCACCAGACATCTCAATGCAGATGCTCACATGCCCTCTGATTGTGTCAGCAAATGTACATGCAGCTCCAATTTGAAATCTAAAGGATCATGGCATCTGGCCCAAAAACACAACAGATGGAACACTGGAAAACCCACCTGGGTGGCACTGAAAAGACAAAGACATAGATGCAGAATGCAGAGAAAGGTGTCAGAGCGGCTATTTGCTCCAACTATTGCAAGTCTTGGAAAGTTCAAACAGCAAACTGACAATTGCAAATGCAAACCAAAGTCCAAGGCTTGTCATCTGTCCAACAAGGTTTGCATTACATTCCACACATACAGTTTGTTCTAGTTTGGAATATTATTGTTTGCATACAGTTGATTTTATCTAGACAATCCATTGATGAGTCACCCAGGTATGTAGTCTTGAAAACCACTCCATCACAAGTCTCTTTTGAAATGCTCAGTATTAAGCTGCAGGAAGTGTAATAGTATTTTTGCATAGCTTCCAGCTTTAAATGCTGAGCTCTAGACTGAAGTACTTGTTGGAAACAGAAATCATATCATGTGCGAGGCTGTGAGCATTATCTCACACCACTACAGAGACAAGAAGATGCCAAGGATTATAGTTCCCAGCAGTACCAGAAGAAGAAGTTAGAGAGAAAAAATAAGTGTCTCCCTGAGGTACACACCTCAATCCTTTTGAACTAATGTAGCCAGTTGAATGTAGTAATGATAGCATGCCTTCACCATCATGAATACGGAGGTGATTTAGATAATTGATGGATTCTTGATGCTGCTGTTAGACTACACCAAAACATGGCATCCACAACTAATCCTTTTTTACTGGGTTAAATGCTTATGCCATTTCTAGTTGATTATTCCATTTGTGGTCATATAAGCCTAGTCATGGATGCCATGTTTTGGCATAGTCTAGGCCAATTTTCATTATAAAGCTAGCATCTATGCTGGTGGGTATTTCCAGAGTGATCTGCACTTTGTTAATTTTTATCATCTCACCCAAGTTCATAGTTTTGATGAGGATGTAGATTATGTGCAAGCAGCTGTCCAATTCCAGAAAGCTTGAACAAATTTTGTTTCTGTTTCTGTGAGAATTAGGGGGGTCAACATCAGAAATCTTCTGCATCAGTTCCTCAGTTTGATCCTGTGCATCTTGTAAGTTTCTTTTTTTGTTTGCCTTGTTCAATCACTTTTATAATGAGTATAGAGTCCTGTCTGAGCAGAGTGCATGGAGAGCTATGTGCTTGCGAGGAGAAAGTGCAAAGCATTATCAGAACTATGGTGAGTTGCTATACACAGAGGGCCTCCGCATGAAGGAGAAAAAGGCAAGGCGGTGTGAACAGCAACAGAGAGACAATGAAGCCAGGGAGCTAGCACAAATGACTGCAACACCTGAAATCAGGTAGTCAACTACATATGTTTTTTCTCTTTCTCAATCTCTTTGTTCACTAATGACCTTTGCTTCAATATATGGCACTCCAAGACTTCAGCAATGCCTTCCTATGGTGGCATTTCTTTGCTTTGTTGGGAACTGAAATTCCATTTCTGGAACTTTTCCTCAGACATTGTCCTCAGACATTGCTTTGTGTTTGAGGGGCTTTTGTGCCCTTCTGTTAGAAGAGAAGAAAATTACCAAGCAAAAGCATGTTCATTTTCATTTGCTAAGAGCAGGGTCAGGTGGCAGTCTGACTGAGGCAATGCTTGGATGTGAAGTAAGCGAGCAAGGAACATGAAGTGGGATCACGATGTCTATTGCAGACTCCAAGTTCCTGACAAATCAAGGCAGGATCAACTGCAGGAACTCAGAAATGAAGTACATCATCCATCCCCAAACTGAGACATTATCACCCTTAGAGATTATGGGAACAATAGGTCTTCCAAAGTGTGGGTACCTGGGGGCTTTTGGATCCTTGAAGGAGGAGATTCAGGCAATCATATTGTCCATTTCTATACAGCTGTTCTGGATGTAATCAAAATGGGTTTGCAGGTTGTTGCATGATAAGTCACAATGAGCCTAATTATCTGCAGATTTTGATGATGACAGATCTGGGAGTCCAAGTTAGCAGAGTGCACATTCAGACCAGCCATTCATCACAATCGGAGATACCAGCATGATAATGACAAGAGGGAGAAATCTAGTAACTGCTTTTTAGAACTCTTCCAGGATGCTGAAATCCGTCATCGACGTCAAGAAGAATGTGCTAGATGGTACCCTATAGAGTAAGTGGAAGCCGATACCCTCGTTAAACTCTACCAAGAATAATGCTGCTATATGCATCCCCTTTTACAGCTTTAGTTTATCTCTATGTCACATGTTAGTTCTTGAGTCTCACCACTGACTTCAGAAAGGAGATTTTCATGCTGACCATTGACTAGCTCCAAACATGAGATGATCACAAGTGTTACGACTTTGTCCAGCAGCAAACATGTGGCCTATGTAACGTGTTGACTGACTGAATATCTCACCATGCTAATGGGAATTTAGAATGTAAGTGAACTTGTGTTAAACTGGCCACACTAGAGCGACAAATGTCACGCAAGAATTCCTTCTTAAGCACCTCTTTGAATAAATTTGTCAACAAGACTTCAAGATAAAGGAGTGTGACTGACAATTCTTTTTTGGTAGCTCATAGCATGGTGAGCGTGTAACTAGATTTTTAGTTCTGTAGGAGATGTAAGTCAGAAACTTAACCCTACATATCTGGTAAGAGCCAGGCCTCAAGGTGTTAACCATATATGGGCGGTGCTGGAACAGTCACATATAGTGCAAGATTTTCTTTTACAGCTCATAAAACTGGATTGTGGACTTGGTATATATGCAATTTTTTACATGTATCTGATGACTTGTTTGGATGGTTGTTGCAGTGTTACATTTCAGCCTACTGTTAGTAAGTCAAGGTGTAAATGTAACTGCAGCAATTATGAGGAAGGTTCTGTTTTCCATAGATTGTGGCAGCATGCTGCCAAGTTGAACAGAAAGAAGGACATGAGGGGGCATGTATGCAAGGGATTGACTGATCCCCGCACTGGTCAGCGGCTTTTCCAACCTCTGGCTGGACGCAAGCCTCATCATGATGTGAGCATTCCCTGGCCTCCTCAATTTCCTTCCTTGGCATTTGACAACCCATCTTACCAAAATACCTATGAGATATGGGAATTGCAGTCTTCGCATTGCAAGGTGTACACTTGCTTGTTGCTTATCAGTTGCTCAAGAACATCACCCACATAATCTCCTCTTGAAACTGGTTATGGGTCTTTAGATACTTTGCAGAGATTGTGACACATTTTTTGTATTTCTGCTCAATTGCAGAGGAACCCGAGACAGCTCCCAATTGGGGAGTTTTTGTATCGATTGAGATTCAGTATTGACAGGCAAAAGGAGGAGTTGGTGGAGCAAGATCTTGCAAAAAGAAAAGAGCTAGCAGAATCCCCTCATATGTTATGCAGGTCTAAGAAGTTGCTTGGACGCATAAGAGAACGTGGTTTCAAGGCTATATTTGCCTGCCTTGATAATGACAAGGTTTGCATTTTCACTATCTGAAGGCATCCATCTTCATTCCTTAAATCTCTATTGCCTTCATTTGTACATAATTTCTTTGGTGTTGCATATGCTCACCTTGAGAGGGGGGAGTACCTAAGATATATCTCTTGGCTTACTGGCAGATGACACCTGTTACATCTATATATTTATGTGTTCATGTTGCATAATCTGGTACTTGATCATTGCTTACTGTGTTTGCAGGATGGTCGCATCAAGCTAAGCAGTGCAGATTTGCAGCATCTGGATGCTGATGTGGTTGAGGATGTCAATCAAGTCATGAAGATGATAGGTTCTGAGAGGGTTCTCAATTTCGATGACTTTGTGAATTGCATGCTTGCTGTGGAGGTACCCATCTCTGTGTCAGGCACAGGACCATTGGAACTCAGTTTTGCAACTTTTAGAACTTAAAGAGATGATTTCTATCCTTGATTCAGATTCTTTCAAGGAAACAATGATCTCTTAATTCCACTCTAGACCTCCACCTTTAAGTTGATCTCAATTTGCTGAATGGATCAAGAAAAAGGCTATGGAAATTTTTTGCTGTCACTGGAATCAAAATAGGCTGGAGGAGGACGATGTAAAAGCTTTGGGCAGAAACTTGGCTTTTTATGAATCCTTTCCTCACACTAAGTTCTTCTGCAGAGAAGAACACACAAGGATGTCAAAGTACACCACCTAATAAAGCACAAGTATCATACTCCACCCAACATCATGAAAAAGTGGAAGATGAAGCGTATGTCCCGAACTCTTGCAATGCGAAGGAGGGGGCATGAGTGAGTTTTTCAGACTGACAAAAAGAATAAATTACCAATGTGAACTTGAGGATAACTATGTTCTCTGCCACAGTTGCATCCAATGATCATTCCAGAATCTGAATGGCATTAATTAGAGAAGCATAGGTCATGTTGATATGGTCAAGAAAGAATTAGCTCATTCAACCTTGCTTGAAGTTCCTGATATGCTTTGGGTGCCAATATCCCAACCAAACACAAACAGTCAAATGCATGGGATCTGCTCAGTTACACATTCTTTGCAACACATCCCCTCTAGCAGTTGCTGCAGAAGCAGCCAAGAGGTTACTAGTACCTTAGTGCAAACAAGGTCCTGATTTTCCTTCTGTTCATGTGCAGCACAAGAAAGGAATGGTACAACACAATCTGCAAGGATAGAATGGAGAGCCTACAAAAGGTGGCAAACATTCGTAACGAGAGAGATTGTGCAGAGATGGCTGCATGCACATTCAGACCGAAGCTGATTAGTACTAAATGGCGCAAGATGGTACTTTCAATGATCTAATCACAATTATTTCTGAGTGTGTTTGCAAACAATTCTCTCATCATGTTCATACTCAACAACAGGGCTGACCATCATGGATTTGTGATGGATTGTGAGTCGTCTTCAGAGAATCAAAACAGGGGTTCATTGGAAACAACTTCAAAACTGCAAAACAAGGGCCAGTCCTTCCAACCTACATCAGAAATACAAAACAGCAACCAGTCCTTCCAAGCCACATCAGAAGTGCAAAACAGTGGCCAGTCCTTCCGAGCCACAGCAGAAATGCAAAACAGAGGGTCATAACAAAGCTGGGGAGAATTTGGTATCCTCTACAGCACAAACAGACCATGTTTGTGACTTTGAAGAGGAGCGGGCACTGGGTAAATCTGAACCCACACCACACCACATGGCTCCAAATGTACTGACACTAATAAGAGCACAGTGATACATGAGCAGCTAAGGAAGATATTTTTCACCCTGACTAGAATCACATTTATTGCAAGATTGTTTCTAAAGACAACATGACTCCCTTAGTCAGGCTTCTTGGGATATCTTTTGCTCTCAGTTTGGACTATCCTGTGGAAAGTATCCAACCTGATGGTAATCTGCTTGTCTCTAATTACACAATCCATTGTAAAATCTGAAAACAACTACTGACTCACACTTTGCTTGTGCAACTTGATGATGAAGCTGACAATAACATCTGCTGGCGTCTGCTTGCATGACCAAAGCCCTGAGTAGGCAGCATGATTCAAGAGCCCAAGAGCGAGGGTATTGCGATTTTGATCCAAGTTCCTTGTGGGCTGATTAATTCAAGAGACTGGGCAGACTGAGGAAGATGGTAGTGCTCATCTCTCTTGCATATGGCAAGTTATATTCCCACTATGTACCTCTGGAGAAGAGAAGTGGACCAGATATACAGAAATGCAAGAAAGACTGCCACAAGCTTCTGCCCATAGAGGACAAGAAACCATTGATGTGGGCAATTAGAAGCAGATGCAAAAGAATTGACTTTTGTAGGCCTCTCTAAAAAGCAATAACTGAGGTGCTAACCATCTTCAGAATGAAAACCCAGATACACCTACAGGACCAGCCAAGGATGAAGAAATAGCCTGACTTTGCTGCTTCAAATTGGAAGCACTTTTGTCGTTCTAGCCATATGTACAGATGCTGACCCTCAACTGAATGAGGTAGGCAACCTAGCTATCAATCACTACTGGTCAATGGATTACAGAAGCTTGTGGAACCCTCAGGCCTATCAGCCCTTGAGGACGAAATGGAATAAAGCTCTTTTCTTCTTCAACCAAGGCAATTATGAGGTATCCACCCCTGACAACAAGGGAGTATAAGGAGCCCCTGTCAAAATAACTGGGGATAGATGTGTCCATACAAGACCTTGCTGAAGTGTCCATCAAAGCTTGACACTGTGATATGTGAGTGAGTGTGGTTGCATCTGTCATTGTGTCATCCTGGAACCCACTTTTGATTATAGCTGCAAAAACTATGCATTGAATGGGTATGGCATGCACCGCTTTTTATACTTCCCACAGATGGGGAAGCAGAGCATATATAAGTAGAAATTTGATTGAAAAGTTTTGGGTCAAGATTTTCATTGTCATCAGGTAATCTGAAGAAAGCAGCAGAAGTGTGTGGAAGTTAAAAGCCTCAATCTCACTGATCCCTATTTTGCCTTCTTATTCTCTACATTGGGTGGGGCAGCAGGAGTGGGGAGATGAGACTTCCGTTCTATCTCCTCTGCTTCATGTTTCTTTTTCTGTTCAAAATACTGCTCGAATGCTCGTGGAAGGAAGAATGGAATCAAGAACCCAAAAAGATTACCAACATAATACACCGCATTTGCTACCACCAACCCCCTTTCAAACCAAAACCATGCTATTGCCTGCATCCCAACGACACTCACAAAGCAAAGAAGAAAAAAACAACTTTAGCAAAAAAACATAGTCATAGCTTGCAATTGCCCAACACTTCATGGTTGTTAGCATTAAACCCTAACTTAAACTCCATCGTGTCATGCAGATTGACATCCACATTGAAATGAGAAATCTGATGTGAGATTGTCAGTCTGCTTTGATGTCAGGGATAATGGATATTCACATTGAAATGAGAAGTTTGATGTCAGATTGTCAGTCTTCTTTGATGTCAGGGATAACGGACGCAAGAACAATACATATTTAGGAGGGAGAGAAAACCCTACCTCAAACGTGGGATCTTGGGGAAGAGTTGAGAGCGTGAAAGTAGATTGGACCCAGTCGGAAAGAGAGAAAATGCGGCGAGCACTGTACAAGATGGGTAGCAACACTCTGACAGGCAGAGAGAAAATCTGCAAGCCGTTGACGAGGTTCTCAGTGAGAATCTGACAAGAGAGAAGAAACAAATGAGGAGTGGCGGAACGCACGGCCTGCTGATTGCCGCGTGCAAAACCACCCAGAACGAAAGCCAGCGGCAGGAAAAGCCCTACAGAAGTCCCCACAATCACATAGCCCTGAAAGAGACGGTTCCCCTTGAAGACTTGGAGATCGCCGCCTTTGTAGCTGGGGAAAATGGCAGCGGATAGCAAGAAGGCGTACAGGGTGATAAAGATGGGGAAAAGAAGATCCGCTACTGGTACTAATCCACTTGCCGAAAACACGACAATGAAAGCCACCAGCTGAAGCTCTATTACTCTCAAAGACCCCATCATTCCACCTAACCCTCCCGCCCCCGACCTGCTGTTTCTTTCGTCATACCCGCCTTCCCCATGCCTTTTACTCCCCCATCGACCCGCTGCCAAAGTCGCCCCCGACATCTTCCCTCCTCCCAGCAAAAGCCAAAAAAACACAAGGAAAAAAACAAAAAAACAAAAACAAAAACCCCCACTTTTTCTCACCAAAACTTCTTCTCTACTCAACTTCTATTCCCGTCCCTGCAAACAAACCCTCGTCAAAAACCACCTATCTTCAAAAAGCCAAAATCCTTTAACACAGTACAACGAATATTTACCACCTTCTCCTCCTCCGCCTCCTCGTCCTCCTCCTTCTTTATACCACCACCCAATTGCACACACATGGCTTTTATTTCTAACTCGAGCTATATAGATCACCTCCCTCCACAAACCAGCGGGAAAAAAAAAAACCCCAATAAAAAACAAACAAACAAACAATCGATCGATACTTTTTTTCTCTTTTTTTTTATTAAAAGCTTAAAGACCACTCTCAAGCATCTACCTTGTCGTCGAAAAACTCATAACTATCGCCACAGACAGGCAGGAGCCTAGGTGCGTTGCTCGCAAATCCGCGAGAAATACACATAAACGCACACACACAACCCAAAAGCAAAAGTACTTGACACGATGCAGCAGCAGCAACGGGAAGAAGCGCCGAAAGCAGGTTGCAGCAGGAACTCCCACGTTAATTCACATCCGTTAGATTCTGACGGTACCAAGTTTTGAGCGTCAGATCTGTTAGCCGCCTGGCCAGGGCGCCAGCTTCTAGCTCCTAGAAATGGGCACACTACCTACTACTTTCTAAGCTACCTACCAGGCTCTATTCACCTACCTTCCCATTTTTTATGTGACTAAGAAGAATCACATGTCAACAAAAAAAAAGTGTTGTGAAATAGTGAACTCATATGCCAAGCAAAATGACGTTCTTGAGAGTCATCATGTTCTTTTGACAATTTGAGACGACAACATTCAAAGTATGATTCAATAGGTACCTATTTACCTACCTACCTATTTACTTAGTAGTGTAGTCTTAGGAAAGGATTCTTAGTCCAATTCAATAGGTATCTATTTACCCACCTACTTACTTAGTAGGGTAGTCTTAGGAAAGGATTATTAGTCCAATTCAATAGGTATCTATTTACTCACCTACCTACTTAGTAGGGTAGTTTTAGGAAAGGATTATTAGTCCAATTTAATAGATACTTACCTACTTATCCACCTACCTAGTAAGGTAGTCTTAGGAAAGGACTATTAGTTCAATTCAATAGGTACCTACCTACTTACCCACCTACCTACCTTGTAGGGTAGTCTTAGAAAAAGACTATTAGTTCAATTTTAGGAATTGAATTTCCATGCAATCAATGAGAAGTCGCTTCATGGAGTGAAGGGGACTCCTTTATTGTATTGTCTCCCCCGCCCCAAGCTAATGGACGTGCATGTGTAGATTTTGGGTGCACCCATCCAATTGATGATGGGTTGTTTTGAAATTTACCCATCTTCTACTTGTTGGGTTTCTTCTCAAAATATGAATGCTGGGTAACTGATTTAATCATGCCTCTATATCATTTTTATTTTTTATTTTTCTGGGTTGTCGTTGCTTGCCTTTTTGTTTCACAAGGTATCATATCACTACAAAATGTTTGAAAAAATTTCTTATTGGCTTGTTGCAAAAATAAAAAGTAACTGAACTTGGGAGGCAACTGATCTAATTAAATAGGAGAGGTGAATAAGAGAGGCTAAGTTGAATCATTTCTATGTAGTTAAAAAAATCTCTCACAAAAAAAAAAAGTTTAATTATAGTGTGTTTCAAGTCCTAATTTGTTATGTTTTTTTAAGTACAGGAGAAAGGTTGGAGTATAAACTATAAACCCTTCTGGATTTGAAGTTTCCTAGACTCACAAGGCCAATACACAGAGTGCATGGGCCAAAAACCCTAAAAGGTCAATAGTTGGCCCCTTCAAATGTGTAAAGAAATGGCGTCTTTGTTCATTTCTTATTTTGTTTATGCAAAACACAAAAGAAGTTTTGAATCTAATCTTTGTCTTCCACTATCTCTCAAAACCTCACATAGTTTGAAGTAATTGTGAAATTTGAATCACACAAGCTTTGGCCTCAAGAAAGTTGGAAAGGCATAAAAATATGAAATGAAGAACTTTTCAGCTTGCAAAACCAATACCCTTGCTATTGATTCAATTGTGGTTAATACCCATTGGTTAGATTTGACTTGGTTTTTTTTTTTTTTTTTT
>Ga0209611_10000391_pt1 | contig 62954 bp, 30 predicted proteins | sample S1TSphgellanicum_3_FD_187693 | JGI IMG/M metagenome (GOLD analysis project Ga0209611, IMG submission 187693) | Host-associated microbial communities from peat moss isolated from Minnesota, USA - S1T2_Fc - Sphagnum magellanicum MG (SPAdes) (version 2) | ecosystem: Host-associated > Plants > Peat...
AAAAAAAAAGAAAAAAAAAGTACAGTGGTTAGCAGCCAAAAGAAATCGACTGTGATGAGCCCCATCCGGCGCCGAATGAAAAAACGCAACCCATCCAGTGGACAGAACGGCCAACTGGTGCATTGGTGGCTGTTAATTCACTCTGGCCCTCATCTTCCCTCTTGGGACTGTGACCCTTCTTTGAGCTCAAGGCTTTTAACTTTGACAGACAAGGGTTATATTATTAGTGTATTAATATACACAGGTGGTGTTAGAATTAGCTTGTGTGTATATGTGCAAATGTTATGGCTAATGGAATTGCTGGATTTGGATTTGGTGGTCAGATTAGTTTTTCTTAGTTATCTTGAGTCAACTAATAGTTAAATGTGTAATAAGGTTTGTTAGAATTTTAAAGGACCAATGGAAATGGTCGAAAGGGACACAGTTATTTTCAATGTTCAGCAGACTAGGGTTCTGTGTAAGCTTGAAAATGTTTGTTTTTTCGACCAATGAGATTGGTGGATTTGTTTTCTTAGTTATCTTGAGTGAACTAACAGCTCAATATGAATAGCTATTTCAAGACAGGGTTTTAGCACTTTGTAGGGTATCTTCTTCCTGTACCTTTTTCTTTCTTTTTTTCCCTTCAAAGCAAGTGAATCATAGTGTTTAATGTAATGACAAATTTTTGCATTGCCTTGACATCCCAGCTTCCCTCCCCCCTAAAAAACTGAAGTATTCTTTCCCAAATGCTTGGTTTTTCTTTAAATGTTTTGCCAAACTCCTATTTCCATTAATGCATGAATCTCTCAGGTTGGGAAAAAGAGGGAGTTACTTCATAATTTACAGGCACCCATTTTTTTCTCTTCTTTTTCATCTCCAAATTGGATGCATTTTGAGAAAGTACATCAAAAGTTCCATCAACTTTTGGACCTCCACTTCCTGACATTGACATGAACTTGAAACGCATATGAAGCATAGATATGTTGGCAAAAATACTATTTAGGGTTTTTTTGGCTGTTATTTCATGCTTGTCACAAGTTTTCCAAACCACAACAATAGACCAATCAGAAAAGCATTAAAAAAAAAGTAATTCAATGTATTCAAATAGCATATTTTCATAAAACAAAGGAAAATTTTGATTTTTTTTTCACATTTCAAGACTTCTTTTGATCATCCAGAACACGTTCTGGTAGTACAGTGACATTTTAAGATGGTTTGGTCATTCCAAGTTGCAAGTGATCAGACAATAAAATTGACACGTCGCCCCTCTTAACAACCCAATACAAGAAATAACAAGCTTGGGTGGCAAGTATTTGTTTAAAAGGGAAATCTGAAATAGAAACGATGTAAAGTGGTCAAATGTCAGGTCCTGTCATGATTGTCCACACCATTTGAACAAAGTGCAAAAGTTCCTTTTGTGCAAGAACTCTGTCTTTAAATACCTAGCTGTCTATTTGAACTGTTAGTCAGTTCAAAATAATTAAGAAAACAAATTAAAACCACCAAAAATACACCAATCCCATTGGCCTGAAAAAAATCTTCAGACCTACACACAACAATCCTATGCTGTTGAACATTGGAAATAATGTGTCCGATTGTACCATTTTCATTGGTCTTCTAAAATTTGCACAACCCTATCAAACCCAGTTACACATTTAAAGGCTAACTCACTCAAGACAACTCACCCAAAAAAAAAGCAAAAAAAACTTAAACTGCAAAATGCAACAAGTCCATTGGCCATACCATTTTTTCTTCACACTCACACACAAGCCTATTCATCACCCTCCATATATTAAGCTTGCTTTACATTATTGTGAGAGACCACAACCATGGAAATGTTGAGAACAATGTTTTTCTTTTCATTTTGTCCCAGTAAGGTGTTTGGCTACCATCTACCCATAGTGGGGTGTAAGATGGCATATTTTTTTTAAGACTTGTAGCTCCAATTGGCTATGCACAATTTTTTGTCTCTCAAACTGGCTGTGTTAAGAAGTCCATGTTCAAACTTTGTGATGAGCACCTAAAGAGTGTTATGAGTTCATGTAGTGACAATTTTTTTCACATTGAAGTTTATGAAGCTATTAGATGCAAAACAATGTTAGATATAAGGCAATAAACAACCTAACATGATAAATTTTGTGATCAAACTAATGTGAAGAGGTGTGAAGATATGTGTTTGGTCCTACCCATTGCTAATATGGGTCTTATCTTGTGGTTGCCATCTTTGCACCACTTTTGCTTCTCAAATAAATAATTATGACTCACAACGCAAAGTGCAAATAGTTATAAGTAAAGAGCACAAATATTCAAATTCTAGACATAAGTATTAGTAAAAAAAATTAAAAAAAACACACAACACAAAATAATAAAAGATAAAATAGAAACAATATTGAAAAGGGAAGAAAAAAACACATTCAAAAATGAGAACCTTGAAGTAGAAGTGATTGTCAATATACCCCATGAAAAGTTACACCTAACTTAATCTAGGCATCTTATAGCTCAAGATCTCAACAAAATAATAGGCATGGTGCTTGTAAACTTCAACATAAGAGCAATAAGCTCTCTTGCAACATGCATGCCACAAATTTTTTAACTTTTATGACAGTGCAAAATGGAACATGATTGATCAAATGTAGTTATAATACGGTGAATTGGTAGGAAGTAAATAAAGTGCATGTATCATAGAGGAAGTGAAGTGCAATCCAGTAGTTGTCAATAAACCCATGAAAAGTTGCATCTAACTTAATCTAGGCATTTTATAACTCAAGATCTCAACAAATTAATAGACATGGTGCTTGTAAACTTCATTATAAGAGCAACAAGTTCTCCTGCAACATGCATGCCACGAATTCTTCAACTTGTATGACAGTGCAAAATGGAACATGATTGATCAAATGTAGTTGTAATATGGTGAATTGCTAGGAAATACATAAAGTGCATGTATCATAGAGGAAGCGAAGTGCAATCCAATAGTAAACAAAGCTTGAACACTAAGAAATTTGAAATCATAAAGAGCAAATACTACAATACCCAATTTTGGATTCTCCACAGTTCACATGACAAATGCTTGTCTTCAAGGTTGTACCATCATGTATGACATACACATATGTGTGTTAATCACAAGAGTTTAACATGCTCCAAACTGGATAACATGACTTCACATGCAAAAATCAAATTGCCAAAAATGACAAACTATAACACACAAATTGTTGAAAAGTGGGTTGTCAATGTAAAATGCTTCTATTATGTATATGAAATTAAACACAAGAGATTAAGTGACATATATATAGTCTAAAACACATACCTTAAAATATGTGTAAAAGACCTTCAATCTTCAAATCCTTGCACATCTTTGATCCATGGACACTGCAATAGAAGGTGGGCAATTCAAAGGAATATTTTCAAGTTCCAAGTTTGCAAAGCATCCATAAGACCCCTTTGACTCAACAACATGTAATTGTCTTCCAAGCTACACCTTATCAAGACCATATGCTGGAACATTTGTTTTAATTCATGTGAAAAATCCCTCTATCCCCTATGCATCTTCTTGTGCTACCCTTCTTGAACCACCTCTAGAACACAATCATTTGCACTACCTTGTAACTTTTTATTTGAACTAACTTGGAAAACAAATACACAGCATGCACTAAAAGAATTCTTATCCATTCCAACCCTACATTTGCAACTTTTATGCAACTAATGTCCAAACCAACTAACTTTGCAACTACAAACATTGTAGTCCTATGTGTCAGCTCAGTTGCAAGTCTTTGTAGTTGCATATGTGACTATAGTGGGGGTGGAGCCAATTTGTAGTTGTAAATGCAACTAAAAGTTACAACTATTGTATGTTTAATTGAAAATGTAGATGAAAAGTTGCCACATGTCATCCAATAATGGTTACATCCGATGATGGATGAAAACTTAATTGCTTTTGCAACTATAATGTTTTTTTTTGCGACTAAGATATTAGCATATTTTGTCAATTGTACAAAGATGCCCGTACCACATGCATGGTAATTTTTTAAGTATAATGCATTCAATTATTCTTCCATGGGTTCCTTTTATCGTATCCATATTATTATGAATTATGGGTATTCTTTGTTAACATCCATTAATAAATATTTTATTTGGTTCCATTGAATAAATCAATCAGTCTTTCAAGTCATAAATCAATCAATTATGACCATTGTTTCTTACATTACCATTCAATTTGAACAAAAATAGTAACTTCATAACTCGTGACCTCTAAGCTTCAACAATAATATTTAATGTAGTGACAAGCTAGCCAAGAAGACATTATTTTCAAGCTCGTGCTATCTAAACTAATGGAGAAACCATGTTGACCTCATCTTTAATTATTCTACTTATTCACCTTGAAATTTACAAGCTACAACAAACCCACAACAACAATGTGCACAAAGGTAACTATATTTATTTGGATTGAAAAGAAAACATAATTACAATTCATAATTTGTTTGTGCAAAAAAATCAAAACAAGAATCATAGTGCAAAAGACATGTCAAATATAACTCAATATTAATATCTAATATAATAAACCTATCACATAGAAAAGGAGCCACAAAATCCATTTGCAAGTCAAACCTTTTAATTCAATTTGAAATGATAGCTTCAATGTGATGGTCTAATCAACAATAGATGTTCACTTTGACTACATTTCTTTTCAAAATCAAAATCTATTCATGCCACATCATCCATTCCGAAATTGCCACACAATGCTTGAACAACCAAGAAAGTTTCTTCTCTATTCAATTCTATTGCACCTACTAAAACCTTATTAATATTTAAATCTACAAATTCTAACAAGACTTCAAACCCAACCACACCACCACGCATGTCAATGCAATCATCACATGTGTTTGCCACAACTTGCCAACTTTTGGGCTTTTTATGAAAGACAACTTTCCACCATGGTGTCTTGGGCTCACTCCAAAAACACACTTGTTGAACTTGTGAAGGAAATACAAAAGGTTCATCAAATTCATGCAACAAGTGTTTGAAATTTACAAATAAAAAACCAACTTTATCTTGTTTATAAATAAGGTTTCCTCCACCACAAGAAAACATGACTTTTTAGAAGGTCCAACTTGACGGAAATGTCCACATTGACCAAGGGGGATGGTTGTTTTGACTAAAGGCCTAGGGCATGAAAGACACAAGTTACTTTTGATTAAGACATTTAACTAAAGTAATGTTTTTACCATGTGACAAACCAAACATTTACTCAAAAAGGCCAAGGCTTAATCAAATTGACCATAATTAATGGCGATTATGATTTACAATTAGTCAAATTGACCATTTTGATTTGACACTTAATCAAATTAACCATACAAATTTGGTTATTTAACCTACAAGTTCATTTTGCATAGGGTACATACCAAACCTAAATTCATAGCTAATAGGCCTTAAGTTAAGCATATTACACCTAGTAGCTACTTATAAAATTTAATAGGCTACTTACATGCTACCTTTATGCACATGTAGGTATTTAAACTTAATACATTAATTAGTTAATATTTAATAATTGATAGTTAATACTCAATAATTTATGATCAATATTTTATATAATTAATTAGTCACCAAATAAATGTCAATTAATAACCAAAATTCATCCATCAACTTGTTAACTGATCTATTATTATTATTGAATTATCAAATTTATCTAATTTTTAGTTAATAATATTTTTAAAATATATTTATTGATAATTATTAATTCATAGTAAATAATCAATAACTAGTAATTTAAAAATTTAAAAATCAGTAATTAATAGTATATTATTATTATTTAATGTTTCATATTTAATATTTAATAAATAGTAGTTCCTACGAAATAATCAATTATTCATCATTGATATTATTTATTTATTTATAATTTATAGTAATTCATCAATCATTTAAAATTGTTTTTATTAATTACATATAGATAGCCTATCCTATTAACTAGGTTAGTAACCTAAGCCACCTAAGCTACTTAAGCCTACAAGGTAGGTAGATTAAACTAAACCACCTAGGCTTATTAGGTAGGTATGTAGTTTAACCTAAACTACCTAGGCCTACTAGATAGGTACATAGCTTAACCTAGGTTACCTAGGCCTATTCGATATGTCTAACCTAAGCTATGCCACTTAAGCTTATTTAGGTAGGTACCTTTGCCTATTAGGTAGGCATTTTAAGCTTAAACCTACCTAATAGGCTAGGCTACCTACTTTGTATGCATAGGCTAAATCTATTAATAAGTTAGTAGGTACCTACATAGCCTATTAAATATCATAGGCATAGATAATTTACTAGGTAGATATAAACATAGACATAGTAGGCTTAGTAGACTATAACCTACAAGGCCTATAAGGCCTAGTAGATTATAACCTACATGTTACTTAGGTACATGCATTTATTAATAGGTAAGTTGTTTTTGTAAAGGATCTTTACAATGTATTCGAAAATCAACAACTTCAAACTATGTCTTTTCAATTATAAACTTCATGGTTGTAACATGCGATGACAACCTTTTTTTGTTCTATGGGTTTACTTATTGGTGCATCAATTACTAAATTTTATTTAGATAGACAAAAGGACTGAAAGGAAACTTGCATATAACTACATTGATCCTGGGTTTTAAAGTTCAAAATTATGTCAATTTAATTTGAAATAGGAGAGAAACCCTACAAATGAGACTTACAGATAAGGACCAAGTTCATGATTTTTGAAGTAGTGAAACATGTCAGTGGATATAGGGTTCATACATAAAAAAATAACCTACAAATCACTTCAAGCACAATGTTTAAAATAGGAAAGACAAACATTCAAAAGATAAAGAAGTCCATTCAAAGTAGACCTACAGATAATTCCTTGATTTTTGAAATGTTGAAACATGTTAAACTCAATATTTTTGTAACTTGTCCTAAAAAATACTTGAATTTTCCCCAATCCATCATAATTTTTTGTTAGTCATTATTGAATAAATATGAATTTTTAAAAGTGTGTAGATTCTTTATAGATTCAATGTTTCATTTTGAAAAATGATCAAAATTTTAAGTCATCACCAAATATTAAAATTTCACATTTTTAAGTTTTATATACTCTAAGTTATAACTTAAATTTTTTTTTCATGTACATTATAACCCATTTATATGTGAGAAAAGACTTTTGAAATCTTGAAATTTTGAAAAAAATTTGAAACATTTTTTGAATTTTCAAAGTTTTAAAATTTCACATTTTAAAAATTATGCGTGCTTTTTGAATGTGGCTAATATGTTTTCATCAGGGTCCAAATTTTTTGAGGTGTACAAAAATCTTGTTGTATTGTCACCTTTTTTTTTCTTTTTTACCTAGTCTTTTTTTTCCATGTAAAGATGCATTTATGGATGATTATGATGGAATCTAAAATTATAATGGTTTAAAATATAATCCTTTTGAAAATTTTGAGATTTTTTGATTCATTATTTTATATGGGGATCAAAATATAGAGTAAAATAAGACTATAGTAAGAACTAGGCCTTTTTCATCTTGTGTGATACATTTCAAAAGATTTTCATACGTCATCTATATTTTTTTCAATGAATTTTTTTTAATTATATGAATCCTTTTGATAGTCATTTGCAAAATTGATTCCTTTTGATGCAATAGGTTTACATTTTCAAACCTTCCAAATTAAGACCAAAATTTAAAATTAGATCAAATGAATTTTTATTTTATGTTCTTCGACATTCATATGAGTGAAAAAGGACTAATTTGTTATGATTACTATGGTTTTAGATGATAATAAAATAAAAAGAATTGATTTTGATTGAGTATGTCTAACATCCGATGCTTTTTTAGTTCCTAGTTACAAGTTTTGACCCTTTTGCTACATATTCTTTTAATGGTTCCAAAGTTTCTTATGGGACTATTGATAATAATTCTATGTTATTTGAAATTCCAAAAACATGTTCTCTAATTTTTGTTATCAATTTGCTACTGGGAACTCTTCTACACAAAATTTGGATCTTAATTCCCAAAAAAAATCCTCCCATGTTTTGGAGGCAAAGATACACATTCAACAAACATCCATTCTAGGGCTTTTGAAGGAGGTCATGGATTAATTTACCTTTTAGCAACCAAAGAGGAGTTATTAGGATTAAAATTGGAAGAAGAATTTTTGAAAGACATTTTTAATAAAAGGGAGGAAATATTTCACCAAGCAAATAGTAAATGCCTGCAATATAATGCTTAAAAATAATTACAAATTAGTACTTAAGCAATTTCAAGATAAAGAAAAATGACAATAAAAACATACAAAACAAGATTTGAAAGATACAAGATTTGAGAGTATTTTGAAAAATAAAATAAAATGTAAGACATCTTTTTAAAAATTCTAAACAATGGGAGAAAAAAGGAGTTATGCCAGCAATTTAGTTGAGCTTAGTTGTCACAGAAACCTCGACTACTGTTACATTTGGGTAGTGAAATTTCAAACCTCCAAGCTACACCAGGCAAGTTCCTGCAACATGGAAAGCTTTAGGTGTAACGACAACAAAAGAACAGAAAGAAATAATATCCCAAAGTTCAAACTAAACAAGCCAAAATGAAAGACCAAAAAAAGAAAAAACTGAAGCTGCCAGCATTCAAACTTTATGCAAGAACGAATTTTCTTTTTTCAAACTGCCAGAAAAAGAATTGAAACTCAATATACAAAAACAAAAAAGGAAAGAAAAAATTCAAGCTCCTACAGAAAGAAGCACTCAAATCCAATACGCAAAACGAAAAGAAAATTTAAAAAAAAAGCTACTAGAAAAATAAATGTTCAAACTCAATATGAAATTTTTTTTAATGTGATTCATGGAGCTCAGGAGCGTTATGACTATAATTATCATATTGGACGACGTCTTTCTTTGTGTGCAGTAATTGTTGGGAGTTCAAGTTGGAAATTCGTTTGGAAAGTGTATGTGTGTGCATTTTGCTGTGTATGCAGATATCTTGATGAGCTCCTGAGCTGCTGCTCGCACATGATTAAGGTCCCTAATCAACTAATTTGCAGGAGAATTTGCAGACCCCTGTGATTTCACGTGCTGCTGTTGCTACACGGACATTCAATCTTTTGATGAAATTAAGAGAATTTGAACTCTTGTGTACTGTTCTCACTTGCAGTTACTGCAATGATCATCACATTCCTGCATCTTCAGATTTCAACGTTCAAACCTAATTGATTATGTATAGTAGGACGTAACACATGCGCAATATGAAAAGGCATACATGTCTGCAAAATGAGATATGCAGAGCTCGTCATATTTAACTGATTTTTTCTCATCAGTCCTGAGCGTTGCTGAACGTGGAATTCTAAGGATCCTGATACTGTTAAGAGCCGCCTCAGGAGGGTAACATTTGCATGTCTTTTGATTGATTCTAAGTCGCAGTTTCAAGAGAGATTTTTTCTACCAACGAGACCAGGATCATAAAATTAGGCACTCATCTAATAAATTAACGTGTGTTCGTAGTCGACAGTTACTAAACAATTGATTACGCAATCCCCGCACTTCCTGGAGTTCATGTAAAAAAGAGAAAATTTTACAATTTGATGTTGATCACCCGTACGGCTAGTGTTCGACTCTTTTGTAGCCAATGCAAAATTCAAGTGTGCAATAGGAATCATTCATCATGCGGGTGAAGATTAGGCTACTAGGTATTGCTCCTTTTTGTCGCTAAGGCAAAATCCAAGTGCCGGCGGCGGCTGTGGATGAGCCTAAGTCCTCGTCTCTGTCGCCAACGGAAAGTGGACCAAATTCATACGCCCATCCGTTAAAGCTTGTACGTCAGCTCTTTTTGTGGCCAATGCGAAATCCAACTACAACCAGTCGGTCGATGTGAGTGTTCAATTGGCTAATCAATTGCAATCTACATCCGTTATAATTAGTGAAATTGTAATTTAGCAATTCAATCCTAATATGTACGTATTAGTACTAATACGGATGGGTTCCCAATTCCTCCTAAGGTCTGTAAGTGTTGTCGTTAAAGTCACGAGCACCAACGGATTTACCAGTAGCTGTTTTATTGTGACAGTTTTAAATTGCCCGAGACTCCGTAGGTACGGCGACACATTCGTGCATCCGGGCATCCGTGCAACGGTAATTAACCGATGTGACAGATGATTTCCCACGCCTTGCATTGCGCAGCAGAACGGAATATTGTCTAATCTGTTATCACCAAGTTCACAGCTTGCGCCTACTGCCGCTGCTGAGATGGCTGCCAAATGGCACAAACGTGCACTTTCATGATGATGATTGCAATTAGTTACTGCACTAATTTTTGCACTTGAGCCAATTGTTCAGTGATTTTCTTTTCCTGTCCACAATTTGTGGTTTTTTTTGGCACAAAATTTGAGGGTAAAATCTGCTTTTCTAGTCTAAAATTTGCAACTAATTTTTCTAATTTAATGGAAAAATTCACCAAATTTCCAATATTGTCACAAGATTGGAGGAAAAAAAGAAAAAAAAGCCTGCATGCATGTGACCAGTTCAAAAATGAAGTGGACATAATGATCCATGAAATTATTGGAGATCAGTATTTTATTTTGTTTTTGGGGACAAGTGAGTTAAGGAAATGACCGCTTTTTACCTGCATGCATGCAGGAAGGGAAGAGCACATCCATACACGATAGCAGGGATCAACTGGTGTGCATCTGTTTGGCGATGGACAATAATGTTCCCACCTGCTGGCAGAGCTCACCTTCGCTCGCTGTTGTTTTACGTGGATTGTAGGGCATTCCATATACTGATAACGTTAATTTTCGTGTGCACTTGGAAAGAAACACGGAGAATTGAGCCAAACAAAGTGGAATCCAAACACCTAGAATTTAGGGTGAACGTTGAGAGTAAATTCAATTCCTTCTCACAAAGTCATGAATTTGTGTACTGCTCTTTAATTTTCCAGAATCACAATCTTCACCTAATTTTGTAGATTGGGTAGTGAAACTTTGGGACAGAGCGTTGACATCTCTCATGATTTGTAGATTTCAATTATGCTGCAGGTTTTTAATTAATTATGGACATTCATTTTTCCTCATTTCTTGTAGCCAATTGTTTTGCTTTAAGAAGAAGAAGAGGAGAATTCGCTGTTTAAAGAATGTCCATAATTATTTTGAAGAACGTTTTTGAATTCCTTTTCTAAATTTTCTTTCATTGATATTTTTGAAAATTTTGAGAAAAAAGGATTGCATTGAATATATTTTGAAATGGAGCTTCTGGACTTAATCAGGATCTCAAGGGTTATGGTTGCAGTTGCCACTCTTTATGTACATGTAAAAGTTTTAAAAAAAACACATTTTGGACACTTCCTTCTGGAAGGGGTTGGAAAGTATAAAAGAAATTCAGAAAAATATATATTTGGTTTAGTCTCAGGTTACCTAAAATATCAATCTGGGTGAAGCACTTGGTTTTATTGCATATTAGTTGAAATGCAACATTTCAACTTAGACTGTGGCCTATTTTATCAAATGGGTCTTTGTTGAAATTGAGCTTACTAAACTTGTGCAAATGCTTTTTAGTGACTGGGAATTACCTGATTTTTGGAGTAAGTAATTACAAATAAATAGGAAACATACTTTTTCTTGATATTCGTGGTGGATTAGTCTAGAAGGATTTATGACCTAAAGGAAAACCTAAAAGTTTTCTTCACATTCAAACCTAATTAGAAAACAGCCTTATCCTGGTTTGTCAGGGTGACCCCAGGAACTTTGTCAGGGTGACCCCAGGAACTAATATCCACCTTGGAAAGATCTTGCCAAGGGTATCCAAAACAGGAGTGTTTTGCTCAAACCAACTAGGTAATCGTTGTCAAATGGATCTCTCTGGTCCGGTTATTGACGTTAAATTAAAAGAAAAGAAAGAAAAGAATTCCGCAGTGATTAGCCTAGGGTATATCAGTAGTTCGCAACAAATATAAAAACCAGAGGTCTGTTATCAATATACCACTAATACAATTGACTGATATAAATTATGTTCAGGGTAAAGCCCAGAGCCATAGGCTTTACTTAATGTCAAGACCTGCATTGATTTTTTTAATAAAACGCATGTCCCATTTGTCCAAACAAATTGGGAACCCTGGTTCTGATTTTGGTTCCAAAAATCAAACCCTGTTCCAGTTCAATCTGTACTAACTGGAACCTCTGGCTCAAAACCTCCAAACTGGGTACCTGCACAACACAACACTGGCTCTATCCAATGGACAATTTGTTCTTCAGCTCCAATGACATTTCTCTAAACCCTAGAACATAAACTTGCAATTTCCAAGTTCCCCAAAACTTAAGGGTACTGGAAATAGAACTAAACTAGAACCCAAAACTGGTCAACATTGTTCTTGGGTGGGCCATCACAGCTAGCACATCCTAACCTCTGAATAATCTATAAGGCCCACTTTACACTAGGAGTCAGGGCCAAAAAAACTTGGGGCCAACTTTGAGCATTTTTGGGTTGCAAATTGGCCCCAAGTTACTAATAAATGCTAGGAAATTGACGTCAGGATATTAATAAATGCTGGAACATTGGCCTCTCAAATTTGATGGTATCCTTTTTTTCAGCCTTGGGGCCAATATGCCATAGAGTTCAGCATTATTAGTACTTGGGGCAGATTGAAAAGTTATATTCTATTTCAGCCTTGACTCCTAGTGTAAAGCCCCTGGGGCTCATTTCAACTTTTGCACCAATAGGAATGCTGGATTTGGGTTGAACATTGGCCCTGACTCCCAGTGCACAGCGGGCCTAGGACATGTACTCTATAACACAGTAAAGAGTTTCCAATGTTGGCATTTAAGCACTTGGGGCAGGGCTGACATGACATGAGTTACAATGTACCTTAAACCACCTCATCAAAAGTTCCCTCTATGATAACAATGAATGCACAGCGTGTTTGTACTATGGAACCATGTGAATTTTTACCTACATCCACCTCCCTCCCCCTCAGAAGCCACAGCTTTAGATGCCTGCTTTTTGCATATTGTTTTGTTGTTGCTGGTGCAACTTCATTGGGATAAGTGTTTTTTTGCTCCAACTATTTTGTTGTCTTTTTGACCAAAAAAGAATGGGGATTTTTCAAAGAGTCAACTGATTTTGCTATTGTTTTGAAAAATTTTGTCAAAATTTTAATATCACAAAATTGATAATAGAATCCAGATTGGGTTGCATAGCAATAAGTCATAAACCAGTTGGAGAAATTTTCTAGTGTAATTGGAGGACACCTTTAATCCATGAAATCTCTCGAAGAAAAGAAGAGAGATCTTACACCTACTCCTTGAGTGCAAGGGAGATCATGCCTACTTACAGGTGTAAGATCCTTCTCACTCTTAGACATTAGGTAGAAGGATCCCTCCCTCTCCTACTCCTCATGATCAACACATACACTAGGAGTCAAAGCTGAAATGTACATGCGAATGAACATTTCTCATGAACATTCACCTTGTGTTCATGATAGCTATAGCCCACAGGTCCTCATATGCAGGCAAAAATTCAGGGCTAAACCAGGCTTGCACCTTGTCATAGACCCTTCATTGTAGGAATGCCCCCAAATTAGGGCTTTACCCTACACAGCAGAATCTTTTGTGTGATTTACTATGTTGTGAATGCCATTGTGGCCTCAAAAGGGATAACAAAATTTCCTTTCATCTGGACACCTTTATGAAATTTTGCAATAAATTATTCTTATACTCTTTCATCCTTCAACAGCCACAAAAGTTTGGTCACATACCCTTCACAAAATAATAATACTGATCTTATGGTATATACAAGTTCCTAATCAGGAATTGTTTTTGGTGGCAAATTTCTTACTTCCCAGAATTGAAAAAAAATCCATGCTGCAAATTACTTTAATGCCATGCTTCATCATGATTACCTACAATAAAAGATTTGGGAGTTACTATTTGAACAGAAAGAATTGGTAGAATTTTATTAGAGAATGTGGAGGGAGCATTAACTCCAGTAAAGATTTCTGCCTCAACAGAGGCACAACCTTAAGTGAGGAAAACTGGACAGATCTTACATGTAAAGCACCTTCTCTCCTCAATCAAAATCAGGGCAATCCAAAATTCTATCAAATATTTACCCCCTCAGACACAGGCACAACCAGAATTTACAAACCACCCTAGGTTACCTCCTTGGGCAGATTCCTCATTCTGATAGCTTGCTGTCATCCTTGGGCCATACCTACTACCAAACAATTGTATGTGTATTTTGCGGGTTAAGTAGGAGGGTCCATAAAGATAGGTTACCAACGTGACTGAGTTGTGGATTCATCCACAACTCAGCCATAACAAGCTTCAAATGGACAGGGGGTGCACTGTGGGTGCTGGGTCACATAATCTAACATTGTTGGGTCAGTGTGATATGTGATATTTTTGCAGGTTTGGCTAAGGGACTGACTAACATCCAATCATAACAGTGCAGGACAATGTTTTTTTTCATGGCCATTTTTTGTGGGGACTGGTTCAATGATTCTTATGGCCCACTTAGTCAATTCCAAATCTTAGGTGTAGGTAGGGTACTCTAAGATTTGTCTTGGCTTTTATCCATAACTTATTTTATAAATATTTTTTATATTCTTGAACAAAAAGAAAGAAATTGAGGGAGATAATGGATGGTGAATGAAACTTGTTTGTGCACAAAAAGCAGTTTGTGGCTAGTTTTTTTTTCTTTCATGTGTTGAAGCCACAATGGTGAACACCCTAGACAGATTGCAACAATAAAGAGTAGCCAGTAAACATAAATGTGTCACCACTTTCCCCAAAACAATTCAATTTGGGTGCCTAATAGGTAGGATACTCTAGAATATATAGAACCCAATACAAATCTCTCTTGGGCTGTTTGCTTGCCTGGACTTTGGTCCTTGCCCCCCGCCCCCCTTTTTTCTCTCCCTTTCTTGGGTGCTTTCCTTTTATTAAGTTTGGCAGGGTTTCATGAATACAAATCTTGAGTAGACAATAGTAGTAATGAGATGAAGCAAAGCTTCCAATTGCTTGAGTCCTTTTTATTGTGACACAAGAAAAGAAACTCTCCACAATCACACAAGCAACTTGTACTCTCATTATGCATTTTGACAAACCTTTGAATGCTACATTTTGTAATCACAAACCCATCAACCTCATTGACAGAGTCATCCTTACTCCCTAAATTGTGAACCTGATTCAAACTCAACCAATGAATCTTATCAGGATAAGAATTGTTAGAACTATGAATCAGAAATCAAAAATTTGACCTGGACCAAGAAATGACAAGTTTGTTAGGTTATTGGTTTCTATGAAAACTTTAGGAACTGGAACCCATGGTTCTTCTCACAACCTAAGAACTGGCCAACACTGGTTGCTACCCCCAAGCCAGGACATTTTCAAGCTTTAATGAAAATAGTAGCTATTTATTATTTCAGGAGATAACTTATTTGATGAAACAGATTATCAGTAGAAAAAAGGTACCTAAGATTTTTTCGGGCTGGGGAGGGGGTTGGGTTTTGTTGGAAGGTTTCAGAAAGCTTGGAGGAGTTGGTGGAAAAGAAAAAAAGCTTTTGTGCTTTCATCAAGCACATGATTGGGAATACTGATGGATTTAATTATGCTTAAGAACTCATTATCATTGAGAAGGTTTCTTTTAAGGATTTTGTGATGTAGTCAATGTGGCCATCATCCAGAAAATAATATAGCCAAATTTGGTTACATCTTAGATATGAAAGTAGAAAAAGAACAGAATTCTTCTGTATTCTTGGCTACCAACTAAGGTAGAAAGCTCGTAACCGAACACTTAAGGTAGTGTTTGCTTGCCATTTTTGTAGGAGGGCCCAATTGTTTATGGTGTCCTCAGAGTAGATGGACCCCTCGTCTTGGTGCATCTATTGCACTAAAATTTGGCAAAAGTGGACTAGAGGCAAGAAAGTTATGGCCCCCCAAAGTCGGGGGCTCATTTTTATAAAAAAAAATTGATCATTCATAGCCTATTTCTGAACCCCTCAAAAAATCTTTAATTATTACTTGGTTGCCTTTAGAGTTACAAGATCATTTTTAGAGCTTAAGATGGCAATTTCAAAGTACTTTAAATTGCTCAATTTGAACAAAAAATGAGAAAGTTATGCACTGATGAAGTAGGAGGGATCAAAATGGAAAAAAATGAAAAAATGCATTTCATAATTTGAAAAAACGTATTTTCTTTACTGCTGTTCTTTGGCTGCTCCTTTGGCTTTGCATTTCAAAGATGATTTGTAGAGCTTGGGAAGGGGCTCCTATAAAATTTTTAATCACTCATACTAGAGAAGAATTGAGAAAGATCTGCCAAAGTGTTCAGTGATAGGTTAGTGTTTGGTGATGGGCTGCTCTACCCTAGAACTTATCATTAAAATATGGCAATTTGGAACAAAAAATCTTTAAAAAATTAGTGAATTTGAACCATTTTTTCCATAAAAAATCCTTTGTTTAGGTTGAAATCATATTTTTAAGGTTGAAATTTGACCAAAATTTTCCAGTAACAGAAACACTGAGATTCAGTGTTTCTTTTGTTAAATTTTGTGACATGGCCAAAACGGTGATGATCTATAGAAAGATACAGAAAGACTTATATAAGAATAATTTTAGAATTTTCAATACATTATCACATCCTTCTATGCTTTTGGTTACATACTTCAACCCTGTATGGAAATCTGGTGATTTTTCTTAAATTTGTCTCAATTTATGGCTATTGAAAATCTAAAAGAGCACTTGATTTTAGCACTTTTAATTTCCATACAGTTTTTTGGCTACATATAGCCAGAAAAAAAAGAGGCTGCTCATTATTTGCTTTAACATGCAAAGCTATGGCCATATAGACTAGTGAAAAAGAAACCTACCAACACCTAGTCAACAATTAGTAATATGTGGTGGTAAATGTTAACTTAGGTTTGGGACCTTTTGGAGAACTTGACTGGGGAATTGTGTAATATGAAAACATTTTAAGCAACATACATTTAGGGGAAAAGCTACCTTTGCTTGAGCAATAAATTATCCAGCTGACCTCTTCAGAGATTGTATTTCTGCATTATGTGGAATTGTAGTTTTTCTTTCTCTTGTGAAATTTTTTTAAAAGAATGGCTAACAAAAGAGTTGTTTCTGTACAGGAGAAGGTCTCTTCTTTAGGCCCTTCTGGATTTTGAGGCACGTACCAAGGCCGATAGGCTGAGGGTAGGGAAGGGACTAAAGGAGAAACCTTTTCCTGTGTAAAGAACCGATCCTATTTCTGCTTTCTTTCTGTCACTTTTATCTCTTTTCTTTTCCTGACTCCTTTATTCGTTCTGTTTTCCATTTTCTCGCTAAAGTTTCTTGAATTCCCAAGTTGAAATTTGAAGACATGTTTATGAGATGGTGTATTTTTATAAAAAAATCTCTGAATTTCAGTTTTTAAAATTGTGATGGAATTTATTAATTAGTTGACATTTATTTTGTAAAAAAAATTCATTTAATTTCTTTCTCGTAAATTATTTTTTGGAAAGAAAAAACATATGTTAAAGAAATCTAATAGTTTGGAAAGAAATCAGGCAATATGGAAAAAAAATTGGGCATTAAAGAAAAGAAATTGTATCCTGAAAGAAGGATTAAGTTTTGGTCCCTTCCAAAATTTGGAAGCTACCAGCGACAGCCTTGCAGGTTCTTCCAATTTGCAGAAGGGACCAGTGACAGCCTGGCATATTTGAAAGGAGCATTTGAAATCTTCCGCCTCAGAAGCGACCCAAAAATACAGAAAGGAAATAGGAGCAATTCTTTACGTATCTACAGGGTTTAAATTGTCATATTTCAAAAAAGTTAATAGAAAGTTCTAGATTTCTGTATTATGTTCTAGTAGATATCCAGAAATATGGTTGGGATGCATAAATTTTCTACCTTCATATGCAGTTCTATGGTTAAATCTTCTAACCAGATGATTCTGGCTTTTGCTACATGCATGATAAGATTGGGAAAAGAAAAAAAACATGATGCCTAAATTGTTGTCAGTGCTACAAACTAATAAAAAGCTATTTCAATGCACACATCTCCAAATCCATTCAAAAACACATTCACAAATCAACAACTTAGCCTCCACACACCTTTAGAATAGGCTAGTGCCAATGATTTTTTTGTGGCAAATTTTCACTAAATTTTGTAAATTTTCTTTTAATCTAACATGGAATATTTTTTTGTTCAATGTAAATGTGTTTTTCCATTGTAAAGAGTGTGTTCCAGATGCAAAACAACAGACAAACTTTCTTTTTAAATAATGGCTAGAGCACATCAGAGAAAGATTTTTGTGGTCAATAGACTTTCTTGTTCTAAACAAAAGATCCCCTATAGTAAACCAACAACCAGCTCATTCCATAATCAGTCTGCCACTCAAAAATGAGATCCTATATAAATATTCAACATATTAAATAATTGGAAACAAATGGTGATGGCAGTGATTTGTTTTTTGACAAATTTTCACCATGTTGTGAAAAATATATTTTTAAAAATCTGTATTGAATTCTTTTCTTTTAAAAAAACATAATTTGACTAAATATACCTATGGATGAACAGCACTTGAGCAACATCACAAAATTAAAGGGAAAAAAACACACACACACACACTCTGGACAGTGGTTAGCATTGTGACGCCCAAGTGAATCCATCAACTGTGTTGGAAACGTCTCTATAGTGAACTACACCTGACTCTAAAATGTGAAGGCAACAAACTTTGACCCATTTCTGAATGCATCCCAATGTCTTCACCCTGAGGAGAGCCAAAAAAAATCATACCCAAGCAACCTAGAGCAAAACAAGAAATTCAGACTGTGCCAGTCACAATTGCTGTTGGGAAGCAAGCATGTTAAAAAAGAAACACATTTCTTTACTTGAAATATTTGGCAATAAGTTTACCAAATGTCTTAGTAAGTACTTCACTAAAAACTCATTTCATGGGATTAGATGATCATGGACACCAAACATTATGAAAACTTACTAGTAAACAAAAAAATTACTAATAATAAAACATGGAAAAAAGGAATCCCAACCCAAAAATTTTTAAAAAACAAAATCCCATGTGCAAACTCTTATTGATAAGTAAGTAGTCCTCATCACAACACTTTAATGCTATAATGAATGTGACAAAGGCACACAACCACAACAGGGCAGGTACAAACTCCAAACCGAAATTAAGTACATCAACTTGTAGTAATGAAAAAAAAACTACTAACAAGGTAAGTAAGCAAGTAGGTAACAAGTAGATAATAGGAAGGTAGATAAGTTTATAGATATATAGGTAGAGGGGTGGCTACTTTTTGGAAAATTGGAAGCCAATTTAATGGTAGGTAGATGGGAACTTGGGATACTTATTATCTCTCTCACACATGGTACTCACTAGTGTACTTCTTTTTGGTCTTGTATGTCTCTTCGTGTGTGACCTTTTCTGTTTTCAAAGATGTTTCCACCCTTGTGTTCTTTGCTTTTGTTTTCTGTATTTGCTTTTAGAAGAAGATTTTCGATCCTATTGTTAGAGAAATTGTAGCTTTGTCCTCTCACGATGCACTATTCGAGAATGTTTAGTTTTGTGAGCTAGTAGTTTACAGAGAGCTTGGAGTGTGTTTTTTTTGTGGATGATCACAATGGACCAATCTTACTTGTACTACTCCTTCATGCGCGGTATGCAAGAATTCACTGACCCCTTACTCACTCGGGAGGTGCAAGCAAGCCAAGATGAAGCTCGTGTTGCTCTTGCCCTCTTATACCCGACCTCGGGTGACTTGATTGTCGCCTTGGAGAGGGTAATGAGCAGCACTGCGATGCTGTTCAGTAGCTCTGGACTGACGACAAATGGTATCGAACTCGTAGTGGTATGTTATATCTTTCACACAAAAGCAGCTGCTGTATTTCAGGGGGTTTTGTTCTTGGTTTTGGCATGAAGATGATTTATTTCTTAAGTGCTCAAGAGATCAGATCTGTTCATGAGTTGAAAGGAATGGAGACGTACAGAAGATATTGGATCTATTTGTCTATTTGCAATAAACGTATTCACATGGTGTGTCACGATGCCCACTGCTGTGTTTTCATGTTTTACTTATAGATGGATATGTTGGCGGCTTTGGAGCTGACACGCATAGACGAGTATACCATTTCTCATCATGAATCATACCTCGGCTTGGTAACGGCCATTGTCGATTTCTACATGGTAATGAAACAAACATAAACCACAGGCCCCTCGTTGCTGCACCATGTTCTGTACAGCTGCCATCATTCCAAACATGCTTTTGTCCTGCAGGTTCATGAACACACTAAAACAGGCAGTTTGCTCTATCATTTCTTTTCTTCTACTTCTTTCAGGCCGATGCTGATATCCAAGTGAGAAACCCGACGATTGAGCGGATAGAAAGGACTTTCGCTGATTTGGCGAGGCCGTCAATCGAGGGAGCAAAAAATTCTAAACCTTTTGTTGCTTCATCGAACCTGAATGATATCATGGTATGTGCTCCCCATGTATTCCTGATGATCTCTTATTGCAAGTGGCATTCGACTCTTCTCATATAATCAGTGTTTGACTTGCATTGAGATGCTAGCCTGGGAGTACACTTCAGGTCATACCCATGGAAGTCTATTGTGCTTCGGGCAACGTACTATCTCATGTGTGTGACTGATTGATTTGGCAGTACATCTACATCAACACCTACATGTGGCAGACTCAGCGGCTAAGGACCTTCAGAAGCTTGACTGAAACAAGGGAGCTGTTGCAGAATCCAGCAGCATTTTCTGTTAACCTGCCGCCGCCACCACCAGGTATAGTTCCTCCCAGCCCATGAGCTAAACTTGAAATGTCGAAAAGATCACTCTAGAAGCTGATGATTTTTTGTGCTGTTTTCTTGACACTCTTGACTTTCTACAATGTAACGGATCCCTAAAGTGTCTTCAGTGGGATGATATTTTAGGTTTCATAGATGCAGCAGGTGAAATCGTGTATTCTGGAGTTACACCCTCTGGTATAAGGTATTGGGAGGTGGGTGGGCCTTCAGGAGAGGCTCCAGGGCCACCTCCAGACGAAGTTGTTCCAGGGCCACCTCCAGCAGAGGAAGACGAGAAAGACTTTCCAGGGCGTAATCCTGGAAAGCGTCCAGCTGCTTGAAGAAAATCCGGGTACTAGCTTATACACAAAACACAGTCTCTTCCCGCTTTTGAGTTGTAGAAGGCGGTGGATATAAGCTGTATGCCAGTTGAGAGTTAGGACTTTCTAATCTCAAACTTTTGATGATCACATGCATCATAGGTTGCTTGGTTGTCGAGAGGTCCGATCTCATGCTTGGTGAATCCTCTTAAGTGCATTCGTGATCCATGTATTCTTGTTTGCAGAAGGATGTCATGAGGATTCAGAACAGTGCACATTGAATCATCATTTGCAGGACCTGCAAACAATTAATTTAGACATGAATTTTTGTGATGTCATTGAAATTTCTTGCTTGCTGAAGAAGTTCCTGATGCAAAAATTCTATGTACTTCATGAAATGCTCATAGGTCTGATCATACATGAGCAATTGAGGCTGATTTTCTCTTGATTTCCAGTTTCTTACTATCTCCGAAAAAAATAGCTATGTCGATCGAGTGCATAAATCATCATAAACTGCAAGGCCTCAGAAATGACCGAAAGACAGAGTTCTCTCCTTCGGATCATACACAGAAATGTAATTAACACACAGTCATGATGCATTACTCCCCTCAAACAAAGCAAAGACCTTGCACTAGGGTTTAGTTCTTTGTTGCTTGCTGACAACAGATTTCCAAGCTAACAGAGCATATTATGCAAGATAAAATAGGCGAGGATCTGGTGGACATTCAGCTTCTTGTAGACATCCAATGACTGCACATGGATCATAGACATCTCATGACATCCTCAGATTTGCTATTGAATGCCGTTATAAGACTTGAGGAGATGAACATTTTTCTAAGATCTTCTTTATCTCCTGCTGGAAAAGCAGAATCTACATGCATAGAACCTGCTGCACGTCCATTCATGATCATATGGAAGTTTTGTAAAATCCCCATATAGTTCAGAGTCATCAATTTTCTAAAGAGGGATCATGCATTTAGTTGGGTGTAGCAGAAGGCTAATGACCATGTATTGATCTGTAATCCCCACTAGCAGTATCCTGCTGTAACAAAAACCAGCTATGACCAAAACAAAGACAAAGAGCTGGGACATTTCACAAATGCAATAATAATGTAGTTGTACTCAGGTTGAATCCAAGTCCAACCTCGAAGAAGCTCATGAATCCCTAAAATCAATTTATACCAGTGATCCAAGGCACCAGTGCATGAGCAGCTCAGGAACTCATGAGCATTTTCACATAACAGCTCAAGATTTTCTTCTGCGGAGCCGCCAAGAACAACAACGTTTCTAGACCACCAAGTAGAACCTTGCTGCAGCCTGATGCAGGAATTAGCTTTGTAACGGCTTCTTGTCAATTAACACTGCTAACTATGTTAAATATAACAAGATCCATTTGAAGAAATGCAGGAGGTAGCAGGAGATCAGATGCGTAGCGACGCCCAATTTGGGTAGTTATTTTAATCTCTCCCTCGTCTGAGTCCCTAAAATTTTCCGCTACTTTCCGTCACTGCTGCAAGGAGATTCCACTACTCAACTGTAATTTCTTGCTTGCTTTCTTTTGCCTTAATATTCCAGTGTAGCTGCAGGCCTACAGGAGATGCGTAATTATGTATATTTTGCGTAGAATCTCAATTAATCTCTCGTCTTTAGAACTTTAGTTTCCGCAACTAATCCAGATTCCACTAAACTCAATTTTATCTTCTTTCTTACGTTATGCAATAGTGATAACCGAACGTGCTTGACTTAATAAGCATCGAATCCTATGCAGCATAGACTGCGCAATCAACTAAGAAAACAAATGAACTTTGGGTGGCAAATTGAGTATCCAGGAAACAACGCTACGTAAAACAACAAATGAATTTTGGGTGGCAAATTGAGTTTCCGGAAGACAGCAACAACGCTACGTAAACCGTTAAAGTCAATTGCATGGGCCATGATGATGAGACGTAGTGAGTTTCCGCCATTTTGGCTATAAGTCCCCCCTTAGCTCTAATTCAATCCGCTACTTAAAACACAGAGATTTCGCTAAAGGCATGATGATCTCGTTGGTTGGGTTAATGGAGGGATTCCGTATTACTCCATTTACCATATTAATTACTATTCAAGAAATCGAGGGCTCCGCCGCAAAAAACACATTGTCTGGCGTCACGCTCACAGTCTCGACATTCCGTACTACTACGCTATGTAAAACCGTTAAAATCCTCATCCGATCCATGGCTGCATGATGAGACCATTGACGCCCACCCGCACGTGAGTTTCTGCGGACCTTACACGAGCGGAGACTCTGTCGGTCGGCTGGAGGGGGCGTGAGACCGTTGGCGGGAGCGTGGAGCTCTTAGCACCACATATACGTTGTCGGCGGAATGTGCACATTGTCTGTGGCGGCAAAATAGTTCAGAACCACGTGCACATTGTCAGAGGTTGCTGCTGGAGCGTGCCGTTGGCGTGCATTTACGAGACACTTTATGATATTGAAATGTTCATTACTCGGACACTGTAACAGTTATATTAAAACATTTCTCAATTGCATTTAATTTAGGAATTGGGAATAAATGCCTTTGGGTCACGGGCAGCGAATTTTCGTCACCTGGCAACAAACAAAAATTTTGGATTTTTTGGGGTTTTTAGTGAAAATTCCACTAATTTTGCTATAAATTGGAAAAAATCGTCAAATTCTTGGAACCACATAATTAAAAAGAAAAACACTGCTCTCAACTGACTTACGATTTCCCATTCCACTTTGATTTAGTTGTTGATTTTTGTCACATGACAAATGCATTCTTTCTGGTTGTTCATGACAAGTTTCCATAACTAGGATGACATATTTGAGAACTCAGTTATGGAATAAAGTTCTTGATAGTCTAACTTAATGACTGACATAAGTTCTCTTTTTTGGTGTAGAAAAACCTCTAATAATGTATTCCTACATGCATGAAATATAATGCAAAGTTTATCTCAAATTTTTGAAATCTAGTAATGTTGTATAATGGAATCAAACAAATTCATGTTATAAAATCATAAGTTCATTATTATGATTTCAATAAACAATGTATCCATAAATATTTCATCAAAGAGTAGATTCTAAATGGTTTTGCCTCCAACAAATATTGTTGCATCTTATGACATTGAGTAAAGCTCAATAGCATTATGAATGCCCATGATATCCAAAATTTATTCTACTACATACATATATAAAGTTTATAAACAACCATGTACCTTTGTTATCCCACTAATGATGGTATAGTTAAAAGTACATAATTCTCTTCAATCATAAGAATGATTTGCAGCCAGTTAGAGTGCTTCACAATATATAATTTACACATAAGTTGGGTTATTTTGGTATTGAATTACTCAATTCAGTTAGCTGATTCCAAAACATCCACAATGGTATTCCCCAAAAGTTTCATCCACAAAGTCTATTCAGCAACCAATTTCCTCCTCTGTACCATTGTTCACAATAGTCTCATCCCCAAAGTTCACACATGTTTCAATGTTTCCATGTGTTCCCAAAAGAATTCCCGCTTATAAGACCTAATCTGCTGAAGAGAGTTGAATGCTAAATGTGTGAACTGTACTTATCCTGTCCATGCACAAATGATAGGCACCATCTACTAGGTCTCATACAGGCAAAAGATTGGTTCAATTTCCTAATGCATTTCAAGGGCACATTATGTCCATGAATATCCCTCCTAAAAAACTAGAGGAGGCATGTTATGCCTACTTCTCACAAGTGAAGGGGATCTAGGTGTAAGATCCCTCCCACTCTTGGTAGGCATAAGAGTAGGTGAAAGAACCCTTGGGCCCCTCCTATGCCTCATGATCTTTGTACATTTAGGTTCCTGATAACCTTTTCCTGGTACTTTACAGTGTGTAAAGTCCCATGTTAGGAGACATTCCCAAGATGCAGGCAGGACCTGGCTACCACCTCATTCTAGGCCCCTTACTTTGGAAATGCCCCTATGCCATAGGCTTTTCCATACACTTAGGGTTAGAAGGAAGAAACAAAAAAACTTGGCAGTGGGGTTCTTGCTTCTTACTGCTGGGTAGGGCTACTTATCATGTTGAAGATGTGTTATTGCCAATTATGCAAAAAAAATGATTTTATTGGACTACGGAACCAGCTTAAGCAGCCCAATTACCAGAAAAAAATGAGCTGCTCTTCCTGGTTACAGGAAAAAACTTATCATGGGAGTGGCTCATTTTATTTTTTCCGGTAACTGGCTGCTCGAGCCATGTTATGGGACATAACTAGTGACTCGACAGATGGGATTTCACCTGCCTGTAACTAATGACTACTCGGACATCTTGGATGAATGTTGTTGTCACTTTCTGCATAACCCCCCTGCATGCATCTGGCCAAGCTAGTACACACACGATACAGGTTGTAACCGGAGACCTATCCGCCAATGGGGTGACGTCAGATCACCAATTTCCATGGAGGAAACAGTTATGTTTCATTATTTATCAATCTTTTACTGTAAATGAAAGTAACTGGATATATGCTCTAGAACCTCCAAAAGTGCTACTCAAGATCACTGAGAAGAAAAAGAAAAATTATTTTGCAAACCTTGTGGTCATGGAAAAACATGTCACATTTCTGTGTGAAAAGTACATGTATTGTCATGTCTAGCACATGAGCTGTCCCATCTAAAGTTGCATTGTAAGCAGTGCATACAAGCCAGAAAAAGCGAACATGATGTTGTCACTTGTGTATATGAGTGGTTCAAAAACAGTGGATAGTTCAAAATTTTATCTTCACAAGTTGAGTGCACCGGTGAAACATGGGCTAGTGGCTGGGTTAAGATGAGAGAAGACCCTAATTAAGTATCCAACAGTTGGGTGGTCTGGAACAAGATAACTCATAAGATACAGTGTTGGGTAGCCTAAACTATAATGTCCTGGTCAAGGAAAATATTAAACAGGCCAAAAATGTATGCAGTCAGTACAAAATGTCAAGCACACCTCACCTCTCCAAATCAATTCCAATGGATTTCTAGTGTTGACCTTAGTGTTTCATTCTATTGAATTTACATTATTCATCCTAGAGGTAATAAATAATAACCTGACCAGGTCCCAAAGTTTCCGCTTCAGAAAAAACTCTGAAAATAGTTGAAAAAAAATTTATCCTTGTATATGAGGACCAGGGGTTTTATTTTCACAAAATAGTGTTTCTTGAGATTTTTAGTCACCAAATTTCAAAAAATAATCTCTCAATTCTTTTTCAAAGATCACCAGATTCTATCCTAAATAACAATAGGTAGCCAAAAATATAGAAGGATGCTAGATTTTTTTCCACTCTCATATTTTCTTATCACCAAATCTGGATGATTGCTACTTCAACTATATCACAAAATTGAAAAAAAAAAAAAAACCCTAGTGAGGATGTAATAAATTGTTGCCTTCTTTATGTATAATACCCTACCTTGTTTTATAGATCTAACATAGATAGGCCAATGGAAGTTTAAGAGTCATACACATCCATACCATCTTTCTATCAATTAATGCCAAAATTTTATCATCTGAATGCATCGTATTGCATCAACACAACATCTGAACCAAGAACCCACTTTTTGGGGACATCATTATTCAACCCTCATCACTACAAAAATAGGTTTTGGACTCACCATTGTGATATGGGGTGATTGTTGAAGGTAGATTTTACCAAACCTAGTATTTTATCAATATTTTATTGAAATTTATTTTTCCCTATTGAATTTTCCCTACCAAATTTCCTTTATCGAATTTATTGTACTTATAGTTTACATTGTGTATATTTAAGATCGATTTTTTTGAGATTAGGCTAACTACATGTTCCATCATTTTTTACGTCTTTCTTTGGGGTACTTAATGTTTTGTCCCTTTTATGGATTGTAGAGGAGAACATTTTTTTGAAATAAAATTATTTTTCTTGCCCTACTTTTGTATGTAGAATCCTATGTGTATTTATTCGTATGTTGGGAATATTTTGACTTTTGGTATGTGAATATTCCTCCTTGCATGTTTGCTTTAGGTTTGTTTTTATAGGAAATTATGGAGGCTACCCTATTGAAATTGGATAATCCCCCTTTGTGTTGAAGCTTTTTTGCTTACCTAAGGAAATTAATAAAATTTTATCTTTTACTCCTTTATTTTATTTCCTTTCAAAACCCGATAATTCACTAACTGGCCTTAACATTTGGTAACCAAACTGCAAAATTTGAATCCAATTTTTTTTTGTTCATTATCATTCCTATTTTAACAAATAATGGTTAGAGTTATTTGACCCTACCAAAGCAAACCACAAATTAATTATTGTTGTTATTTGACAAATAAAAATAAAAAACCAAAATAACCCATAGATTACAACTTTTTGGTAATCAATTATAGTATGCCAACAATATTGACAAGAAGTATGAAGAAAAGAATGGAGCAAGTTTTGCAAAAAAATGTTAAAATAGGCCATGTAAGTAATTCAAAATGACTAGAGCAGCCCAAGATTGACCCAAAAGAGGTTGCAACATTTCACAGTGGGGAAAAAAACGAATTGGAGGATGTTACTAAAAATAACAAACCAAAAAATCATCCACCAAAATTGCGATGCATTAAGACCAAACCGAAAACTCCATGGGAACCAATTTGGGACCCTACTAAAAAAAAAAAAATTTGGTACCATCAGATTGTTGTGACAAGTCCACATGCCAGAAAGAGCGAAATTGATCAACTCCATAAGCAAATTGATGAATTGAGCCAATTTTCAAGGAAGGAGGCTTATGATGAGGTACGAAGTGTGTAGTCCTTGAGGATGAGCATTTCAAATGAAGAAAAATTCAATTAGGATATTTCAATAACCTTTATTTTTAACATGCATGCATTTCTAGCAAATGTACTTTTTGTCAAAGTTTGGATCACCAAACCAACAATTGTCTTTATTGGTTTAATAGTGTTTTGCCTACACACATAGTACTAACGGATCATATACCATATCTAGTATCATTACCTGTTCAAAGTTCAATTCCAAACATTTAGAATTTGGTTTATCCTTTAGCACTACCAAATGTAGCTTATAAAGAACCAACTATTCCATTTGATTCTATTTTCCTTAGTGGAAATGTCATGGAGCAAAATCTATAGGTTTTCCAAATTCAATGTATCTCATATTGGACCCTATACACCATTTTTTGGTTTTGGTTATGGGGGCATAGGGAATGTTCTTACAATGTGGCCTCCTATGTTTGATCCCTTAATTAACCCCACGGCATCACCAAAATTAGTTTCACGAATTGCACAAGCTAGGATTGTAACAGATCATGGGGAATCTTCAGATGAGGATAAGGATTATTCCAAAGAAAACACAACCCCAAGGTGCCACGAATCATTCCTACCGGTACCGGAAAATTGCAACACGACTAAAAGGGAAGACCATCCTCGATTGGAAATGTTAGTATATACTTAACTAGTGGACAGACTATACCTATCAACAACAACAATGGTGGACTTTTCAGTGGAGGTGGTAACAAGCCTCCAAAAGGTGGTGGTAGTGGCCTTCCAAGAGGTGGCAATAACAGTTTTCTAGAAGGTGGTAGTAGCAGACCCCCAAGAGACTAAAATCCAAAACTGTACACTTCAATATTAGAAGGGTTGTGGATAGGGCCTACCTAGAATCCATGGTACCCTTCATGGTATCTTGTCCAACCCCTATAACACCAAATTCTCCACCAAGTAAAAAATCCTTACCCTATCCCATTTACATTGCAAAAAATGGCTCTTGATGCTCATGTATGTGTTTTTTGCAAGGCCATTTAGGCCAATAGAGAAAAGAATGATGTTGATATCATCATTTTTGTTTTACATTTCACAATGCCATATTTGGATGGGGAAATGTTTTTATGAAAATCCATCTAGTTTGCAGATTTGAAGAGCTGGAGGTTGCATTTTGTAAGTGTTATCAAAAAGTACAAACAAATGAATAAATGTACATGGCATTATGAGTGATAAAGTAAGGTGGAGATGAAAAGGTGGAAATATACTATGAATGTATACTAAAACTAGCAAATTGCCTTCAGCATCAAGCAAACAATAATTTGCTAACCACTTTCTTTCGAGCATGTTTACAACCATATCTCCAGATGGCCACAACAAGGATGAAGAGGGACACCTTGTTCAAACAGAAGAAAATTATAGTCACTTGTGAAGAAAATATAGGAAACGCAATAAATACCAAAAACTGCTTGAACCACCAACTAAGCAAAAGAAGGCTAGCAAAGGAAAGAGGATAGATGTGATTTGTGGTCAATGCAATAAACCGAGACATTCCAAGGAATGTTGCCATTGGAATCTAAACAACCCAAATAATAAACTTAAAGACAAAAAAGAGGTAGTTGTGAATGGAGTTTTGGCACAACCTAGTGATATAGGAAATAAATATGGTAAAAAATAGATTGTGGGGAAACAAATAAATCCGATTCTTCAAGTGGGTGGAAGCAAAAGCACTACACACCAATACAATAGTTATGAAAGCAAAGTTCATCTATGAATTCATTCTCACACAGTTTGGCTATCTACTTATTTTCATAAATGATCATGCACTCTCTTTATCAACGATGCCATTGAAATTCTTACAACCCATTTTTTGTTATGACATATGACCTTGACCATTTACTACCCACAAGGTAATGGACAAGTAGAATCCACCAACAAAGTCATTGGTTCATTGCTTACTAAGTTGGTGAATGAAAATACACTGATTGGGATGAGTAGCACACAATTTTATATGTTTATCACATAGCATTCAAGGTAAAAATCAGACACACATCGTTTCAGCTTATTTATGGCCTTTACCTTTTGATGCCAATAGAATACCTATTGCCCATGAACAATTCATATCCCGATTGAAACTTCTCTCCTACTTGTATTTTGACCAATTGCATGGCAAAATTGGAGCACTTGGGTGAAATCCACAAAGAACCAACAAAAGAAATAGGTACAAGGCAATGGAAACATGATATAATGGGCTCAACAAAACCACAAAATTAAAATTTTCTCTATGGGGGACATAGTTTTTTGGTTTCCAAATGGCAAAAAGGAAACACTAAAAAGTTGAAAAAATGGTGGTTTCGTCCATATAAAATATAACATTATCTCCCCACTAATAATGTATCATTTGTCAACATTGACAAGTTTGAGCCAAATCCCATTTTGGTGAACATTAACAAGCTCAAACCCTACATATATGTGGGGAAAGCTCCCAAAGGATTGGAAGTTACCATTGAAGGGGGAGGAGAGCACAAGGAGGACTTAGAGAACAAGGAGGACTCACAAAAATGTTTTCAATTCGGTTTTATTGAAAATGAAAATACACTGAAAATCAGAATCAATCAAAACAATCTGGTTACTAGCATCCGAAAACCGAAATACAAAACTACCTAATGAAGGAGTTCCTATAGACCATCACCCATTTCAATTTGAAAATTATAAAATTAGTTGTGCAGGGAATTTTGGTGTTCATAATTGAAAAGACGATGGCCAAAAGCTCAACCTAGTGGAAATAGTCATCAACAAATTATCACCCAAGCCGACCAAAGAGAAGGAAAAAGGAAAGGAGGTAGTCATTTACCAAAAAATCGTTCCACAAGAAACATTGGTCAATCGAAAAGGATGGAAGGTTTCCCTTTCGAAGGAATGTATGCAACCTAACTACTAACATTAATCCAAATAATTTAGTTAAAGGGCAGTTAACACACCTATGTGGCAAAGAAATTGATGAGCTTTGTGGTGTTGGCCAAGCAAGGGGTAATGGTGAATTGGTCTGATGTAATCTTCAGCAACTTCTATAGCAAGTTGTGAGATTTATCTGCACTAACAAAATCCAATGTAAGTAAGGACAACATTGAATTCAAAGCTACCCAAATGGTGGACATCCTATTCCAAGATTGGTTTTTAATAGATCCGACACTCATCCTACTGGTATCAAATGAGGATGAAAAAATTGTTGCCAGACTAATACTAGAAGTCTAGGTTGTAGGAAGTAATAGAGTTTCAAGAGCGCTTTACCAGTGCGCACCCATTAAATTCAATGAAGAGATGGAGGACGTCAAGGAAATTAGTGGGACAAATACCCAACTAAAAACTTCAAGGCAATTGAAAATCTCACCCACATTGCCATCAGCATTGAAATCTTGGAATTTGGGCCGACTTCATCCCCAAAATCTTATACTATCATTTAGGACAACACACTTTGGTAGAATGATCACCAAAACCATCAAATCCATAGAAGAAGGGCAAAATGCAAAGTTCGAGTTTGATTTGGACTAAATTTTCCAATGCAAAACCTGAATTAAAATTGAATTCAAGGCCTACAAGTACTGAAACCTTTGCAAATCTCTTTAATTAGTTACATCAATGCTTGGAGGGTGAGGAAATTCCAATAGGAAATATATTAGAATTAAATACTGCACCAAAATATTTTTTCAGTGGAACCATTGCACAAAGTTTAGGTGAAGCAACCGAAGATCATTAGCCCCCTAATACTTCATTTTCAATATAAGGTGGAATTTTTCCTCTACTTATTGGAATGGAAACGGTCATAGTTCCTTTAGTTTTATCTTCACTGAGGACTTTGGTCAAGAAAGTTTGCCCAAATAGTGGGTAACATTTCAATAGCTTTTCGACTGGCCACAACTAAGAAGGACGTTGTACAGGAAGCACTATAGAAGAATCTAGAGGGGGTAATGAATGTGAAAGGCCAACTACTACAGTTGTAAAAGGTCAACCAATAAGACATTTTCGCCATACAACATCTACATACCAAGTTACATAACTTCGAAGGCACAAGGAAAACGGTTCAAGAATTGAAAACCAAAAATTCCAACTACTAAAATGAGCTCTTGAATCTCCACAAACACCTTACCAAAATCGGTAAAACATTAAGTTTCATTGATTCAAAAAAGGCTAAGCTCAAGCAGGCCTTAAAGCAAGAACAAAACAACTGGAAGGTGGTGGAGCAAACTCTAGCCCTTATTGAAAACTTATTCATTTCAACAAAAAGGAAGGTAGAACAATTGGAAGGCCAGAATGAGTCACTTACCAAAATGGTGCAAACACAACAATTGGAACTATAGATTTCAACTAAAAAAATCTAATTGCTTCAACAAGATTTGAATGAGGTATGACAGAATCCTAGTGTTATTTAGGAGGAGTTGGATTCTTTACTGAAGGAGATGAGGGCATTGAGGCACAAGGTAGAGTTCATAGACCTCTACCACCACTAGATGGAAAAATTAAATAACTTAAAGATGGAGCATTATTTTATGAAAGATTTTCTTTTAATTTATCAAAAGATGAGCAAAAGAAATCAAACCAAATAATGGGAGTTATATAAATAATAAGTCGATGAAATTATCCAGGAGGCATTTGAGTCTTATAAAAAAGACAAAGAGTTGTATTAATTGCTCTTAATAACCTACTAATGAATAATGCCACATTTGGTGATGCCACCTTTCAATTTCAATAGAATGCAAGCCCATTCTAGATTTGCATCTGAATTCAATATGCTAGAAATGAAGAGTAGAGTGAAAACAAGAAGATAGAGGTGGATTCAATAGTCGCATAGGAATCATGATCTACCAAACCTAAAATAATTTCTGGTACTAGGATTTTTTCCAGTGCTATAGATGGTTTTGACAAGGTCGAAGGTGCTACACATGTTCCAGCCTCTACCCCTGTAGAAGTTGGAACACATTCTAATGGAGTAGTTGATCAAACGTTTTTTGGCACGATTATCAAGAATGAGCGTGCAAATCTAGTGATTGAATTCAATATGGAGGGAGGGACTTCGATTCTGGTATGACCAAAAACAATTATTGTCCCTACTACCATTGCACCAAGTCTTGTTATCGCAATGGAAGATTTAAAGGTAAATGTCAAGGTAGAAAAAATAGAAGCTACAATTATGGAAAATAATGTAGAGAGTGTAATTAAGAGGACATAATCCCAATTAGAAAGGGGGATGATGTTGAAGGTAGATTTTATCAATATTTTACCAAAATCAATTTTTTCGTACCAAATTTATTCTACCAAAAACTTTTTTACCAAAACTGAATTGTACTATCAGTTTACACTATGTATATTTATGACTAATTTTTTTTGGATTAAGCTAACTACCTATTCCATCGTTTTTTACTTCTTTCTTGGAAATACTTAATGTTTTGTCCCTTTATGGACTATATGAAGGAGAATTTTTTTTTGAAGTAAAATTATTTTTTCTTGCCATACTTTTATACATAGAATCCTATGTGTAGTTGTTTGTATGTTGGGAATATTTTAACTTTTGGTATATGAGTATTCTTCCTTGCATGTTTGCTTTTGGTTTGTTTTAATTATATTTCTTAAACATTAATGAAGAAATGTTGAGTTAGGCCGCACTTGATGACCACCAAATTCAATTAACTCCAATCCAAACATTATTACATGATTCATATTTTTTGTATATTATCATTAATTTGTACATTTCATTGTAATGCACTTATTAAATATTGAACCCAAAAACCAAACAATGCCAATTGAAATCATTAGTCCATGAAACTACCTTCAACATACATACTTGAAAACGTTTTAAACCTCAAGCAATATCTATATTGCACATTGGTGGCCACTAGGTAATATTTGCAACAAATAGGGTAGATGCAAGTTTATAATGGTTCACCACCTTGAGGATAAAAACATCACCATACTCAATATTTGACAAGCTTCATTGGGTCAAGGACTAACCAAACAATAAACATGAGGACATGTGTGTCTTGGACATTTGTTGTTTTTCAAATCATTTCAAAAAAATCTATTTCCTTCCTAAACTTGTTAGGTGTGATTCATGTGTGTAAACTCTAGGCTAAGTACCATTTTGTCTATTGTTTCTTTGTGTAACTACTTTATTGACTATGTTTTGTCTTTTCCTCACATGAGTACACTGAAGTTTTGATTGTGAAATCTTGTTGGCATTGCTTGCTATGTGCAATCATTTGAGTGCCAGTTTCATTATGTCTTAAATTTTTGGAAGCTTAGGGAGTTTAGATTTCAAGCACCGAATCAAAGTGGAAGCCGCAATATCACCATATGTTGAGCCCTTGTATGGTTAGCCTCCTAAAACAATCTTTGACAAAAAAACTCCAATGACTCATTGTTATTTTGCAGAAAAATACAATTTTTGCAAAATAGGTATTAACCCAAAAAGGTTGAAGATTGGGAAGGACTACATAGAAGAAGTGCAAGCATTATTTGGGTGCAATAACAACAAAAATGGCTATCATTACTGGTTTAATGATGATGAAGAGCTCATCCAATAGGTTGAAGAGTTGTGGATGATAACTCATCAACGTACTCAAGTGCAAAATACAAGGTTGATCAATAAAGTAGAAGCTATAGGGATTGTATGCGAGAAGAAAGGGCTGGAGCTGAACTGGGTCGTGTTGCTAAGTGGATGATTAAAAATTACCTTTTGAGGTTAAGCTCCCTTGAAGCAAGTCAAGGTGTTGTGGAGGTTGGAGGGGCTATGATTGAAAGAAAGGAGGGAGAGACAAAAGAAAAGCCAACACAACTTGAACATATGTCACCGGTTCATGTTTCCAAAAGAGGGTCATACCCTTGTTCTAGTATTGAAGTTTTAATTGAATGGTGAAATGTACTATCTATTTCAAAATATGAGTGTTCTTGACAAGAGCCCCTTCTTCAATTCTTGATTCAAGATAGAGCTATCAAAAGGAGCTATCTCATGTTGATGCACAACTTAACTTTTGGGTCAATTTGGTTCAAAGCATAGAACATAAGTTGTAGATGTTATAGAAGGAGGTGGATGCCTTAGAAATGAGTTTGACAACACTAAGAAAAGGACTTGACTATGAGAACAATGAAAAGGTTGGTGTGGCAATTAAGGCATTACAAAGTGTACAAAGGAAGCTCAATGCCTAGCAAGGCATTCTTGGAAAATTCAAAGAAATATTTGAAACATCTCAAGCAAAGCACAACATCATGGCCGAAAAGGCTTCTATAGTTGAAGAAGCTTCAGCCAAGGCCATAGAAAGACACAAAGTTTGCCAATGATGACAAGATGCCATTGCCCGACAGATTCAGTTGATGGCAAGTGAAACACCACCTCCAAGCTTGTGGCCCTTTCCAGTAGCTTTTAATATTAAACCTGATGTTGTTGAATTCCCTTGCACTATCATAATTACAAATTGTTCATTTTATTCACAAGGATTTGAACCAGCTTGGGATTGTAAAATTTTATCTTGTCAACATTTGTATCATTCTTGGTGTGCAACCACACATTTTGGCTCTTCTTTGAAATGTGTGCATAATGGTTGTGATCATGAACCACACCCCAACTGGTGGAAGTTTCGCAAGTTGAAGCTACTTCCAAAAAGTGAAAAAGGATGCATTGGTGAAGAAACCATACTCCATGGACAACAAGTTGGTATGTTATTCATTCTTGTCCAATGTAGGTTTTTATGTTTGCAAAAAGTTTTAGGGTTGCTAGTTGTATGTTTACAAATATGAATCTTCAAATTTTCATGTAGAATGTGTCTTCCAAAACATCTTACTTTCTAACTTTTTTTCCCATTTATCCATCTCTAGGCTATTGCTAGATGTTTTTCTTTTATTGGTTATTATATTATGAGACCCGAATGTCATGGAGGTTCACACCAAAGGATTCAATGGATGGTTTCAAGAACTTCATTGAACATTGAATGGTAGTTTGTGGGTTTGTAGGACTTAAGTGTCACCATGATGTCTAATGGAAGTTCTTTCACATGATGGGACTTAGTCTAGATGTTAATTAAGAGGAATGTCATAAACAACGTAGTGGCATTTTGCAGGTATGCATAGGACTAAGGCACACCTTGTATATGACTAATGGACTTTCTATCCTATTTAGGGATTCAATGGATTCTCGAAGATTGTCATAGAACATTAACTAACATTTTGTGGGTTTATATGACTTAAAGGTCATAATTGTTAATCTGATGTCCATATGTTGTCACACTAATGGACTCATTAGGTTTTTACAGAAGTATAATAGAACATTTAGTGACATTATGCGTGTCTATAGGACTTCAAGTCACAATTATAACTATGATGGAGGTTTTGTTACATTCAGGGACTAAATGGGTGTTCTGTAGAAACATCATAAAACATTATGTGTCATTTTGTGATTGTATAGGACTTTAGGGACATCATGTACATTCTTGATGGATTTCTTGTAACATTAAAGGACTCGACTGATGTTGTGAAGAATTGTTACAAAAATATAAGGGATTTTATGGGTATGGGACTTGAAGGATACCATGTGTAACACTATAATGGACTTCAAGGTTGTTTACCCAGACATTCAATGTGTTCAATATGTCAATTTGTGAGACCTTGGAAAGACATTTGTAGGACTAATATGGATGTATGGTGATGTTATATGTTGGTGGTCTTTATCTTGGATGCAAATTGAGACTTTGGAAAGATAGATCTGGGACTAACATGCTTGAGTTGGTGCTAATTTTTGTTCATGGTATTTAATTTTCAATTTGTTGATGTTTTGGGAGGATGCAGATTTCCATGTGGAGTTACAGTGGTGTTTTTTAAATTTAAAGTTGTTGATGAACTTTGATTAGAAGTTCTGGGGGTGAAAGCATGGTAAAGTGTATAAAAAAAGTTGCGAAAAAAATATCAAGTTAAAGAAGAGGCATTTTTTCACGAAAACACAAGAAAGTATATTCAAATTTTACTTAAATTTCATTTTGAAAGTATTGAGCCCTCAATTGGGTTTATTATAAATCAACTACAAAATTTCAAAACTTTAGAATAATAAAAGTAAGGAATAAATAGGTTTGAAATTGATTGGTCAATATCGTGTTCAAACCTCCTTTTTCATTAGAAAATTTAGTGGAACGTAAATGTATGAAGTTATAGCATAAAGATCATTGTATATTCAAGGGCCTCACCAAAAAACAAATCTACTTTCTCTTTGGTAAATATACTTGACACATACTTGACTCAAATGTTACATTGTAGAAAGTATGTTTTAAAAGCTACTTGCATTTAGAAAAATCTACTTGAAACTTACTTTTACAATGCAAAATTCAAAAACTAATGCATAATAATGACGAAGTATCTTGTTATTTATCATTCAACTAAAAAGATTGAATGTATAACAATTTTGTGATGGGCTTTGGTCCTACTTTTTGTTCATTTAACAAGTAAACTAGCAAGTACTTTTAGTTGTACACTTTCCTGTGCTTTCACCCCTAGTAATTTTATTTTGAAAGCATAGGTTGTCAAGAGCTTCTTTATATGTTCTAATTGTGGACCTATTATTTGAAGCTGCAAATTATTAGTTGACTTTATTTTGGAGCTATTGTGATTACCTATAGTAATTTTATTTTGAAAGCATAGGTTGTCGAGAGCTTCTTTATATGTTCTAATTGTGGACCTGTTATTTGAAGTTGCAAGTTATTGGTTGACCTTATTTTGGACCTATTGTGATTATTTTAAGAAATGCATGTTACAATGGTGAGGTATCTTGAAATGTTAGTTATTGGTGGTTTTTTTTTGGTTGGTGAGCTATTTTAAAATATAGATTGTTGTGATTTTTTATTTTGAAGTTGTGATGTTTCTTTGAAATTGAATGTTGTTGGTCATGGTCTTTTTTTTAGACTTTGATTAAGACCTTATAAATTACTAATTATTGATAGAATAACGAGCATTAAATGACATTTTGTGGGTTTACATGCTCTAAGTAAACCTCAAAACATTGATAATGGAGGAAAAGGATGCAGATTTGTGGGGGCCAAGTATGATTAGGTGGACCTACAAAGAACATCACGTGCTTAATTTCTTAGAGAGGGCTAGATTCAGGAACGATTTTCTTGCATGTCATAAAATATTTGTTACATTGGTTTACATCACCAAGTTAAATTCATTCAAAATATTTTAATGGTTCATGTTGATCAAGATCTAAACATGTTTTGATGTTCCTAAACATTTTTTAATAAAAAATTTTAGGAAAGTAACGCAAAAAAACCTTGAACATAGGAACCTTTCAAGAACCTTAAATGATTTTAGTTTTTTTAGTTGCTTATGCTAGAAGATGCCTATGATGTTTGCCTAGGGGTGGTGACCAACAAATTGGCTAAAATATGTAACATGAATTATTTTTTATTTTTTTGAGCATAAGGAAAAATACCCATTTTACAACCACATGAAATTTAAGAACAATTTTTTTGGGCTTTTAAGCTAAATTTTGATTGGTTCTAGTCGAGGATGTCAAGGGCCATTTACTTACACCAAGTATTCACAAAAAAAATCAAGCCTTAATAATCAAATCTACATAAAAAAACTATGGCATTCCTGCAAAAAATGTAGTCCAAGAAAATGATTTCTTGAAAATTATCCTCCCACAATTTGAATGTGATTTTCATCTTGACTGTTGAATAATATTTTAACCAATCATGGTCATTGGTTTTGGTAGAATAGTGTTCCATGTTTTTGTTTCCTATTATGGTGTTCAAAGAAGTTGGAGGCTATGGTGGTGGGCTGTTGTGAAATGTTCCTTCCTGTTGGTGTTCATGATGTTTGGAGAATTAGAGGCTATAGTGAATGGGCAAGCTATCAAGCACTCCCACGTTCACTAGGTGCACAAATGATTATCCAAAGGTAGTTCATGACCAAAAGTCAAATCAAACCATTACAAAAGCATTGAAATGAGAATGTGCCTAATCGTATGCTTTGGTAAGAAAACAATATTCTCAATTGTCCTAGTTGTATGTAAATTGAAGTTATAGGATATGTAATTTAACATTAAGAGGACCCTTCACCATTTTACACATGACCCCATAGGTGTCTTCTTCATTTGCAAGTGATTCCAATGTTTCACAATATATTGTGCTTGTTAGTTTTCAGAAGGATTGATTGTCATACAAAAAAATATTAGGGCTAGATGTCTATGCTAAGCTTTATCTAGAACTAATTTTGTCATTAATCTATGTGTTTGGAACATTGTTAAACTTGAGCCACTAGAAATCCTAAAAAGCTTGCGTTGTCTACAATAGGTGGAATTTATAATTGTTGTACTCCAACATTAGCTTTGGTCTTCAAGCTTTTCCTCTCGCTCACTTAGGCATTACTGGCTTCTTTTTGCCCAAGTACTATGACTATTATAATTTGGGCAAACAATTGGGTTATAACTTTCGATTTGCAATTGGGTTTTTGACTTTCTTACATTTCTAGAATTAAGTCACATGAGGAAATTTAAGCTGTTGTAATTCAAGCTCTAGAATATATGTTGAAGATAAATGCAAATTGTGTGAAGTTGATTTAAAGGCTAAGTTACAATGGAGAACATTGTGTTGATGTTTTTGCATCATCTATGCCTCAATTCATAATTTGTGGCAATGTTTACGCATTTTTTGTTTCATAGGTTTAAACATTTTTTAATTTTTTTTACAATAGATGTTCTCTAACATGTAGTGCTCTCCAAATACATTAGGGAATCTCTCTAAATGCTTGACTTGATCTCAAACTATTGTTGTTATTCTTATGTAGAGATTGCACTAGAGTGTGGTGGAGTCGAATAATGAATTCAAAGCTGGAGGATGGAATGACTAAACCACTATGGAAGATATGGACTTGGTTATCCACCTAAGTATGCAAGGTTGGAAATTTGTGAAAATGAGCTTGAGGTAATAATAATGATCTTTTATAAACCACATAACAAATAGTATGTTGATCATGGAGATGTCCATTATGAATTCTATCTCTTTGCTATTGTAGACTTATTTTGAAGGTGCATAAAAAAAAGAAGTTGAATTTAAGGGGGTTTGAACAAAAAATACATTGTTATAAACTAATGCTTCATTGTCCATCTTTCATGGACTATGTTATGTTGAATAGTGCAAAAACGAATTGCCAAGTACTTTCAAAGCCTACTAGTTTCAACAACATCCTTGGTCATGTGGCCCAGCAAAGTGATTTCTGCAAAGTCTTTCCATAGATTTTGAAAAATCAACTAAGTAATAGTCAATTTCATACCAAAAAAATGTCACAATTTGTTCTTTTGTGCTCAATGTAATTAGCTACTTGGATGTTAGAAACAATCCCAGCATGTAAAGGATCCTTGACCTACTCTATATATGATTGTATCTCTTATGCATGTACCATGTCTCATTTAAATAATGGGTGTTCTGGGTGTAGAGGGGTTCAATGTAATTAAAGGATTAATTGTGGATGTTGCAAAAGTGGACACACATTGTTAGGGATCTTCACCTATTATACAAAGTTTCATAGCTCCCTTGTTATCCTACTTTATTAAATGCAATTTAGTGATATCCTAAAAAGGAAATGCTTTGTTTGTTAATTATGTGTAATTGAGTGGCATTAAACATCCATTTAAATTATTATATACAAGTTTTCTCTTTTTGGAATGCTTTGCTTGCTTGAATGTATCATTTGAATCAGATTTGGGGTGGCTTGGTCTCCAAATATAATGTGAATGACCAAGATTTTTAGCTTGAAGTTGCATGTCTGAATTAAAAGTAAAACTGAAATGGTAAGTGATGGTAGTTGACCATGGATTCAAGGCTAAGGAGCTTTGTGAAGTTTTGAAGGAACATGGGGTGCTTTCCAAGGCTACTTGGAGATTTGGCATGTGAACTTGAATACATTGTTTTGAAGAGAGACATCTTCTATTGAAAGTTACAGAGCCAAAAAAAAAATTTGTTGGAGACTTGTTGCAAAATGTTTGAAGTCTCAAGTGGCAAAGGCCTTAGTGGAAAGTGGTCAACAACTTTTTCCTTTCATACATATCACACATTTAAATTGCATGGAACTAAATGAAAGATGATTGCATGTGTAGAGGACATCCTATGAACATGGTGACTTCACAAACCATGAATCATTGCTCAATTCTATGTGTCAAATGGTTTGGTATATATTGTCGTTGGCCAAGATTTGAAATTTTTTCTTCCAAACTAAAAATCAATAGTTAATTTATGTGTTGATTGCATGACGGCATGAAGTATGGGTAAGTTTTGTCTTGGACATTGCTTGAATTAGTGATTGGTTTATGAAGATTACACATAGAGTGTTATATGGCATGCTAACCAAAGTATCTAATTGTTACCATTCATTGTGATGCATCATGATGAAGCCAATGGCAAGATTGGTTCAAAGTCATTGGCATTATTATGAAAGCAATGGTATGATACTTGTAAGAATTATTGTCCTATTCATTACATTGTTGATGTAATGTTTACCTTCAAATTAGATTAATTTGTCGATTTTTTTCTACCATCTCATCTACATGTCATGAATTTTTTTTTTACATGTACATTAAACAGTACAGTAATTGCATTTGGGTCAATGTAATGTGATAGACAAGTTTGTACAATTCATTTATGTCTACAATTAGGTCTTCAATGATAACCATAATCTAAGCAAATGATCTTAAATTCATGATTTCCATTGATCATATGTTGCCCATTATAGACAGTTTAATCTCATTTTGTCATTAATGTAGTTGGGGTAAATTTCAATCTTTCAAAGTTTACCAAAATATGGTGAGTCTATTGGTATCCACATCCACCATTCTCGTGTTTATTGATTTATTTTGCTATTCTGCAATGTAATACTTCTAGGGCAATTCAATGTCGAAATAACATTGAAAATTACAACATGTGACAACAATTGTTACTTAGCTAAGCATTTACTATCCAAATCAGTGAACTAGGTTGGAGCAACTTTTACACCATGTTGTAGATCTTAGATATCAAACACATATTTACAAAATTTGAACAAAGTTGTAATATGTTTAGGTTTAGTAGTTGTTAACATGTTTGTTGGTTTTCATAATTAGTCTAGTTTATAACATAACTACATAACACATCATCTAGAGAAAATTGCACATTTCATTTGTGATGGTTGTGTTGGTTATGGTTAAATTTTCTTTGGTTTGCATCTAACATCAAATCTTTTTTGTTTTACAGTAAAACTACAACTAAGTACAATGCACAACTTGGGTAGGTTTAGAGGGTGAATTGTTTTAGTTTATTACTACATCCAATATTTTCATCAAGGGGTGATAGTGATGGTACACATTAGACAACGAGATGGTGAGACAACTTGCATTTGTGTAGACAATGTTCTTGCAAGGAGATCTACCTAGAGCAAATGTGCAAGGAGGTTTAGAAAGTAGCAAAGATCTCAAGTGAGAATTATAGCAGCCATTACTATTGAACCTATTAATGAAAACATTACATCTTTCAACGCAGATAGGTCAACTATAAAATTTGTAGAAATAATTGTTAAGGAATGTTCAACAAACTGCACAAGGAAGTCTAGAATATTAAAAGATGTTGCTTCATAAGATTTTGAGGAACCCAATTTGGAAATATGTATTGCCAAATTTTGTCCAATTGGAAAATGTTCATAATACAATGCAAAGTTTATCAAAAGGATGCTAATATGTCAAAGGTAACCACTCCAAAGATGACTAGCATGTTCGAAATGTGCTTATTCCAATGGTGGCATCAAATTCCTTTATTAACATTCGCCAAACCAATTTATTGATAGGGATTCACAGAAGAAATTTCAAAAGAAGGATGGATAAGCGATTGGGTCTTGAATCCCACATGGATAGAGTTATTTGAGCTTTATGTGATAAGGCAAAAAGGGAAGGTGTTTTATCCTTGGAGGTTAGCAATGTGATTGTCAAGTTTTGGATTGATAACACTCGAGTCAATCCCAACATGAAGGATGTTGTAAGGAGGCAAATTGTTCAAAAATCATGGGAGTCACATCTAGCCCACCTTCTTTTGGAATCCTAGATATGTTGCTTTTCTACATGAAACACCATTAATGCAACATTAAGTTTATTGACATCATATGTTTCCATGACATTTGTATAGAGGTTGCAGCAAATGTTTAAATTGATCAACTAGATTAGAACTATGAATTGATTCCTTCCTTGTTAATTACTTATCATTGAAGACAAATTTGAAATACCTAATTCAAGCCTTCATGAATAACCATGACCACTTGTTTCATTCCTATTTTACATTGTTGATCTAGAATGGGGTGAAAGTATCCTTGGATGGTACCACTAGGAACCACCTTAAGGAATGAAAAAGGAACCAAAAATAGCCAAATCAATTTCCTAGGCCTTTTACTTTAAATGTTTTCACAACTATAAATTATTTTTTCTCATGTTTATCAATTGCATGCAATAATATATGGCTTGAAGTTTATTTTGGAATTTTTTTTTTCAATGTTTAAAATTTTGTATTTTTAATTAAAATTGCCCTTTCATAAATCAACAGTCTTAACTTTGAAAATTCATAACTAAATTATACTTATTAAATTAATTTCATGATAAAAACCTAAAAATATAATTACTTCCAAATTATCTTAGGAAAAAATTTCGCAAGAAAATTCCCAAATTATGTTTCAAATTTTTGTTCTTAATTAAAAAGTTTAAGGAAAGGAACTAGCTTTACATTCTTGAAACTTTTTCTAAATGCAATGATTAAAAGCATCAAAATACACAATATTCTTAATATTATTGAAATTTCAAAATCTATGGAACCTAATAAATGTACTCATTGAGAAAAAATTATGAAAATATTTATTTAAATGTCTCATATGATTTTTCAAAGTTCAGTGGGTCTAAGAAATCAAGGTGCAACGGCTTTTAATGGTATTGCCCAAGGAAACTTTTACTCAATGGCCTTAGTCTTGGCAGACTTAATATTCAAGTTTTCCTTGTAATACAAACATTTGGGCATTCTTGAGTTGATTACTTTATGTAGGTCCTTACCAAGTTTGAATTTTCCTTTTTTTTTCCTTTAATTTTTTGTGCAAGGATCATGATTACTAGTTACTGTAATCTGTACTTAAAATTTTCTATACAAATAGGAAGCATACATCATGTTTACTATAAATTTTATTAATGTTATTAACATTTCCATTATGATTCTTGTTTTAAGTATGATTCCAATTCAAATAAGGATTTGGCTACATGGTTCCTTATGTAGCTAATGCAAGGAAGTTGCCATTTTTTAATGGTTTTTTCCTTTCTACTTTTCCTTTACTTACTATTTGTTCAATATTTGGAGTCAATGCATTCCTTATTAATTTTTTTCTTGCAATGAACCTAGTTCTTGGTACTTTTTTACTTCCTAATTAAAGACAAATTTCCTTATCATTGAAAAAAAAATTCATGAACATGTACTTCTTTCCTCTTGAAGGTCATGATCAAAGGAAACAAAATTGTTCCTTCTACTTGTATGCAAGTCTTTAGGGATTGACATTAATTATTACTCATGAACTTATAACTATTTTTTTACATTCACTTTGTGGAACAATTAAAAGATGTGCAAATAAGGTTACGAGGTTTTGAAAGGTTGAAGCCATGGTTCATCAAAAGATTGAGAGAATTCAATTCTTGTTGTTATAGCTACCATGTATAGATGGCAAAGTTGAAAGATGGATACAACTCAATGCATACTAGGCTTTTTCATCAAAATTGCATGTGTACCTGTGATCTTTGTAGGCCACTTAGTGAAGTAGATGTGTTGCTAACTAGACAATTATGACTAATGTGCAAAATATGTGTGACCAGATTCTTTGTCCAAAAGGAACAACATATGAGTTTCATAAGTTAAAGTGCATTCAAGGTGATTATTCTGCTTGTGGTATTTCAACATTGCAAGTTTGTCCTTTTGAAGTTGACGTCAACAATGTGACAACAATTTCATGGCATCAGTTTGAAAAAGTTCTGGTGGGAAGGTTAATTGATGGCAAAGATCGACATGGCCTTCATCTTGAATACCCTAGTAGAAAAATTGTCTTTTGCAACTTGTCTTATGCAACTAAAAAATGTCGCATGCAACTATTTTGGAGTTGCATGCAACATGTGCAGTTGCAAAATAGTTGCATAAGACAAGTTGCAAAAGACAATTTTTCTACTAATATTTAAACAAACACCTCCTCATGTCATGATTACATATTTGAAGCCAAAATCAAAAGATTTTGTTATTCACAATTTCGAGGCAAAATAGCAGGATAACATGTTTAAAATGTGTTTGTAGAATCTATCTTCTAACCAGATTCTATCAGTTGTGGATTATGTTGAAAACTATTATTTCCAGTGGCAAAATGAGATACAATTTCAACATTGGTTTAGTTTTCAAGTCACCATCTTTGTGCACTTATCTTTAGAGTCTATGAACATTGGGATGGGAACCTCGATATTAAGATTGTGACAAAGTACCACTTTTATATAAGCGATGATAAGGTGCATGACAATTAACTTTTTAGCACTGTTTTGGGTTACACAAGCAATACCTCAAAAACCAAAGCTACCCACTCCTTGTAGAGCACATTGTGTTCTCAGATGGATGTTCCTCACAATTCAAATGTGGAAGGTCTTTCTTTTATGTTGCACGTTATCCATCACTGACCAAGAGTGAAGAATTGCCTTTTGGAACATGTATGTAATGGAATTATTTTGGCAATGGACATGGTAAAGGAATATGGGATGGAGCTGGAGCCTCTAGAAAGCAAGCCTTGAGGTCTAAACATGTTAAACCCAATGGTGTCCAACTTCATAATGTTTAGGACATTATGAAGTTCTTGCAAGGGCAATTTAGTCGAAAGCATGCAGGTTATACATAAGCATGGAAAGATGTTCACCATTTGTTCTATGAAATCAAATTTGCTAATGTGAATTGAGAGCAACAATTTAATGCACACATAGTTGTATGGATGAATAGCTTGCATCAAGTATGTAATGTTGGATTGGATAAGATCTCATTGTAAATATAGAACTTGTTTTCTTTTTGCAAGTACAGATGGTGATGATGGTCCATGTGACCATTTTGATTATGTGCCAAGGTTTTCTTTGATTCGATTGGTGCCTTGTAGACCAGAGGATGTTAGAGACGAGACTAAGGAGGATAATTGTTTGATTAACAATGATAAAGAAATGTTGGCAACTACCCTAAATGTTGGTGAACATTTTACAATCATTACTATAGAAGATAATATCAAAGGTGATGACTTTTGGATACTTATATGTGAAGAAGCTTTGGTTATGGTTGAAGAGGTCAGCAAGGTTGATTATTAAGGGTAGGAAGTATATAAGGGAAAACAAATTGTAGTAAGGAAGTATTATAAAAGACAAGGGTGTAGCTTGTAATCTTATGCCTTGTGTGATGGAGGGCTAGCTTTCATTTACTTGCACTTAATGATTGCAACCAAGTTTAGTATAATTGTTGCATGAAATAGACAAAGGGGTGGAAGGATTGGAGCTCAAGTCTACACTCTTCCCATGGATGCTTTCAACCATATTCAATCCATGTTATGTGCAATGATAATGGTATCATTCTGCTTTCTTGTTTGAAAATGGCTCAGAGTTTCTAAATAGGTCTTTAACTTATTTATTTGTGTGATATATTGTTGTATTGCATAGTTATTAGGTCAATTTCTTTAATTCCATTGGCTTTTGTTATTTTAAAAATCAATAGGGTTCATATGGGCTCATGTGAGACTTTGTGAAACACAACAAATCTCTTTGTCATCTTGTCAACACCTTGGTAGTGCAAAGTTTCTTTTTTTCTAATAGGTAACAACCTAGAGTAGGACAAGATTTGCCACAAAAGTAGGATAAGATGACAATGTGAGTTCACAAAATCTACCATAAAAGTTGTAATAGAAAAAATTACTTTGGATTTAACAATTTCTTGCAAGAATTTTGGACATAATTTTGTCACATGAGGTTATTTTCCATTGCAACATGCAAGTTTTCAACTTGGTTGGTACCATGTGTTTGATGAAAATATTGCAATTTTATGGGCAACTTTGTTCCAAATGTTGGTAGGCTACCGTATTAAAACTAATATTTATGTATTCAACCTTTCAATTCTATGAAACTACTAAGTTTCTGTAATGACTTGTAGAAATCATGTTTTTTCTATCATTGTAGCTTATCTTCGATTTAGAGTTGATAAAATTGCCTTGTGCTTTTTTTTGTCTTCACTTATAATTTGCACAAATGGACTAGCACTAGGTCCCACAAATTAATGATCTCATGGTTGGAATATATTTAATTGTTTTTTTGTAGTTGTGTATTTAAATTCTAGTGACATTAGTATGTTTAATGTATGTCCCCTACCCATCTTTTGAAATAACATTTGTTTTGATTAAGGAAGACCATAATAGATGGGGATTTTTAGATTTTGTCAATAGAATTGGTAAGGGTTTACAAACTTTCATTTAGTTGGTAGAAGCATCTAAGTTCATCACATGCTCAAACCAAACACACAATGAAATGAAAGCTAATTTTCATTTATTAGAAAAATCTAGAATCCATTGAATACTTGAGAAATTAGATTATGATTTCCTTCCCCAAATTTCCAAAAATATTGAACTCAAAAGATCTATTTAAATCAAGTTTTCACTCATCCTATACATGTTTCTTAATTAATTTCGAAAAAGTGACACATAACTCTTTAACTTTTCAACTACTTAAAACACTAACTTAGATTAACATACCTATTACATTAACCTATGTATGTACGCTATTTAGTAAAAACCTACTTCATAATATAGATTACCTTGTAAATTACTTAACTAGACATAATAAATTTATTACATCTAGTATGTTTAAATATATCTAGAATAGGTTACCCCATAATAGTGGGTAGAATGATGACGAAAGTGAGAATTATTTTATGGAGAACTTTATGTGGTAACAGGTTGTTTTTAGCCATCTAGAAGATGCTATAATATTAACATATTATACAAAGGGTGTTGAATAGGCTTGTGCTTGAGTGTGAAAAAAAAAATTATGCCCAATGGAATTACTGGATTTTATGGTCTGACTACTTGTCTTTTGAGTTATCTTTGAGTGAATTAACCTTAAAATGTGTAATAGCTTTGGTAGGTTTGTGAAAATTTTAGAAGACCAATGGAAATGGTAGAAAGAGACACATTATTTTCAATGTTCAACAGAATAGGATCGATGTGTCCAGGCCAATAGGATTGCTGAATTTGGTAGTCTTAAGTTTTTTTCTTATTTAGATTGAGTGAATAAACAGTTTAATGTGCAATAGGCAGCTATTTACAGAAAGGGTTCTTGCACAATAGGTACTTTGTTCAAATGGTGTGAATTAAGCACGAGAGGACCTGACATTTGACCACTTAACATCACATCATTTCTAATTCAAATTTCCCTTTTTAGACAAACACTAGCCATCCGAGCTTGTTATTTCTTGTATTGGGTTGTTGAGAGGGGCCACATGTAATTTTCATTGGGTGATCACTTGCAACTTGGAGTGACCAAAACCATCTTAAAATGTCACTACGGTTTATCAGAACTTGCTCTGGACGAACAAAAGAAGTCTTGGAAAAAGTGAGAAAAGTAATCAAATTTTTCTTTTGTTTTATGAAAATATGAAGTTTGAAGAAATTGAATTACTTTTTGTTTTTTACTTTCTTGATTGGTCCATTGTTGTGGTTTGCATAATTGTGACAAGCATGGAATAACAGCCAAAAAACCCTAAATAGTATTTTTGCCAATATGTCTATGCTTCATATGCGTTTCAATTTGATGTCAGGTAGTGGAAGTCCAAAAGTTGATGGAACTTTTGACCCACTTTCCCAAAATGCAATAACCTGGAGATAAAGAAGAAGAGAAAGAAAGGGGTGCATGTAAATTATCAAGTAACTCCCTCTTCTTCCCAAACCAAGAGATTCACACCTTAGTGGAGGTAGGAGTTTGGCCAAAAAAAAGAGAAAAGCCAAGTGTCGGTGAAAGAATACTTCTGTTCTTATGTTTTCTATTGGGGTGTCACAGCAATGCAAAAAATAGCCACTCAAAAAAGCACTGGGATGCACATCCTTTGAAGGGGAAAAAAGAAAAGAGAGGGAGAGAAGAAGATAGAGCCTAACTACAACAAAGTGCACAAGTAGTGCTGGAACCCTGTCTTGAGATAGCTATTCCACATTGAATTGTGAATCCACTCAAGATAACTAAGAAAACAAATTCAGACCACCAAATCCACCAATTTCATTGGTCTGAAAACAATCTCATTAGCCATAACGTTTTTCCTCCACACTTACACACAAGCCTATTCAACACCTCTCCTATTAATTAGATGAGGTGCCTCCCAAGTTCAAATTTTTTTTTCGCAATGAACCAATTTGATTGGCCCATCACTCAAAAAAATGAAACCATGGTGGTTCCCCAAAATAGATGGTTCTATTTTGAAGTATAGAATTCCTACCCTTTGTCCCACCGACATAGGTGAAAGGAGGACAACATTTGCCAAAGCATATGGGATAAAAGGGAGGTGCTATGGAGAACATGTTGGGGAACAAATTGGGAACCCATTAAGAACTTAGCGGGAACATAGTGAGAACACATTGCGAACCAGAGAAAAATGAAAAAAAATCCTCCCCTGCCCCCCCCCCCAAACTTAAAAGGAAAAAAACACGGCACCTTGTGTGCATGCTTGGGCCTTCCCATTGGCTGCATGAAATTTCTCTCCCAAAAGAGTTCATCACCATTTTGGCTTGGGCTGATACCCTATGCAAAGAACCCACTACCTATTCAACACCCTGTGTATATTAATAGGGTTAAAAGTGAAAAGCCTTGAGCTCAAAAGAAGCGTCATAGTCCCAAGAGGCAAGATGAGTACAAAATAAGGAAGAGTTTCAACAACGAGACCAGGCAAATAGGTAGCTGCCATGACCTAACACCTAACCCAATCACATCATAATTTAAGGACCCCACCAGATAAGTACCTACTTACATATCTTAAAAAAGAACTCTGTCTACAACACTTCTTCACTTGTATGTACTACTAGTTACATGTCAGATGTCTTCATTTCTCAACCCACTTCACTCGCTTGAACAGGTGCTTTACATTTTGTCCTGAAATTCAGGCCAGGTCGTCCTCCTTATGCTAAGTGGTTTCTCAAAAATTAATTTGTACACTGCCTCCTGTCAATTCAGTGGTTTGTTTTTTGGTCAAGTTTATGATCAGGGTTTTCTTTTCAATTACTCGATATAAAAAATAATTGGAATTTCTTTTTAAAAACTGAGGCAAAAATACTTTAATTTGCACTAAAACAACAAAACGATTTCCTAATTTTTTTTGAAAAGCGACAAAAAACAATTCCCCAAAAGAACCACAGTTTATGATGTAACCCAATTGGTGAACATCTATAGGAAGATTTAGCCAATTTGGTGAGAAAAGAGATATAGAAAAAAAAAAATTGAAATTAGAACCCTTATATATTTTTGTCTACCTACTGGAACCAAATGCAGAAACTATGACCCAATCTTTTTTTACCCTTTTCAAATTATGGCAATTAAAAAAATTCAATTCATTTTCGCACTATTCATTTCTAATTTCACGTTTTGGGAAAATTTCACCAATAATAAAATAAATTAAAGAGCCTGTCGCCAGTCAGAATCGTGAGCCCCGATTGAAAGAAACCTCACCTGATTTAGCCGGCCGGTTGCTAAATTTAGAAGGAGTTCTCCAGCCAACTTTAGCAGCCAGAACAAGGGGCATTCATAAGCGGCATTAGGTCATTGGGGATTCGACGTTGTTTATTGTTTGGGGACTCTAAGTTGGGTTTTGTTTCGCAGTGGCCTTCGTTTCCCGCTGTTTGTCGCCGCTTTTTCTGAACTTCTCCTCTTGTCGACTCGGGTGGTGTGTGTGTGTCTGTGCCGTGCTCGTGTGGTGAGAAACTGCTGCTGCACCGCCGATCAATCCAGGTCTGCAGATCGCGACCATAAAGAAATTAGAGTTATCATCATCCACAGTATTGAACATGTATGCCGCATCGTTGAAATTATTGCGGAGAATGTGGTGATCATGTATGGAAAGAGCTTGAATTAGGGGGAAAAGTTTGTTTTGTAGATTCGTCGTTACAAGTAGCTATGTGCTCTGTTTTCGTTTATGTGATTCCTCTCATTAACTATGTATGCAAGTGTGTGGATGATCATGGGCTTAAGGCTCCCTAGGAGAAGACTAAGAAAACGAAAAGAATCAAAGCCCATCGACTCCGGCTCTTGATCTCATCAACCCTGAAAGAAAAAAATGGATTCTTTATGCAGGTGAGCAGGCGGACCCACGGGTTGTGGATTCGGCAGCTCAGCTAACAGATCACAATCAAATCACCATGGCTCCACAATTTCCTGCAGAGGCGATGAACCAGCTGGAAGCTGCAGAACATGGAGGATCTGCATATGTCGAGGAGGTGCACGCCGTCACATTGGACCTAATTGGGAATCGCACAACCGCCGCTGATCACGAAGTTGCGGCCTTGGAGCAGCAGCAGCAGCCTGGGAATATAATGAACCCACGAGCTGATTCTCATGATCCTGTTCACGATGATGCTGAATTGCAGCACCAACTTAATGCGGTCCATCCAGCAGCTCTGTCTTCCATACCAGAGGATGGTCCGGTGCTCGCTCATGTGCCGGAGCTTGCACGTGAGGCAATGAACCCTGCTGCAGAGTCTGAGGAAGCCGTAGCCTCTGAGGCTGCTAGGCAGATTGAAGAAAGGGTAAATGAATTCCCCACTAAGTTCCCTTCATTGAAATCTCATTCTCTGCAAATCCTCTTTCATGCAATTGTTGGGTACGGCTGGACATGGATCTTGCGACCGACCATGCATTCATGATGAGCGGGTTTGTTTCTTTTGCAGAGAGAACAGGCTATAGTCGAGCTAAGCAATTGGTTCGATGAAACGGAGTGGCCGGCTCTCAATTCAAGCCGCCGGACTCATGACCCTGCAGAGTCCAAGATGCCAGTGGCGCAACCTGTGATCACATCAATGACTCAGGAAAAAAATCCAGGATTACAAGCCGAGGTGGAAAAGCTCCGAGGAGATCGTGTGAGCAACGCTGCAATTTTCCAGGCGAAGAAGACAGAAACTTCGACAAAGGACGGATCTACACTAGTATCCAGGAGCCTGGTACATCAGCAGCCAGGGTCATCACATGAGATCACCCCAAACCAGACATCCTTGGATTCGTTGCAGTCACGTGTGAAGAAGTTGACAAGGAAGCTACGAGAAGCTGAGGAGAAAGCCAAACAGCTGGTGGGTACTTCTGCAGGATCATACTGTGTTGCTGTACTTTAGGAATTCATATCTACTAGTTCCATTGCTGCTAGCTGCATTGAAAACAGAACTACTAAAGTCTAGCTCACGATGTCTCATGTAGTGTCATCGTGTGGGGAGAAGTCTCATGAACTGTTTATGATCATGAACTTGTTTCTGTTGCTGATAATTCATCTCCTCATGTCGGGACCTAGTTCAGAAGCTGGTGAGAAGTGTCTTCATACATGTATCTGTGCTGCAGAGTTCGAGCCTAGCTAATGAACAACGAAGAACAGCAAAAGCTTGTGAGGAAATCTCATGGCTGAAGGAAAAGCTGGCCAAGTTATATGCTTCTCAAGCTCAAGAAGTATAAAATATACATGACCTTCTTCTTCTTCCTGCAATTCCTAATTTCCAGATCTAGTTCAACTTGAAAACTTAGGTAGCTCAAGGATTTTCAAACAGCAATTAGCTTTCTGTAATGGGTGTGTTGTTAATAAAGATGCTAAGACTGCTTAATCTAATCTATATTACTTCTAATTAAGAGAGATGTGTAACTAATTATGTGGGAGGCTGGATCTAGGAGGTTACTTCCAGCTACATTGAGCTTGATTCCTTTGGTTGTGCACATGATGTGTATGTAGCAGCAACCTGCTAAGATTGCTGCAATAGTACAAAGGCTCCGTATGGCTGAGTGTGAAGTTGTTTCTTCACGCAGATCAGTCTCCTACTATGAGGTAAATAATATTATTGTAGCTCACTTAGAAACCAGCTTGGCATGTAGAATGTAATGTGGATCCTTTTCAGAGCTCCCATTCACAATGAGCCCTGCAAGCTCTCCAGAGATGGAAAAGGTCACAAATTTGTTTAGGTAAATTCAACCTTCTGCAAGATGTATATCATAAACCAACAAAGGCTGATGAATGCCACATGATGTATATGTATATGTCCATATTGTGTAATTTTTGTTCATGAGCTGAGATTGGGATGGTTTGGCATTTATAGAACCAACTGAAGACTATGGAAAGCCAGAACTCAAAGCAAAAGGAGAAGAAAGAGTTGCAGGATTCAAGTGAGAACTGCAGCCTGAATCTTAAGAGGAAGGAGAAAGATCAGTTGCAATTGCAGAAGGTTGCAGAGTCTGAGAAGCAGCAGCAGCTGGATGCAGCAGCTAAGGGGAAGAGTGTACAACTGGTAAATGGCCTAATCAGTCTTCTTTCAGGCCCACCTAATTAAGCTTTTGACCTAATTAAGAAGCTATATTGGTCTGCAGTAATCAGCTCCTCATCTTCAATTTGTGCAATCAGTCAACATCTTGATGCATATGATCATATAGTAGTAGCAATATGCATCTTGGCATGTGAGGAAAGATTAATTAATTACACTGAGAATAATCAATTGATTTAAGATTGATTAGACCGAGTGCACATGTATGCATTAGTACTAATTTGTTGTTCCTCTTGTAATTGTGTAAAGTTTGAACATCATGATTCTAGACTGATCCAAATTACAAGTTTTGCTTCATTACAAATTTATTTTTGTGGGTTTGAAGAAGGTGGAGAGATCTGGAACAATGAGCAAGACTTCTTCAAGTGTTAATCACAACAAAGCCAGCAGCAGCTCTGCAACAGCTGTGACTACAGTGTGTGGCCCATCAAATGGGAAGAAAGGTTCTAAGAAATCAAAGTCTAAGACCCAGTGCAAAACTGACGATAAATTCAATGTGGAGGATGCCCTTGCTTTCATCAATGAAAAGGGCCCAGCTAGAAAGAAAGCAAGTGAAGGTTCCCAGGGAAGTTCTTTCTTTCTTGCTGCTGGCATCTCAGTTCTCCTGATTTCCATTTTCATTGCAATTTTCATTATTGGCTCAGGAGCTTCCTGAACTGATGATGATTCCACAGTTAATAAATAGAGATATCAGAAGAACTACTGTTTGGTTTTTCTAATATCTCTATAATGTCAGAAGGTGTCCAGATCTGTTGCATAGTGCCACAAGATACAATAGATTTCCCAAATGATGGACCTTATGAGGACAATGGACATACATAACATGATATATTAATTTAGGGTCTATTGATTGCAGAAAACAATATTTGGATTTTAAATCCCAATTTCAATCGTAGATGGACATATTATGGCATATATCATGTTGCACAACTCAAGCTCCTTCTTTGTGTCCTATTAGGTAATGCTGTTAAATTCTGTACATTTCGCTTGAGTTCTACACCTTGATGAGGGGAAGTGTGCAAAAATGGGAATTTGGAACTATCCATATCAAGTGTGAAAATAGGAAAACATAAACAAAAAATGAAGAAATTGTAACACAGGAAAATTAATAGAGAAATCTTTGAAGACTGGAACTTAGATGGCCTGAAGGAAAAATGAATGAGAAATTTCCACAATGGATCAAATTGCATTGACAATTTGTGTTTTCAACATGTTTATTGATGTGCATTGTCATTGATAGTACTTGTTTTGACAAGTCAACAACACAATGCTAGCATGTTTTTGTCACATCTTCATCAAATATATAGGAACCTTGAACATGTCCTGGATACCATAATACCTTGGCAGCTTCAACATTAGTTATAGTATTTTCAGAGATGTTGAAATTTTCACCCAAAAAGAAAATCAAAGAAAAGAAATCTATGAAGGCAAATATCAAATCTTCAAGAATATATTTTTGCCAAAATGAAAATTTCAAAACTAATTAATTAATTATTCAACAGACATGTGTCAAAGTTGCAAAGGTACTACAGTATGTGGAAATATTCCAGAAACACAAGGCAAACCCATTGAAAGACCATAAAATTGTTGTAGTGGTTTGACACCTCAGTTAACTCTTCGCACCTGTTTGTAGACTGATTGCCACATCCATGGTTCGTTGGTTTGATGACCCAAACCCGGACTTGAAGAAAGAAAGGACAAATAAATAAAACCTGGATCACATGGATGATAAGCTGGCCATGCACCAGCATGATCACCATGACATTTCACCATGCTTGTGAAATGTTCATGGTTATTATGCAGGCCATGAATTATCACCATCCAGCATCAAATTGACATCATAAATAAAAATGAGCTTTTTGTCAACTAGATGGAACAACTTTCATGTGCTTCAAATGTTCTATTTCAATTTCAAACCTAAGATCAAAGCATGCGGGTTCCTCAGATATATCCATAGCTTTGGCATCTTGAAGAAGGTTGTTGTAACAATGCAACAATGAATGCCATAAGTACTAAGAATCCTATCACTAAGGTAAGTCACTTCTAATTTTTTCCTAAACTTTTTTTGATGTTCTATTACTTCATAGCACACTAAAACATACCCCTTTATCTCACATGTTTCAAAGTGTGACTTACCCTCAGGCATACGAATATTGGTCACCTCAATGAAATCAGTACTTACAATGTGTGGTGAACTTACCCAAGTTATGTTTTCCAAGAGGTCTTTACCAATGTTGTCCACAGGGTATTTTAATTCTTACCCAAAGGAATACCTTGAAGGCATCAATTTGGATACGCATTAAAATATAACTCTACCCATATGGCATTTTCAGAACTGGTTCTTGAGCATGACCAGTGGGCAAATGAGCTGATTTACCCACACACAATTGGGGTTGAGTTTCATAAAATGTGTCCATAACCATACATGCTGTCTCACTTCATGTGCCAGTTCTAATTCAGGTAAGTACTGCATCATGACTATGGGGAAGAAAGTAAGAAAAAGCAGGTTGTGACACAGACACAACTCCCTAGGATTTTTTTTCAGGACCATACACTGAACACTGGATAGGGGGCTGGTTTGCTGGTGACTGTTGTGCGATGCATGCATGAGGTGAGAAGTTGGATTTGAGCTGGAGGTGATGGCATACATTGATGGATCATCTTGATTATTGCCAGCTGCCTCAGATTTGCAGATATCCTAACAATGGGTGCAGACGCTTCTGAAAAAACAGTCTGTGGAGGAGGTGAGATGCTTAAGAGCTGAAGGGGAGTAATCTTAAAGGGGATTGGAGGTATGGAGCAAGAAAAGAAAGGGAACGTAGTTTTTTGAAGTTGTTTGTGGCGAAAGTCTCAAAGCAGAGGCTGGATGAGGAAGGAAGATAGGGGGGGTTTTTTAGCAAGTGCATCTGAGTTGAGGTGGGGACATGGATCAGGTACATAGGTTTTTTCAGATTTGACCTAGCATTATCTTTCTAGTCTTCCACTGTGCTCTGTTGTAACCGGATCATCAGTAATCTCAAATTGCCACATACAGCGTGATTTTCTTTTCGTTGAAGATTTGATCTGCTCATGGGTCTATTGGTCCAATGTCTTGGGGTCCCAATGCTGAAAATTGTTGTGAGGTTGTGTTGAATTGTAAGTGCATACAAAATTGAGTTGGCAAATAGGAGTAGTGCAGATGAGTTTGTGATGCATCAGGGTGGCAGTGGAATGGCAGGTTGGGTGAGCATTTTAGAGCAGAGTGTGAGGATGCACATTCAGAAGTGAGGCATTACATGTATTCGGATTCACTGCGCTCTAGTCAACTTCACTAGGAGAGAGCGAAATGGAGCAATTTTCCTCAGTCTCTCCCTTTTGGGTTTGACAGTGTTACTGAAATCAGCCCAAGGGCTTTACACTAAGATCAAGGTCAAAACATAAAACAAATTTTTTAATCTATCACTTTACGGCCTTGTATTGGCCCCAAGGTTGAAAAAGATACCTATCAACTTGGGAGCCCAATTTGCAACCCTTGGGACCAATGTTCCAACAATAAAATATTATTGTTTTGATAAAATCCACACCATAGGATGAAGCTAAACTCTAAACCAATGACACAAGATTGCCTCAATTTGAAGATAACAGGGAATTGTTGGAAAAACAACCAACTTCAAAGGCAAAATCACAATCTACAACTAAAAGTGGTAAAAAGAAAATTCATGAACAAACAATTGGCCAATTCACCAAAATGGTGGAAAACAATACCATCATGGTGATTTTTTTTGAAAAAATCAATCTATTGGAAAGAATTGTTCATCAAATGGATTGACTGATAAATAAGTTATAGATTCATGACCTATTCTAATTCACAATCAGATGGTGTAGTTGTGAAAAACACTATACCTTCATGTTTTAATTTTGTTTCATAGAATGTGTTGGTTAATAACTCATGAGCTTGTGTGTCTTGCAATAACTTTTTTTTAGTTTTTATTTCTTTGTTTTTCTTTGATTATGATGCCCCTTCAATTTCCTCATCTTCATAAAACTCATTTTTCATTCTTCTTATCCTACTTGCTATTAATCTTTCTATCACCAAGGTTTTAAATGTTTTTTAATAATTGCATAAAGGTTTCTTACAACGATATGTGTAGTGCTTTCAGCCATTCCATACATTTCATCACACATTTATTAAATGTTATCATCACCTAAATGAAATAGGGTGATGCCTACTCATGTTTCAACTAAAATGCATGATCACATGCAAGAACGTAGCCTACCCAATGATGGAACTATAATATTACACAAATAATTTTTTAAATTATGGGATTAACCTTGTTCATTGCTTAAACATCTTTGCTAAATCACTCCCCCAAAATTGCCTCTTCATGAAACCACTTGTTGCTCATAGTTCCATACAAATCTCTTTTTGGTTACTCCATTTGCTTCCATAATGAAAACAACCATCATCATCATTGCAATATAATGTTGACGAAACACAATGCTACAACTAGAGTAATAACCAATGTTGGGCAGTTCTCACAAAGGGGCCCAATTCTCATTTTGGTTTTCAATTTGATTCTCGGATTGAAAACTATCATCTATTGCACTTGATGATAATCAAACAAAAAACTGGCTCCTAATTTCTCCAAGAGTAAGAATCCCATAAGAACTAGTCTCAATGATTTTTTCAAAAAAATTAAAACCTGGGTTCCCATGTGGGCTGAACCCAGGTTCAGTTATCTGCCTAATAGGTAGTAGAATTTTTCATAAAGAGGATGAGATTTTTAAAACCCAATGAAAAAGATACAATGGATTTAAATGGAACTCAATGGCTCAAATTCTAAACTTCATATTGTTTGTCTTTTTTCAATCACGTTCAACTAATTAATACCGTCCACTAGCAATGTTAGTTGTACTACAGCTATAAATATTTTCAAACCACATGCATTAAATCTTAAATTTCAACATTTTATACCATATTTAAGAAAATTTTCATTATTTTACAACAATGAGTTTAGAGACTGAAAAAAGGTTAGGGGGTGAAAGAAGGGCCCCAAGCAAGGTCAAAGCAGGCTCACTTTACCAAAAACTCTAGTATGTAGGATTTATTTCTTAATTGAGAACCAGATTTGTGAAAACCAGTTTTGAAAACCAACTGTTCTCCAATTAATGAGAAGCAAATACCTTGAGAATTGGATTATAATACACATTTTAAAATATTAAAAACTGGGTTAGTTCTCTCTAACACTAATTTTTTTTTTAAAATCAAGAATTGACCCAGTTCTCACATAGAGGCATAAAAACCAAAACCGGTGATTCTTGAAAAAAAGTGAAAACCGTGCAACATTGGTAATAACATGTCAAATCACCATGACAAAACCCACAGGTAGAAGAATCTTATGTCCTATGCTCATCCATGGTGGTCTACATTTTAAGGTTTAGTTTGAAAAAGGAAGCAAAGATGAGAGGGAAAATGATATAAGAAGAAAAGATTGAAACCATATGACCTCAATGGCTTTACACATGAACCCATTGGCCCCCAAACAAGCAATGACTTGGGGCCAATCAATAAACCAAAAGTGCTCAAATTTTTCATTATTGGCCCCAAAATTTTGGAGGAAATTTTTCTTCAACGATTGTTTTCCTCAACATTTATTAGGAAAACCAAAATTAACAAGTATCAACCAAAAAAAAATCATATCGAACAATAATAAAAATAAGTCCTAATATAATCTGTTTTTATAAAGTTGAAAAAACTATCAAAATCAAATTTACAATCAGTTAACCACATCAGTCCCCTTCTTTTCATGAAAAGATCAATGATCAAATCATGAGTCCCATCCACCCACCTAGATTAAAACCCACCAAATTTCAACTACACCATCACAACATGATCCCATAATTGGTGCACAATTTTGCAAGGAGTATGAATATTCAATATTTTTAAACATATATTATAATCCAGTTCAACAAGAGAAGTTATAGCACAAAGGCAAGGCCTATGAAAGCTACAAGAAGAGTGTAGTTGCTACAATTAAATGCACAAGAAGATCAACTTGCAAGGAGGAAAGAACAGCAATAGCAAACAACATGAGAAAAAGAAAATGAACATTAGGGAAGGAAAGAACTAGATGTCATCCTTTTCTTTATGCTTTAATTAGTTTCTAATCATATAGCTAACTATGGATTACAAGCATTTAGTCAAATTAATGACACAACTTCAATACTCATCCACATCCAAGTCATTATTTTTAAAAATTGGAACTCTAGGCCATTACCAAGCCCAAATATGATTCATGACAAGCAATGGCATAGTCATTCACATGCATATCATTTTGAACATTGTGCCAACATATTTGTTTACATAAGCAAAACATGAAAACACAATGGATCTCATGGCACACCACAAATATGTTTATTCAATATTACAACAATGATGACATATAGTCAATTTGTAGTAACTTTGCACATTTAAAACTCATGATTAAATTTCATCTTTTAAACCTTTTTTTTAAAAATCATCTTCATGCAAGAATGTCCAAACATGTTAAAATGACTCACACCCGCCCATTTTTGTCTTATGTTTGGTTAAGAATATTCTTGAAATATTTTGAAAAACTAATTAATGTTTTGAGTTTTTCATTATACTCTTATGTTCAAGTTGATATTTAAAATTTTCCAAGAATTATATGTCATTTCCAAATCTTTTTTAAAGCCCATTAAATAATAAAAAAACATTGGTTAAAATGTTTTGAAAGTGTTTTTGGACATTCTATGTTCATTTTAGTCATTTCAAACTTTTTCAAATGATCATATAATATATTAATAAAAATATTTTTATACAAGTACATAAAATATTTTCAACATTAATTTGATGTGCCACTTAAAATCAACCACTAGTTACACCTTAGGTGAGTCTTTTTATTGTGTTTGCACCTAGAGCCCAAAAAAACCTTTAAAACAAATCAAATATTGTTTTTTATATGTGTGACAGATATATAACATGTGCCACAATGAAATGAATATCATTTGTCATGAGTTCAAAGCTATGGAACAATATCACAACATTGTTCATTACTTTCAATAAGGCCATAATCAAGTCACCCGAACTAGGGAATCAATAAGGAGGAACAACAAGAATTTCATCTTGGCTTGATTGCAACTCATGAATAATTGTAAGGTCAATGAACTCTTGCATATTGCACATAAACAATGAGTAGTAGTAAGATTAAGATTGCATTATGATCAATCCACAAAAAACACACAAAAGCTCTTGATATTTCAAATTTTAAACCAAAACTACTTGTAACAAGTCAACCATAACTAGGGTTACCAAAAGAACATCCCTAAAGTACATTCATGAATTAAGGAATCACTTGATATGTAAGCAGTACTTAGGTTTAAGTAATTAAAATCATGCCTAATTTGAAGTTTTATGAATGTTCAATAAATTTATATGACAATGTTCTTAACATATTAATGTAACATTTCTACGAAATTGAAAAACATTCAATGAATTTAAAATGTCAAAAAAAATAATTTAAGCACTATAACCATTGTTTTATAATGTTAAGAATTTTTTTTAATCAATATTTAAACATTATTTAAACACCATTCAACTAATCCCAAATTGCCATGTAAATTTTTTGGGACTATTGAAGCACTAATTAAAGACTTCTTAAAGATGCATGTTGGTTCATTAATTCATGAATGTGCCCCCAGGCTAAGTACTACGTTTGAAAGACATCATAATGTCCTCAACAATGCTAAATTTTAATATATGTCTACCAAAATTTAATTCTTTTGGTTTGGATTTACATCTTATTGTGTTCCCCCAACACTCTTTTCAACATCCCCATTGTCCCCCAACATTTTCTTAACATCCCTCCATTGCTTGAAAAAAAATTAATATCCTCCAATTTTTTTAAATGCCCAATGTTTCCAAACATTTTTTTAACATTGCCTAGCATCCCCCAACGTTTTTGCAGTGCTGCCTAATGTCTTTTGATGTCTCTTCAAGGATACCCAACATCCTTGTTGACCCTCGGTGTTGCCCAACATCCCTATTGTACTCCAATGTCTTTTCATCGTCTTTAAACATCTTTTTGATGTCCTTAAGTCATCATTGAAAAACAATACCAAACCTCTCCTAACATTTTTGCAACATTGCTTGATGTACCCCAACATTTTTTCAATGTTACTTGGTGTCCCTTGGCATCTCCTTGACATTGTCTCATATGCTTATCATCCCCTAACATATTTGAAGGGTATTCTCACCATCCCTTAAACGTTAATGGGATGTTTTTAAACCTTAAAATTCAAATATTAAACCTAAAATTTAAAAGGGGATCCCTTATTTGAAACGTCCCTTGAGTCCCAAGGATCTCCCAAAACAAATAGGATGTTGAAAATCATGACTACAACCATTACCAATGGATTACAACATCAGAAGGTGTTCAATTTTGGTCAAGTTTTTTATTTCACATGTTTATTTCATATCATTACAAAACTATAAGGTAGGTAGCAAGTGGTAGGATGATAGGTAGCAACTGGGTAGGTTATAAGAAATAGGAAATAAAACGTAGGTAAGTAAGTAGGTAGGTTGATGAAGTAGGTAAGTGGGTGAGTGGGTAGGTAAGTAGGTGGATGGGTGGTTGGGCACATGGGAGGTAGGTACGTGGGTAGTTGGGCCCATGGGGGGTAGGTAGGTGAATAGGTGGGTAGGTAAATAAATAGATAAGGAGATAAGTGGGTAGTAAGTGGGTGGCTAGGTAGGTAAGTAAGTAGGTAGGTAGGTAGCATTAGTAGAAATCAGCCAAAATGTAACCATTCAATTTACGATTACATGTGAATTATAGTCGTTCGCGACTAGATTTGAGAATATTTGCAAGTACAAGACCAACTTTCAACTATTTTGGTCATTTTCACAACTATGATGCAACTATTAGAAATTTCATCTCATTGGTTACATCAATTTTACATTTTTTTTCATCCATTAATAGGTTGATATGTCCCATTAGTCGCAATAATCACCAAATTAGTTGCATCCTAAAGGTATTCTACAATGACATAGGGGTATATTTTAATGTATGTACTAAAATTAGATATATATATATAATAATATGCATACATATGTATATTGTTCATATAATGAATCGCAAAATTAATATTTGAACTTTGAATTTTTTTATTCAAATCTGCAAATTGTTAAAAACATTATTTAAATTTGAAAATTTTGATTTGAATATGATATTTTCAATTCAAAAAGACTGATTTGATCTAAAACTTGATTTTGAATACTAAATTAATATTTTCGAATCCAAAAATTAATAATTGATCATAAAAATGGAATATTTTGAATATTTTTATGTGAATATGAAAATTTATATTTCAGCTATGAAAATTTTTCATTTATATTTTAAATAATCATTTAATTCGAACCTGAAATTTAGATTCCAAATTATTATTTTAGATTTTCAAAATTAATATTTCAAGTCTGAAAATTAGTAATTGAGTCTAAAAATGGACATTTCAATTTTGAATATT